>ERZ773147.2983-NODE-2983-length-13649-cov-6.900839_pt1 | contig 13649 bp, 12 predicted proteins | sample MGYA00580851_ERZ773147 | MGnify/ENA primary metagenome ERZ773147 (study PRJEB29015, sample SAMEA2737818) | human gut metagenome | biome: human gut; feature: human-associated habitat; material: faeces | place: China | collected 2012 ... | reverse complement strand
GAAGCGGGGGCGGCCTGCGGCCCGATCCTGCGACTTGCAGAAATTAGCGAGGGATCAGTGGGCTTCGCCCCAGGTTTTTCCTACCTTGGCATCCACCAAAAGCGGAACCGACAGCGAAACTGCGGATTCCATCTCCTGGCGCACCAGCTCTCGCACCTGCTCGGCGGATCCCTGCGGTGTTTCGACAATGAGCTCATCGTGAACCTGCAAAATAAGGCGGGCGGCGGGGACTTCCGTCTTTAGACGACGGTACACCCGCACCATGGCGATCTTGATAATATCTGCGGCGGTGCCCTGGATGGGGGCGTTCATCGCCACCCGTTCGCCAAAGGCGCGCTGCACCCGGTTGGAGGCTTTCAGCTCCGGCAGGGGGCGGCGGCGGCCGAACAGCGTTTCGGCATAGCCTTTTTCCTTGGCGTCCTCTATGGCACGCTCCAGGTAGGCGGCAATGCCGCTGTAGGTCTTTTTGTAATTCTTAATGTAGGTATCGGCCTCCTGCATCGAAACACCAATATCCCGGGAAAGGGAGAAGGCGCCGATGCCATAGACGATGCCAAAGTTGACCGCCTTGGCGCGGGAGCGCATCTGTGGGGTGACAAAGGCCTCCGGCAGATCGAATACCTGCGCGGCGGTACGGGTGTGGATATCCACGCCCTCCCGAAAGGCTTCGATCATGGCGCTGTCATTGGCCAGGGCAGCCAGCACCCGCAGCTCAATCTGGGAATAGTCGGCATCCACCAGCAGGTTGCCCTCCTCCGCTTCGAAGAAATCCCGCATACGGCTGCCGGGTTCGGTACGGATGGGAATATTCTGCATGTTGGGCTCCGCACTGCTGATGCGGCCGGTTCGGGTATCGGTCTGGCGGAACACCGAGCGGATGCGGCTATCGGGGCCAATGGTGTCCTTAAGGCCCTCCACATAGGTGGAGGAGAGCTTTTTGTACTTGCGGTACTCCAGTATCTTGCTGATAATGGGGTGATAGGGGATCAGCTCCTCCAGCACCTCGGCATTGGTGGAATAGCCGCTCTTGGTTTTCTTTTTGGCGGGCAGCTCCAGCTTGCCAAAAAGAACATCGCCCAGCTGCTTGGGGGAATTGATATTGAATTTGCCGCCGGCCAGCTGATAGATCTCCTGCTCCAACTGGATGGTCAGTCCATCCAGGTAGATGCCGAACTCCCGCAGGCCCTCGCGGTCGACGCGAAAGCCGGTGAGCTCCATCGAGGCCAGCACCTCACAGAGGGGCTGCTCCACCTCCCGCAGCAGCTTTTGCTGGCCGTTCGCTTCCAGCTCCCGCTCCAGCAGGGGAGAAAGCGCCGAAAGGCCCAGGCATTCCCGTACCAGCGGCAGCAGCTTCTGCGGGGCTTCCGCCGCGGGGAGGGAAAGCCCATGCTGGGCCAGCTGGCGTTCCACGGCGTAGTCACTGGCATTGGGATTGAGCAGATACCCGGCCAGACCGGCATCCAGCCATAGGGCGGCAAAGGTATTATTCGCCTTTAGCGCCGCTTTATAATAGGGTTTTGCGTCGGCGGTGATTTTGGGATTGGGCAAAGAGAAAATTTTCTGCCACAGGGAGGCAGCGGGATCCTCGCAGCCGCATAGCTGCTCCCCGCAAAGGACGCAGAGGGCGGCAGGCGTACCATCCTCCGCCCAGCGGGCCGAAAGGATGATCGGGGTTTCCTTGCCCCAGGCGGCAAGGTCAGATTCTTCGGTAAGAGGGGCAAAGGTCACTGCGGGAGCCGCCTCCTCCGCGGCGGGTTCCTCCGGCATCGTTTCCGGAGCGGCAAGACCCAGCCTGGTGATAAGACGATTGAGCTCCAGCCGGGAAAGGAAGGCATAAAGGGCGTCCTCCTGCCGGGGCCGGGGCTTCAGTTCGCTCCACTGGGGTACCGGCACCTCGCAGCAGATGGTCCCCAGCTCCCGGCTGAGGGCGGCGGATTCCCGGCCCTCGGCCAGCTTTTTACGGAGCGCCGGGGTCAACTCCAACTCCTCCAAATGGGCATAGATATATTCGATGGTGTGATACTTTTGGATAAGGGCCAGAGCGCCTTTTTCGCCAATGCCGGGCACGCCGGGAATGTTATCGGAGGGATCGCCCATCAGGGCCTTGACCTCGATCATTTCCCGGGGTGTCACACCGTATTTTTCATGAATGGCGGCGGGGTCCATTATCTCATAAACGGCGCCCTGCGGGGCAGTCTTGGCCAAGATGACGCTGACCTTATCGGTGATGAGCTGGAGGGAGTCCCGGTCGCCGGTGCAGATAAGGACGGTATCGCCGTTCTGCTCCCCCTGCCGGGCCAGGCTGCCCAGAATATCATCCGCCTCGTAACCCTCCATCTCCAGGATGGGGTAGCCCAAAAGCCGCAGCATTTCCTTCACCAGCGGCATCTGCTGGCGCAGTTCCTCCGGCATACCTTTGCGGGTGCCCTTGTACTGTTCGTACATTTTGTGCCGGAAGGTGGGTGCGTGCAGATCAAAGGCAAAGGCGACCGCATCCGGCTTCTGTTCCTCGATGAGCTTATAAACAATATTGAAAAAGCCGTAAACGGCATTGGTATAGGTGCCCTCCCGGGTGGAGAGCAGCCGCACGCCGTAAAAGGCACGGTTGACGATGCTGTTGGCATCAAAGGCAAGGACTTTCATGATGGGCCTCCTTGTGGGGAGATTTGAGAACATACATTTATATTTTATTATACCATATCCTGCCCCGGAGGGAAAGCAAAATCCCGGGATTTTAGGCGGGACGGCGGAATTTGTGCCGTAAAGCCAAACCTGCTATAATAAAGAAAAACTGCCGGAGGGAATAGTATGGAAGAAATGCGCCGGAAAGACCGGGAAGTAACAGAGCTGGAGGCCGTCAAGGAGATCATCCGCCAGTGCGATGTGCTGCGGCTGGGACTGGCCGATGGGGACTACCCCTACATCGTGCCGATGAACTTTGGCTGGGAGGAAAAAGAGGGGCGGCTGTATTTCTACCTGCACGGGGCAGCAGAAGGCCGCAAGGCGGAGCTGCTGCGGCAAAACGGGGCTTGTTTCTTCCAGATGGACTGTGGCCACCGGGTAGTGCAGCTGCCGGGGCACGGCATTACCACACGGTACGGCTGCGTAATGGGCAAGGCGACTGTTGCCCCGCTGACCGAGGAAGAAAAGCCCCAGGCCATGCGGCTTTTGATCGACCGGTACCTGCCCGGCGCACCGGGCTGCCCGCCGCAGACCATGGCCCACACCGCCATGTGGCGGCTGGAGGTGGCCGACTGGAGCGCCAAGGAGAATAAGGACTGAACCGCACGCCATCTGCTTTTCTTTTTCGGAATGGCATGGTAAAATAGAGTCAGAATTCGCGGCCCGGGTCGGGCCCGCAGGGCAACCCATCCGGAGGATGGGTTTGGCGGCTGCGCCGCCTACGCCCGCCTGCGGCGGGCGGCCCTGCGGGCCCCCACCGGCGGCTTGCAGGAGCCATAAGGGAGGAGCCATGGAAGAAACAACTGTCATTCAAGTAATCGCGGAGATCCGCAGCGACTTTCCCACCAAATTCGGCATCCCGCGGCAGAGCGGGCTGGTGCCGGAGCTGGAAGCGCTGGTGGTGTTCCGGCCGGAGTACCGGGTACCGGAGGCGCTGCGGGGGATTGAGGGCTACAGCCACCTGTGGCTGCTGTGGGAATTTTCCGAAACGAAGCGGGAGAGCTGGCGGCCTACCGTGCGTCCGCCCCGGCTGGGCGGCAACCGCCGGGTCGGTGTATTCGCCAGCCGGTCACCGTTCCGCCCCAATGCCATCGGGCTTTCCTGCGTGCGGCTGCTGGCGGTGGAGCACCACCCGGAATGGGGCACGGTGCTGCGGGTAGCCGGGGCTGACCTGATGGACGGCACACCTATTTATGATGTAAAGCCCTACCTGCCCCATGCCGATTGCCACCCGGAGGCCACCGGGGGGTATTCCGCCGATGGGCTAGCACATGTCCTCACGGTGATACTGCCTCCGGAATGGGAAGAAAAGGTTCCCGCGGCGCACCGGGCTTCCCTGCGGGCGGTACTGGCACAGGACCCCCGGCCGGCTTATCAGCAGGATAGCGACCGGGTATATGGCTTTCCCTTTGCCGGGCTGGAGGTGCACTTTACCGTGGCAGGTGATGTGCTGACGGTCTGCGGCATTTTCCCTGCCGAAAAAGCATGAACGATTTGTAAAAAGGACGGCGGGAGCATTGCTTTTCCCCCGCCCTTTCGGTTATGATGAGCATGGAATAGAATCCGCTGTGGATAGATGAAAGGAGCGCATCACTATGCTGGGTTTAGCACTGGAAGGCGGCGGTGCCAAAGGCGCCTATGAGATCGGCGCATACCGCGCCCTTACCGAACTGGGTTATCATTTTGATGTCATCTGCGGTGTTTCCATCGGCGCCATCAATGCGGCGCTGCTGGCGCAGGGCGATTGTGAAAAGGCCGCGGAATTTTGGGAGACGACCGCCAATGACGATCTGTTCTCTGAGGAGGACAAAGGCTTTTTGGAAATCATCAACCGGCAGGTGAACCTCAATACCCTTTCGGCCCTCAAGGAAAATATCAAAGCCGCGCTGGAAAACGGCGGTATCGATACCTCCAAAATCCGTGCCTTCCTGGAGCAGAACATTGACCCCCAGCGACTGCTGGAAAGTCCCATTGATTATGGCATGATCGCCGTGGCTTTCCCGGAGCTTCAGCCGCTGATCGCCTATAAGAAAGATATGACCCCCGAAAATGTGCTGGACCATGTGCTGGCCTCGGCTTCGTTCCCCGGGTTCCAGCCCACCGTCATTGGGGATAAGAAGTACCTGGACGGCGGCCTGTACGATGCCTGCCCCTATAATGAGCTGCTGGACTACGGCTGCGATGAGGTCATCGCCATCCGGCTCAATGGCTTCGGCATCATCCATCCGCTGCGGGATAAGCAGAAGATCCGTCAGATCTTCCCCAGTGAGCAGCTGGGCCCTGTCATGCGGTTCGATCCCGCCACCAGCCGCCGCAATATTCAGATGGGCTACTACGATACCATGCGGTTTATGCGGGAGCTCCCCGGCCAGCTGTATTACTTTTCCAAAAAAGCCGATGGCTTTGCGGCCTTTGCCGCCCTGCCGGAGAACGCCATAAAGGCCGCCGGTATCCCGTTGCGCCTGCCGGAGGGGCTCTCCCCTCGCCGTGCCCTGTTCGAGCACATTCTGCCGGCCGTAGCTGCGGAGCTGCGCCTGTCCCGGGAAGCCGGCTATGATGACCTGCTGCTGGCCCTGCTGGAGCACCGGGCCGAACAGCTTGGCATTGGCCGCTTCCGCTGGTACACCCCCGCCCAGCTGCAAGCTGTCATCGCGGAATCCACCGCCCTGCCGGAGGAACCCCGTCGCCCCCTGCTGCGCAGCCGTCCGCTGGAGGCCGCCGAAATTCTGGCAGCGGCGCTGCCGTTGCTGGGATAATGGGCAGTTTTGTTGTGCTTTTCTCTCCTTTTTGCCGCCTTTTTGTGCGATAAGGAGATTTGATGCAGGATATCTTGCATTAGAGCACAAAAGGGCTATAATACCTATACTGTCCTCTTAATCTCTATGCCCCAGCAGCGCCCGCGGCGCTGTACTAGGCTTTTTCCCAATATGCACAAAGAAGGAGCGTTGTTTCCCTTGGCTACTGCACGCCATAAGTATGAAATAGATATGTGTACCGGTAGCTTGCCGCAGAAGATCCTGCTTTTTTCCCTGCCGCTAATGGCCACAGGAATGCTGCAGCTTCTTTTCAATGCCGCCGATATCATCGTGGTGGGACGGTATGTGGGCAGCCACGCGCTGGCCGCCGTCGGCTCCAATGGCTCCATCATCAATCTGATCGTCAACCTGTTTATGGGTATCTCCATCGGCGGCAGCGCCGTCATTGCCCAGCACTACGGCGCCGCCCAGTACGAGGATGTCTCCGAAGCCACCCACACCTGCATGTTGGTGGGACTCATCAGCGGTTTCTTTGTCATGGTAGTGGGCGTGGTGTGTACCCCCGCCATCCTGCGGCTGATGGATACCCCCGACGATGTCCTTCCACTGGCTATTCTGTATCTACGCATCTACTTTTTGGGGATGCCGGGCAGTATGCTGTATAACTTTGGTGCGGCGGTACTGCGCGGCGTGGGCGATACCCGCCGACCCCTGATCTTCCTTTTCTTTGCCGGCATCGTCAATGTCGGTCTCAACCTGCTTCTGGTCATCCAGTTCAATCTCAGCGTAGCGGGTGTCGGCATTGCCACTGTTGTTTCGCAGTATATCTCCGCCGCGCTGGTACTGTGGTGCATGCTGAAAACCGATGGTTGCTACCACATCGTCCTCAAGGAGCTGCGCATCCACCGGGATAAGCTCATCCGTATCCTCAAGATCGGCATTCCCGCCGGTCTGCAGGGTGCCATCTTCTCCATCTCCAATGTCCTCATCCAGTCCTCCATCAATTCCTTCGGCAGCACCGCCATGGCCGGTAATGCCGCCGCCGTCAATGTTGAAGGCTTCGTTTTTACCAGCTGCAATTCGGTGGCGCAGGCTTCCCTTACCTTCACCAGCCAGAATCTCGGCGCCGGGCAGTACAAGCGTCTGCGGGGCATCACCCTTTGGTGCTTAGCCCTGGGCATCCTCCTTTCGGAGATTCTCGGCTTTATCGCCTACGGCTTTGGCAATTCGCTGCTTGCTTTCTACAATAAGGATTCGGAAGTTATTGCCATGGGCATGATCCGTATGATGATCGTCGGTACCACCTACGGTCTGGATGCCATTATGGATATTATGGCGGATATCATCCGCGGGATGGGCAGCTCTGTCATGCCCATGATCGTCACTCTCATCGGCGCCTGCGGCTTCCGTGTGGTGTGGATCTATACCATTTTCGCCACTCACCACGATCTGCGGGTACTCTACATCTCCTACCCCATCAGCTGGATCTTGACCTCGCTCACCCACATCATCTGCTATTTCATCGTCAAGCGCCGCCGACTGTGCGGCCTAACGGAGGGAGTTCCATCAGTATGAGCCGTATGAAACTGATCACCTTGACCTTGGCCTTGCTGGCCACCCTTCTGGTATTCACCGCCTGCGGCAATCCCATCAGCGAGATCGTCCATGGCGATCCGCCCCAGGGCGAAATATCGCAGGACCCCGCACCTGTTTCCCCCGAACCCGAACCGGAACCGGAGGAAACCGAGGAACAGCGCCGTGCCCGCCTCATAAAAAAGATGGAGGATATCTTTGCGGCGGCGGAGCCGATGGAGAACTACACCTTCACCCTCAATGATCCGGTGACGGTGGAGGGCCGGGAATACTACTATGGTGTGTGGCAGCGCGTCATCACCGATTACGATACCCAGTCCCGCTATCTTTCCACCGTAGCGGAGTTCTTCATTACCCCGGATGGGGATGAATGCTACATCGGCAACCACTTCCCCGCCAATGAAGGCAACGGCGAAACGGTGGTATTTTCCTCTGGCAATATCTTTGAGGAAATCAATAATGGCTGAATTCTATCCCCTGCTCTTTGGCAGGGGATTTTCTTTGCCTCAGCTTCTGTTTTTTTGCTGCTTCTCCTCACCCTTGTGCAGGGCCCCAGTACCGGCCCGCAGGGCAGGCGACGCTTCGCATCGCCTTGGGGGCGGCCTGCGGCCGCCCCCACCCCGGCTTCGCCGGGGGCCCTGCGGACCGCCTTGCCCCTGCACCCTCCTGCCGGTTTTTTCTCCCCTCCGGGTTCTATTGCCGTCCGCCGCGCGGTAAATATCTACTACCAATGACCCCGGAGGTGTCCTATGAAAAAGCTTCTGCTCTCCCTCTCCGCGCTGCTGCTTTTGGCCGCCCTCGTTTTTACCGGCATCTATTTTACCCGTTTTCAAAGCATGGCCACCCTGCAAAAAATCACTGATTACAGCGATGGCTATAACCTCTACCGCATGGATATCCGCTACCGTTACAGCCTGAATGACCTCCTCGCCCGCGGCATCACCGATGACCAAAGCATGGTGGATGCCATCCTGGAAGAGGCGCTGCCGCTGCTGCCGGTCACTATCCAGGCACCCTCCTTCGGCTGCACCGCCTTTGCCGTAGTGGAGCAGGATGGTACCGCTTGCATGGGCCGTAATTACGATTTTCGCTACGATACCTCCGCCATGGTGGTCTATTGCTCACCACAGGATAGCTACCGCTCAGTGGCCTTCGCCGCCTTGGACAACATCCAGGCCAACACCCCGGAGCAAAGCCTGAAAACCCGCCTGGCTACCCTCACCGCGCCGTTCATCTGTCTGGATGGCATGAATGAAAAGGGGGTGTCTATTGCTGTGCTCACCTTGGATAGCGAACCCACCTACCAGCAGACCGGTAAACCCACCATCACTCCCACCTTGGCCATCCGTCTGGTACTGGATCACGCCGCCACCACCGCTGAAGCAGTAGCCTTGCTGCGGGAGTATGATATGTTTGCCTCCGGCGGCCGGGATTATCACTTCTACATCACCGATGCCAGTGGAGATGGGCGTGTGGTGGAATATGACTGCGATGATCCCGCCCGCCCCCTGGTGGATACCCCCGCGGCTGCCGCTACCAACTTTTACGCGCTCTACCCGGATCGGGTCAAGCCCAACCAGCGAAACGGTATCTACGGCCATGGCCGGGAACGCTACGATACTGTACTGAAAATATTAGCGCAGCAAAAGGATGTCCTCTCCCCCCTTACCGTATGGGATGCCCTGCGGGCCGTCGCCCAGGAGCCTGACTCCAAGGATATCACCAGCAATACCCAGTGGTCCATCTGCTTCCACAGTAGCACTCTTTCCGCCGATGTGGCCTTGCGCCGCCACTGGGATAATATTTTCCGCTTCCGCCTGACTGAAAATACTGCCACTGCGCTTTCCTAATCCAAAGCGCAAAAAATCCCCCTTTCGGGGAATTTTCATTTTGCCCGTTATCGGTTCAGCAGCCATATCGCAATATTAAGATACGCCGCAAAGCACAGCCAAATGAGATAAGGAATCTGCAGATAGGCCGCCTTGGGGCTTATCTGCTCAAACCGCAAAGCCATGACCATCACCAGTGCAATGAGAAGCAGCAGCCAGATCGCCGCAAAGCCCCACATCTCCCACCGGAAGAAGAAAAACGGCCACAGCAAATTCACCACCAGCTGCACGATATAGAGATTCCGGGCAGGCTTAGCATGGGCCTGGTCGGCGTTCCATACCATCGCCATTCCTATCGCCATCAGCAGATACAGTACCGCCCACACCACCGGAAACAGCCACCCCGGCGGAGATAACGGCGGTTTTATATAGTTTTCGTAGTTGCCCCCACTGCCGGAAAGGATCCCCGCCAGCACCCCGCCTGCTATGGTCGGCAGTATCGCCCACAGGTAGGCTTTCCACGGTTTTTGCTTCATTGCCACGCCCCCCTTTGCCCTTAGTATACGCACCGGGTCCATCCTCTATGCAGCCGGCAAATGGCCGCCCCGCAGGGCGGCGCTCCGCGCCGTGACGGGCCTTTCAGCCCGTCCCCGCGGCCTGCGGCCGCGGCCCCTGCGGGGCCCGCCTTCTGCTCCTCCTCCCATCCCAGCAGAATCCTGGCCTTGGCGGCAGCCCGCCCCTGCGGGGCTGCCGGGCTTCGCCCGGCTCGGCGCGCTGCGCGTGCCGGGGCTGCCGCCCCTCCCATTTTGCAAACTCTCCCCCATGTTAAAATGTGTTGCTTGCTTCCCCGCCGCCTTTTGTGCCATAATAGGCGGGTAGAGATCATCATCAGAACGGAGGGATCCCATGCTGGGCGAAAATATCCGAACACTGCGGAAAGCCCGGGGCCTTTCCCAGCAGGAGCTGGCCGAGCGGCTGCATGTGGTCAGGCAGACCGTCAGCAAATGGGAGCAGGGGCTCTCGGTCCCGGATGCCGATATGCTGGTGCGGCTGGCCGAGTGCCTGGAGGTCTCCGTAGAGGAGCTGCTGGGCGCTCCAAAGCCGGAAAACACCGCCCCGCTGGAACCGCAAGCGGTATTGGCGGATAAGCTGAGCGCCCTCACCGGCCAGCTGGCGGAGCAGAATCGCCGCCGGCGCCGCTTCTGGAAATGGGTCGCCATCGCCGCCGGGATATGCGGGCTGTTGCTGCTGCCGCAGCTAGTGCTTACCCTGCTCATGCTGGGGTATGGCCTCCCGGCCAATAGCAGCATCGGCATCATCGGCGGCGCGGATGGCCCCACCGCTATTTTCATCACGGCCGGCTTTCCCTGGGGCCTGCTCTTCGCCATATTGGGCTGCATCGCCCTGGTGATACTGGGCATCATTATGAGCCGCCGCCCAGACTAAGGAGGAACCTATGAAACGATTTTTCGCTATTATTCTTGCCAGCGTATTGCTGCTTACCGCCTGCGGCAAGCAGGTCACCACCCACCGCATCGAGGATAAAGATTGGCAGGTCGTCACGGTGCAGTCCACCCAGGATGGCAGCATCCTTTTCATCGGGAACAGCATGCAGGAGATCTACCCCGACGCCGCAGTGCTTGAACTGACCTGCCGGGCCGAGAATGGCAAGCTCACTTTTACCTCCAGCACGCAAAGCTGGGAGGGCAGCTACACCCGGCAGGATAGCGGCGGTGTGGAAGCCACCATTTACAGCCTCACCGTAGGGGATGAAACCGGCCCCGCGGCGGTATCGGTCACCACCCGGCAGGATGGCAGCGCCGAGCAAACGCTGGTGCTGCAGCTGGGCGGGTACTCGCTGTACTTTGCCGCGGCCGCTTCGTAAAGTTTTCGGTCAAGCCTTTTTCAAAAGGCTTGCAGTTTCCAAAGACAGCGTCTTTGGTCGCCCATTTCAATGGGCGAAACCCCTTAAGGCCGGAGGGCGCTCCGAAAGGGGATGAATTGTGGGGATGACCCAGTGTGGTCATTCCCACAAGAGGGGGAGCCCTGCAAGAGAGGGCTTCCCCTTAGTTTTCCCTTTAGTAAGCTTTCTTTTCGCCGAACAGGCGAAAAGAGCATCGGCAGGGCGTCTCTCTGCCAGCCCTCACAGAAGGCTTTTTTCCTCCACCGATAAAGAGCAAAAACCATCCCCCACCGGCTCATCACCGATGGGGGGCATTTTATGGCGTATTCTCTTACTTGTTCAGGTCAGGCGCCGATACGGGCGGACGGCGGAAGTGAGAGTGCTGCTCAAAGGCATAAGCGATCTCGATGAGCTTCGCCTCGCTCCAGGGACGGCCGATGATCTCCATGCCGACCGGCACGCCGATGGGCGCGTTCTCATCGGGCGCAAAGCCAGCGGGAACCGCGATGGAGGGGAAACCGGTGGAGGAGCACAGCACGCCGTTGCGCTGCTGCTGGTTGGCGCCGATCTTGCAGACCAGCTGCTGCTGATGGGGATAAACCATGGCGTCCAGGTTCAGGTCGGCCATGATCTTCAGCACATGGGTACGCACGCCGATCTTGTTGTACATCTTCTCCAGATAGCGGGGAGAACCCACCTCGCGGGTCATAGCGTCCCGCATATTGCTTTCGCTGAAGGGATGGAACAGGCCCTGCTCCAAGATTTCCGCCATGCTGTGGATCTTCCAGTCAGCGGGCAGGGTGGCCAGATACCCGTCCAGGTCATGCTGGAAATCATCCAGATGGACGGAAACCTCGCTGGTCAGCCACGGCTGGTCAATGTTATCGGTCACAGGCACCAGGGTAGCGCCGTTCTCCTCAAAAACCTTCAAGGCATTGCGCACCACCTTGTTGGTGGATTCATTGATCTCTTCCTTGCCAAAGAGGCTCTCCAGCACACCAATGCGGCGTCCCTTCATGCCGTCCGCCTTCAGGTGATCCATGTAGCATTCCTCATGGCCGACGCTCCACGCGGTCTCGGCGTCGTCGGGGTGGGCGGCGATGTACTGGGCGATCTCGCGGCTGATCTTGGAAAACATCGCGTCGCAGTCATCGTCCCGGGCAATGACCTGGGCGGCGGTGGATAGATCCACCTGCACGTAGGCGCCAATGGCGGTCTTGACCATGTTCAGCGCCACATCGCCCATTTTATACAAATCATCCATTACGCCCACAGCGGCAGCGCCCTCGGCGTGGAGATGCAGGGTGATCTCGGCAATGTCGCTGGCCTGGTCGGCAATGCGCTCAATGTCGGTGACCATTTTTAATGCGGTAGAAACTTTGCGCAGGTCGCCCGCCACCGGCTGCTGCCGCAGGAAAAGCGTTAAGCAGCGGTGCTCGATCTCATGCTCGGCGGCGTCGATCTCGCTGTCCCGGGCAATAACGCTGCGGGCCATCTCGGCATCGCCGGTGCGCAGGGCTGTCATGGCACTTTCAATGGCGCCGCCCGCGGCGTGGCCCATGCGGGCCAGCATCGTATCCAATGCCATCAGTTCGGCATCATACATTTTGCGTAAACTGGTTCCCATTTGGCTCATCCTCCCTGTATCAACCGAAACGGCCCGAGATGTAATCCTCGGTGCGCTTGTCCACGGGCGTGGCGAATACGCGCTCGGTGGGGCCCATCTCGACCAGCTCACCCAGCAGGAAAAACGCCGTCTTATCGCTGATACGCGCGGCCTGCTGCATGTTGTGGGTGACCATGACGATGGTGTACTTTTCTTTCAGCTCCGTCGCCAGTTCCTCGACCTTGGAGGTGGAGATAGGGTCCAGGGCGCTGGTGGGTTCATCCATCAGCAGCACTTCCGGCTCCACAGCCAGGGCGCGGGCGATGCAAAGGCGCTGCTGCTGGCCGCCGGACATGCCCAGGGCGCTCTTGTTCAGGCGGTCCTTGACCTCGTCCCAGATGGCGGCATCCCGCAGGGATTTTTCCACAATCTCATCCAGCCGGGCCTTGCTGCGCACACCGTGGGTGCGGGGCCCGTAGGCGATATTATCGTAGATGGACATGGGGAAGGGGTTGGGCTTCTGGAACACCATGCCCACCCGCTTGCGCAGGACGTTGACGTCCATCTTATCTTTGTAGATGTCCACGCCGTCCAGTTTGATGTCGCCGGAGATACGGCAGCCCTCGACCAGGTCGTTCATACGGTTCAGGCTTTTTAAAAAGGTAGACTTGCCGCAGCCGGAAGGGCCGATGAAGGCGGTGATCTCCCGCTCCGGGATATTGATGTTGATATTTTTCAGCGCATGAAAGCTGCCGTAGTATAAGTCCATGTTGGAAACTTCAAATTTATTCACAGGTATCCTCCTCGTGTTCTAAACGGCTCCCTCTGGGAGGGAGCTGTCGCCGCAGGCGACTGAGGGAGAGAGCCCAGCGAAAGCCGACAGTTAAACTGAATGTCTCTCCCCCACCCGCTCCGCGGGAGCCTCCTCGCAGAGGGGGCCTTTCCTCGTTACTTCTTCGCCAGCTTGCCGGCGATAAAGCCGGACAGGCAGTTGATGGCCAGCACCAGTACCAGCAGCACCACGGCGGTGCCGTAGGTCTCGTTGATGTACAGGCCCTCGTTGGAGAGCAGGTACATATGCACGGCCAGCGTGCGGGTAGAGCTGAAGATGCTCTTGGGGATCTGGGGCATCGAGCTGGCGGTGTAGATCAGCGCAGCGGTCTCGCCCACGATGCGGCCCGTGGCCAGGATAACGCCGGACAGGATGCCGGGCATGGCGCTGGGCAGTACGATGGTAAACACAGTGCGCAGCTTGCCCGCACCCAGGCCGAAGCTGCCCT
>ERZ773147.2978-NODE-2978-length-13675-cov-6.106021_pt1 | contig 13675 bp, 12 predicted proteins | sample MGYA00580851_ERZ773147 | MGnify/ENA primary metagenome ERZ773147 (study PRJEB29015, sample SAMEA2737818) | human gut metagenome | biome: human gut; feature: human-associated habitat; material: faeces | place: China | collected 2012 ... | reverse complement strand
CGTTCCGTTACTATTGTCTCATGCCTGTCCATGCGCGGGGTGGTTTGACGGTTACCGTCATAGTGGCCCAGCATGCTGCTGACGGTCTTTACGTCTACGCCATTCTGCAAGGCCAATGTGGCGAATGTGTGCCTAAGCTCGTGGAAGCGGAAAACAGGGCATTACTCGTGGTAGCGGAAAGCAGAATATGCTATAATGCAGACAGGCTATGGTTTTGCCGTAGCCTGTTTTGCATTAGAAGGAGAGGACTGCGCATGGCACGAAAAAGCCGGAAGCGTCAGACTGTAACGCTGCCACATCTGCATTCAGAGACTGCCGGGTACATCCGTTTGTCTGTCACAGGAAAGGGCGGCGATGATTCCATAGAAAACCAAAAGAAAGTTATTGAGGCATGGGCGCGAGAAAACCAGCATCCCATATCGCGATGGTACATTGATGCAGGATGGAGCGGCAGAACATTCTATCGACCGATGTTTCGGGAGCTGATAGCAGACATTGAACGGGGCGAGGTTGACTGTGTTGTAGTCAAGGATCTCTCCCGCCTAGGCAGAGATCACATCGCAGTTGGATATTATCTGGAGGGCTTCTTCCCTATGAACTGTGTTCGTTTTGTTTCAATTAATGACGATTTCGACACAGTAAACGGCTTGACCGATCAATCCCACCCACATGGAGCTAGAATTCGCATTCCAATAAAGAACGCATTTAACGAACAGGTTGCAGTAGAAATCAAACAGAAAGTTGAGGCGACTTTGCAAATGAAAATAGACCGAGGAACATTTGTTGGGCCGAGAGCCCCCTTTGGATACCAAAAGTCCGAAGCAAACCACGATCAGTTAGTCCCTGACCCGATTGCGTCCATCACAGTGCGGAAGATTTTTGAGCTGGCGGCAAACGGAACTGGCGTAACAGGTATCGTCCGCTATTTGAATGAAAAAGGATTACCCACTCCGATCCAATACGCCCGTTCCAATGGACTGACCGGGAGTTTTGCGGATGGAACGGGCGATTGGAACAGTCGATCTGTGAAATACATTTTGACTAACCGAACCTATACTGGGATGCTCATACAAGGCAAGGAAAAGCGAGTTGTAAAGGGCACCCATGAACCGCTGGTAGACGTTGAAACCTTTGACAGAATCCAAAGTGAATTCAAAGCCCGTTCATTTAATATCAGTCCCACACCGGAGGCGAGCGAGAATGTTTTCAAAGGCAAAGTTATTTGTGCCTGCTGCGGAGGAAAGATACAGCGAAAGCGCGGAACGAACCATGCGGATTGGTATTTCTTCACCTGCATTTCAAAAAATCGGTTAGGTGCGGATAAATGTACAGGAATGTATGCCAGAGAGGAAGATGTACTCAGTGCTGTGTACTACCAGCTAAAACAGTACATCGATCATCACTTTATTACCAAAGATCAATATAAGCAGGAAATACAACGCATGGATTCCATCATTGAAGCAGCTTCTCTCAAATATGAGGAAGCTACTGATTTCAGCATGAAGCAATATGAAAAGTATGTCATGGGTGAAGGTTCTAAAGAAGCCATTGCGGCTGCACGGCCTGCAAAGGAGCAGGCCGAAGCGGAACTGAACAGGGCGATTGCAGACAAAGAAGCCTATGAAAAACAGTATCAGGTGTTTTTCAAACTGCTGAAAGCTAGCAGAAAGGAAGTCCCGTTGAGCGAGATTATTGATTGTATTGAACGGATCGTGGTTGATGTTGATCGAAAGATTATGGTAAAATGGACTGAGTAAAGAAGAAGGCGCGCGGTCAGATACTCAGAATTGATAAAGCAATTCCCGATACAAACAGCGTAATATGATGGAAAGAAAGAAACCCTTCGGCAGATGTTTGCCAATTCTCACGTCGATATGATTTATGGCTCTGCTGGTACCGGTAATTCTACACTGATTAATCACGACGCCAGATTATAAAGGTGAACGAAATGGGAGTAATCCAAGAATTCTTTAATAATCGAGAGATAGCTATCGGGATTTGGGTTATTATTGGTCTTGCTGTCATTCTCCCTACTAAACCTGCAAGACAATTTATAAAAACTGCTATTCCAATTTTGTTTTGCAAGAAATTTGTGATATTTTACATTGTATTTCTCAGCTTTTTGGGTTTGGTGTTGTTCGCATTAAATTGGGCAGGACTTTGGGATCTCACTTTGTTAAAAGACACTGTCTTTTGGGTATTGTTTGTTGAACTTCCTCTTTTTGCCAAGGCGATTGAGAAAGCAGACGGTGGACGATTCTTTTCAAAGCTAATTCGGGAAAATGTTGCTATTGTAGTTGCAATTGAGTTTTTTGTAGGATTTTGGACTTTCAGTTTAATAACGGAAATTATCCTTATCCCTTTAACAGTTTTGATTTCAGTCCTACAAGTATTGGCTGGACAAGATAAAAAGCACCGATCTGCGAAACGCTTCTTTGATGGTTTGCTGGTACTGTGGGGAATAATACTGTTGATTAATGCAATTTACAGCCTTATCCATGCTCCAAATCAATTTTTAAGTTTTGACACCTTAAAATCACTATTGCTCCCGCTGGTACTGTTAGTGTTCAATCTTCCGGTTGTATATGGATTGGCATTATACAATACTTACGAACAAATCTTCATCAGAATAAAAGGTTCCAAATCAGAACAAAAGAAAATGAAATGGCAAGTAATTCGCTTTTCTGGAATAAACCTTTCAAAAGTATCGGCTATCAGAAAGAGCCTACCAAATACAATTGTTTGTTGTCGAACTTCAAATGACCTACAGATAAATCTTAAAAAACTGGCAAGACGATTGGACTTACAGATAGGAGAAAACTACATGAAACGCTCGCGTTATTATGTATTAGCTTGTATAGCCGGATTGATTCTGAGTTTTATTGGACTCATAGGTGCTAATTCGGATGTGTCCTTAAAAGACCTTGTTACGTTGAATTTTGTATTTGATATACCAAGAATCAAGGAAATTTTGACAAATATTTTCTCTACAATGATTGTTTTCAGTGCAACATTGTTTTTCTTTGCAATTGGTTTTGCAAAAAAGCAGAGAGAAGATGTTTCCCAAATCAAGAAATATGCCTTATATGAGCTTTTGCTATCCGTTAAAATGCAGCATTCTCAACTGGTAGATTACCCTCCTATAGACGAACCCGCGGACTTGTTTTGTGCTTACGTACATAATGTATATGAAGTTCGGGCCGCTTGTGATAAAGTGTTGGCTGCATATGAGAATCTACTAACAACATGGGAGCAAGAAACGTTGAAGAACTTACAGCATTCTGCAATGGTCTTGTCAGAGGACTTTGGCATTTCTGCCGAAAATTTTAGAGAGTATTCTGCTACCCAATTTTGTAATTTTTATGATGAAAAAGTTCGAACTGCTCCGCAGAATGAAAAAATCAATGTATTTACTCACAAGATCAAAACGGATATAGAAAAATACTCAAAACATATTGAGCAGTTTTGCGAGGACTTTAAGCACTATTATTGATCCAATTCAACAGACGATGTCTGTTGCGTTGAATCAACTTGTGTCACTCTTTGCATCGCTCTTGTTGGCACTTACGAAAATATTCTTCAAAAAGTATTTGACCATCTTGCACAGTATCATTGTTCAATATGCAAGAGCAAAAAGGTCAGCATTGATGGTGATGACTCAGACGAGAATGGAATGGTTCAAAAATGCTACTTACGCTGCGAGAAATGTGGTTCCATAACAGAAGTCGATTTTGAAAAAAGTAGCGGCGATAGCCCATCGTATACTACTGGCAGGGGTGTTGAGTAATACTAGTTTTCAATAAAGCGGTTAAGAACCGTTTTATTCGGCTGCTGTTTCAGCAGCCAGCGGCGTAGCCGCAAAAAATGTAAGTCCATACATTTCTCGCCGCCACCGGCGGCCTGCGAAGAATTCGCAGGATAAAATGGTGTTAACCATTTTATCGAGAAATAGTATAAGATAACTGCAGCATTTATACCCCGACTATTCAGATGGAGTTTGATGAATAATATGAAAATCAACAGGCTAAAAATTGTCAACTACAAGCTTTTTCAGAATGTTACCATTGAAATGAACGAGAATATAAATATCTTTGTTGGAGAGAATGATTCGGGAAAAAGCACCATCTTAGAGGCCCTATCAATGGTTCTGACCGGTAAAATTAACGGTAGCAGTGTCGCAAATCGGCTTAATTTGGATTGGTTTAATGCTCAAGTCCGACAAAAATTCAAGGAATCTGTTGAGGCTGGTAATACGTCTGACTTGCCCACCATTGAAATTGAGGTATACTTTGCTTCTCCCGATGAAGATGAAATTGCAATAAAAAAGTATAGAGGCACAAATAATTCACTTCATGAGGACGCTGAGGGTGTCAAACTGGAAATAATATTTGACACCCAGTATGCACCAGCATACAAGCAACTCCTGGTTGAAGGAAAAGTCAGAGACATCCCTGTTGAATACTACAGGGTCAATTTCAGATCTTTTGCAAATCCAGAATACTATGTCCAGACAACGGCAAGAAAAGTGGCATGTATTGATACTACAAAGAAAGACTATGGTCCGGTGCTGAGTCGCTTTGTTTCTACCAGCATAAACGAATATCTCTCGGAAGAAGATATGACCGAGTTGCGTCATGCTTATAGAGCAAATCGACATGAATTTACTGAAAATCAAGCAGTAATACGGCTTAATCAAAAACTACAAGAGGGTCACAGCTTTGATGGCAAAACGATAGGACTAAACTTAAGAGAAAGTGGAATTGATGAATGGAAGGGAGATATGTCTATTTCATTAGATGGCATTCCTCTTGAAAATTCGGGTTTCGGCACTCAAAATATGTTTAAGTCGGAAATTTTCCTGCTTCAAAATACGGATGTTGATATTTTAATAATTGAGGAACCCGAAAATAACCTTTCCTACTCAAACATGTCTATTCTCATCTCTAAACTGTCTGATAGCAACGGAAAGCAGTTGTTTATTTCAACCCATAGCAGCTTTGTCGCAAATAAACTGGGCCTGCAGTGCCTTCATCTTGTTGCAAATGCAAGGACAACACCATTCAAATCATTAAGCAGTGATACTTACAACTACTTTCTAAAATTACCGGGCTATAACACGCTACGAATTCTTTTGGCGAATAAGGCAATATTGGTTGAAGGACCGGCTGACGAATTGATACTGCAAAGAGCATATATTGATAACTATGGAAAACAACCGATAGAAGACGGAATTGACGTAGTCGCTGTCGATAGCTTGGCGTTCCAACGATATTGTGAGCTTGCTTCTCTAATTAGTAAACCGCTGACTGTAGTTACAGATAATGACGGTAACGCTGAAGCTGTTCGTAAGCGCTACGAAAAATACACAGGCCTTGTTACTCTTTGTGTGGAATCTGATAATACCCTAAACACGCTTGAACCCTCTGTCCTTGCAGCAAATCTTGATACCTTTGAATCGTTCAAATCCATCATCTACTTAGGAAAGGACATAGAAAGCAGAGATCCAGACAGCATTAAGAGCTTTATGATAGGAAACAAAACTGACTGGAGTATGCGTGTCTTTACCAGTGAGAAGAAGATAAACTACCCATCATATATTTTAAAAGCCATCGGGATAGATAGTGAAAATGTGGGTGATAGAGATGAATAATCAAGTAGTATTTGCGGCAGCGGGGCATGGAAAAACATATTCACTGTGTTCACAAGCCAAAACCGCCATAGATAATACCAATAAATATGTGCTGCTTATTTCATATACAAACGAGGGAGTTCGTTCTTTAGAGAATGAGTACCGGAAGCAAAACGGCGGTGTATTGGATGACAGAGTCATATTCAAATCATGGTACAGTACTCTTCTCTCTGAATTTATAAAACCATACCAGTGCTCACTTAAACTAAAAGAAAAGCGCTATAAGCAAGAGTTTCCAGTTACATTTCCAGAAAATTTTGTAAATTCCATTGCATTTTATGATACAGAAGCACCGCCTAAATGGTATAACCAGACCCACGTACAATATTACGTGAATAAGCGTGGCGATGTTGTTCCTGACAGGACAAGCCATTTAGCTTGGCTATGCAATGAGCATTCTAGCGGAAAAGTGATTAGGCGAATCCAAGAAATATACTCCCACATATTTATTGATGAACTCCAAGACTATGCTGGTTGGGATTTGGAAGTCATAACTTTGCTATTCAAGTCCAAAATACCTATAACATGTGTAGGCGACTACAAGCAGGCAACATATAGGACAAATAATTCACTGAAGAATAAACAGTATAGAGACGAGAAAGTTCGAGCCTATTTTCTCATGCTTGAAGCACAGGGTTTATGCGTTACTTCATATGCGAATACCACAAGACGATTCAATCAGGAAATATGTGATTTTATCAATACGATCCACGGAGATGCGGATTCGATGGTTGAACCCGATCCAAATAATCAGCAAGAAATGCCAGTAGAAAATAGCGGAGTCTACATGATGAACGTGGATAGTCTGCGTGAATACTGCGAATACTACCATCCAATAATATTGCGATATGACAAAAAGGCGAAGGTTGGTTTTCAACATGACTGCGATGTCTTCAACTACGGTGGGTCCAAAGGCGCAACATATGAAAGAGTAGTAATCATACCTGTCAGTACAACGTTACCATTTATAGAAAGACAGGTGAAAATCACGTCCAATCAAACGCGAGCTAAATTTTATGTTGCATGTACGCGAGCGAAGCATAGTGTTGTTTTTGCTATGGAGAACCCCTGCGAAAACGGGGTATTCAAAGCAACCGATATTCATTTCTCTGATAAGTCTATTCCAGCATATAAGTTTAGTAAGCCTGACTCAGATATTTGATTAATCGAACCATAGTAAAAACAGAAATCCCAGATTACCACTTGTTGGTGGTTTGGGATTTCTGCTTTTGCAGGAAATATTTTTTGTCGTGTGCTTGACATACGGGTGTCTGAGATCATGGAAGCGTATGTGCGGCAGTCCCGCGTCCTTCAGGATTTTCTTATGCAGGTTCACGATGGAGTCGGGGTAGTACATCTCTCCCGTGACGGGCGAGGGGAACATGTACGGATTATTGGGATGTTTCTTGTGCTCGGCAATCAGCAGGTCGACGGCCTCTTGCGGGATGCTGACCTTTCTGACGGACGTTTCCGTCTTGGGACGCGAGAGTGTCAGCTCACCGTTGGGATTCTTGACGTACTGCTTGCTGACGGAGATGGTTTTATCCTCGATGTCGAGGTCACTCCACAGGAGAGCAGTCAGTTCACCCTTGCGCAGTCCGCTGACCAGCTCCAGATAGAACATGGGCAGCAGGCCCCTCTTGTCCGCGGCGTCGAGGTATATCTTGATATGCTCCGGCTGCAGTATTTGCATCTCGAATTTCTGCACCTTCGGCGCGATGCAGTCCTCGGTGGGATTACGGAGGATCAGGCACTCTTTCACGGCACGGTTCAGGGCGTTGTGCAGCATCAGGTGCAGGCTGCGGACGGTGGTGCTGCTGAGGCCTGGATTGCCGTGGCCGCTTTTTTGCGGTTGGTGCGGCCACTCTCCATTAGCTCCTTGTAGAGCTTTTGCAGGTCGTGGGCGGCCAGCTTCGTAAGCTTGATACTGCCGATACGGGGGATGGTGTATTGCTCGATCATCAGGTGGTAACGATCCGCCGTGGCGACGCGGACATTTGGCTTGGCGTAGATGTCGTACCAGCTTCGCAGCCATGTGGCCACGGTGTACTCGTCGGCACGGCTGACGTCGACGCCCTTTGTGGCTTCCATGGCGGCAGCCAGTTTCGCTTTGCACTCAGCCTGCGTTTTGCCGAGAACATTTTTGATGATGCGCTTACCGGTTTCTGAGTTGTAGCCTGCGGTGTAGCGGCCCTCCCACCGGCCATCGCTGCGCTTGCGGATGTTGCCCTCACCGTCGGCGCGTTTCTTGGCCATTGAATCAACTCCTTTGCTTTTTGTTAGCCAACATACATACCACAAAGTTGAGGGAATAGCTACTACTTTTTGAAAAGGCTTCTCTTTGTTTATGGCGACGCAAAATTTGGACTGCTTATAGCGTATTTATGTAACTCCGCGCTGATCAATTTCACTATCATGTGGGAATCGTTGTGCTGGCAATAGCTATTAACTTTGCTCAATAAAATTGGTGCTGCAAGGCCAAATTATTTTTCTATCGCTCTTGACAAGTAACCGCTTGGTAACTATAATGGGAGTTATCGAGTGGTTACTTTTGCGGGGAGGAATATTATGGCAGGAAATACGAGAGAACGGATTTTGGAGACGGCGCTGGAACTGTTTGCGCAAAACGGTTACCTTGGAACGTCGATGAATGATATTGCGGGGCGGTTGGGGTTTACGAAAGCCGCCCTGTATAAGCACTATACCAGCAAACAAGAGATTTTGGACAGGATTGTAGAACGCATGAATGAGATGGACTATGAACGTGCTGAAGCGTATGAAATGCCGGAGACGAAGCCGGATGGCTTTGCGGAGTCCTACCTGCACACGCCGGTGCAGAAGATCCGCGCATACAGCATGGCGCAGTTTGACCATTGGACGAAGGAATCATTTTCATCAAATTTCCGCAAGATGCTGACGCTGGAGCAATACCGTGATCCCAAGCTGGCACAGCTCCATCACGACTATCTTGCGGGCGGGCCTCTGGAGTACATGACGGCGATTTTCCGCAAGCTGACGGACTCTGACGAGGCCGCTATGCAACTGGCGCTGGAGTTCTATGGGCCGATGTATCTTCTCTACAGCGTCTACGATGGGGCAAAGGATAAGGATTCGGTTGCTCCCCTGCTGGACGCGCACATTGATCGTTTTATCTCCAGAATCGAATCCGGTTATAGAAAGTCAGGAACATCATGGTGAAAGAAGCCACAAAAGAAAAGCAATGGGTCTTATGCCCTTGGTGCGGTGCCAAGACACGCTTGCAAATCTTTCAGGAAACGGAATTAAAGGCTTTTCCCCTGTTCTGCCCGAAGTGCAGGCACGAGAGCATTATCAACGTCAAAAATTTTATCATCAAGACCAAACAGCCAGACGCAAAGACGCAGTGCTGATCGTAAAGCCGATCACGCGCTGCGTCTCCCTTTTTTGAGAGGAATGTTTCTATGAACGCAATTATTTACACCACCAATACCGGTAGCACAGAGCGTTATGCCAGACTGCTGGCGCAGAAAACCGGACTTCCGGTGTATTCTCTGGCAGAAGCGAAGAAGCGGGTTTTTGCCGGAGCGGAGGCTATCTACCTTGGCTGGATCATGGCAGGCTCGGTCAAGGGCTATGCCGAGGCCGCAAAGCGTTATCAGGTACGTGCCGTCTGCGGCGTCGGCATGGGACAAACCGGAACACAAACGGACAGCGTGCGGAAAAAGTCGGCTGTCCCGGCCGGCATTCCGCTGTTTACCCTGCAAGGGAACTTTGATGTGAAAAAGCTGCACGGTATCTACCGCCTCATGATGGAGATCATGGTCAAAACGGCGGGCAAGGGACTTGCCGAAAAGAGCGACCGCTCGATGGAGGAGGACAATATGCTGGATATGATGCTCCACGGCGGCGAGCGTGTCAAGGAGGAAAATCTCAGTACTGTTCTCGATTGGTACAGCGCACAGCGATAAGAATGGGAGGAAATGATCATGATGTGTCCAAAATGCGGAAAAGAAATGAGAACAGGCTATCTGTTCAGCAGCAAGGATGGCGCGTTCAGCTTTGCTAATGTGGATCCGGAAAACGAAAAAGAACTGATGGATGCCATCCAAGAACTGACGCAGGAGAAAACTGTTATCATGATCGCCCACCGCCTAAAAACCGTCCGTTATGCAGATCAGATTCTTGTGGTGGACAAGGGACAGATCGTCCAGCGCGGCACGCACGAAGAACTGATGGCACAGGATGGCATCTATCGCCATTTTATCAACGACCGTGAAAGGGCTGTTGGCTGGAAACTGTAAAAATGCAGCACAGATGAAGGACTCATCACCGACTGCGGCAGGACATATGTTACTACACCAGTGGTACCACCCATCATATAGCAATTATGGCAAGTCCTGAAAATATCAAACTTGCATACAGAAACATCAAAAAGAACCACGGAAGCATGACCCCTGGCACAGACGGAAAGAATATCAAAGACCTGGAAAAGCTCTCTGATGAAGAACTAACAACAATCATACAAAGGAAATTTGACTGGTATGTTCCACAGTCTATACGCCGTGTGGAAATACCGAAAGGCAACGGGAAAATGAGACCCCTCGGAATTCCTACGATCACAGACAGGTTAATACAACAATGTATACTACAGGTGTTGGAACCTATCTGCGAAGCAAAATTCCACGAGCATAGCTATGGCTTTCGTCCCAATCGAAACCAAAGTCATGCAATAGCGGAGGCAAACCGTAAGATGCAATCACACGGTTCACATTATGTAGTAGATGTTGACATCAAGGGATTCTTTGATAACGTCAGCCATGGAAAACTACTAAAACAACTATGGGCGTTAGGTATCCGGGACAAGAAACTGTTAAGTATTCTGTCCACAATGCTAAAAGCCGAAGTTGCAGGTATTGGCTTCCCGAAGGCTGGTGTACCACAGGGAGGAATTATCAGTCCGTTGCTTTCCAATGTGGTCCTGAATGAGTTTGACTGGTGGATAACAAGTCAATGGGAGGAAATTCCAACCCGGCACGCATACACCAGATACCAAAAGTCAAACGGAGTTTGAGATCATGGCAGTAAATTCCGTTTTCTTCGGCAAACCAACCTAAAGGAATGCTGGTCAGTCAGATTCGCAGATGATTTCAAAATCTTTGCACGAAATTATCAGGATGCGGTCAAATTGTTCCATGCAACCAAAGGATGGCTTAAAGACCGTCTTGGACTGGATATCAGCCCTGAGAAGTCCAAAATTGTGAACCTGAAAGAATCTTATTCCGAATTCCTTGGCTTTAAGATGCGGGTTATCAAAAGAGGAAAGAAGAAAAATGGGCAACCAAAGTATGTATTTACACCGAAGTACCGAAGGAAAGTAATATACAACAGCATAAAGACAGATATACAAGAAATAATCCGAAATCTGTGTGAATGGAAAGGTGTGGAGATACTGGAAGGGCACTTGATGCCGGACCATATCCACATGTTGGTGGCAATTCCGCCGAAGTACAGTGTATCACAGTTTATGGGGTATTTGAAGGGCAAGAGCGCCATGATGATATATGAGCGTCATGCGAACCTGAAGTACAAATTTGGCAACCGGCACTTTTGGGCGGAAGGGTACTATGTGAGCACTGTGGGCTTAAATGAAGCAACGATACGAAAGTACATACGCGAGTAAGAGACGCACGACCAGATGATGGATAAAATCACAACAAAGGAATGGGAAGACCCTTTTAAGGGGCCGGCCAAGTAATCAGTCCACAATGGCTTGAACGAAGTGAAAGCCAGCGCCTTTTAGGCGCTGGCTGTATTAAGACCTTATAGGGCTTTGTCAAGCCACCCCTTTGAGGGGTGGTCTTGACTTTTCTTAATTTTTATTTCTGCAAATAATGCAGCCCCATAACATCACAAATATGCTTTGCGGTCTCTTCCGTTTCCGCCGGAGCAATCACGATATAGTCATTCTGCTCATCGAACCGGCTCGTATCAAGTACATAATAGTTATGATCCTTGTCTGTACGCAGCAAATTGAAGCCTTCGCAGCCTGAATTGGAATTATGAAAGAACCCGCCAGATAAGTAATTGGCAGAGGCATCATCCGTGACCTGGAAATCCAGATCCCAGGTATCTTCCTTGTGGGTATATTCCAACATATCAATTTGGATTTTCCCGGCAAAGGATTGGCGCGATGGCGCGGCCAGTGTGTGCGTCCATGTGCCGTCTATTGTCAGGGTCGTATGTTCCACCTGCGAATTTCCATCACGAATCACCACAGCAGGCAGCGTCACGCTCTCGTTTGTCCTGATCGGTATAAACAGGCATAGTACGGCGATGAGCAAACATACGCATACGGCGATTCCGATGATGAACTTCTTCGACTTCATAGAGACCTCCTCTGTGAATCATAGGATATGCTTCTTGCTCCGTATAATGCGCTATTCCTCGTCCTCAAACAGGCATTGGGCCAGCTTGTTGAACATGTGATCCCGATGGCGGATCACCTCTACGTCTTTGCCGTCGGAGTAGTCGTAGAACCCCGCGCCGTTTTTCACGCCCAGCCGGTCGTGCTCGATGCACTCACTGATCAAGCCGAAGGGCTCCGTGGCGTTGCACAGATCGGCAAAGGTGTACTTGGCGATGTTGTGGTGGATGTCCAGCCCGCCCAGATCGCAGGTCTCGAAGGGGCCGAAGCAGGCGTAGCGGAAGCCCAGCGCGTATTTCATCACGTCATCCACCGCCTCGGGGCTGGCAATGCCCTGCTGCACGATGTGAAGGGATTCCCGCAGGATAGCCTGCTGTAAGCGGTTCAGCACGAAGCTGGGCGCATCCTTGACGATAACAGGCTTTTTCTTCATGCCCAGTGCCACCTGACGCACCAACTCCGCCGTCTCCGGGGCGGTCTGTTCGCCCTCCACGATCTCGATGAGGGGGATGATGTGGGGCGGATTCATCCAGTGCATCCCGGCGAAGCGCTCCGGATGGGTGACGGCCTCGGCGATCTTGGTGATGCTCAGGCCGGAGGTGTTGCTGCACAGAATGGCATCCTCCGCCACAACGGCGCACAACTGGCGGTAGAAATCGTGCTTGACCTCCAGCTTTTCCAGAATGGCCTCCACCAGAAAGTCGGTGTCCACCAGATCCTCCAGCCGGGAGGTGAAGGAGATGCGGCCCACCAGTGCGGCGGACTGCTCCGCTGTCAGCTTGCCGCTGGTCACCTCGGTCTGCTGGTTCAGGGCGATCATGTCCTTTGCCTTGTCCAGCGCGGCGGGGAACAGGTCATAAAGCCGGACGGGGTATCCGGCGGCGGCAAAGGCCTGGGCCAGAGAATAGCCCATGGTGCCCGCTCCGGCAATGGCAACGCGGCGGATCTCTTTCATAAGGGTGTCCTCCTGCATTTATAGTATATGGATATTGTACCATATGACGGCAGAAGGGCGCAATAAAAAAGTCTGTCATTGCGAGCCAGGCCGCGGACTGGCGTGGCAATCTGTTTCTAAAACGTGATATTTCTGCGTTTATGCGGATTTGCAGCGTTGAGATTACGGATTCCCACGTCGCTTCGCTCCTCGGAATGACAGAAAGGAAGTTCTCAACAAGCTAAAAAAGTCCCGAGGCTCTGCCTCGGGACTTTTTATGTACTTTGGTACGTTGGATGGCGTTCGGCTTAGAAGCAGCCCTGCTCCATCATAGCCTCGGCGACCTTCTTGAAACCAGCGATGTTGGCACCGGCGACCAGATCGTAACCCAGACCGTACTCCTCGGCGGCCTCGGCGGACACCTTGTGGATGTTCTCCATCATCTTGTGCAGCTGATGGTCGACTTCCTCAGCGGTCCAGACCAGACGCTCGGAGTTCTGCGCCATCTCCAGAGCGGAGACGCCCACGCCGCCGGCGTTAACAGCCTTGGAGGGAGCAACGATCATGTGCTTCTGCGCACGCAGGAAGTTCAGAGCATCGTTGGTGGTGGGCATATTGGCGACCTCGATGTAGTACTTCACGCCGGAAG
>ERZ773147.2974-NODE-2974-length-13690-cov-8.705684_pt1 | contig 13690 bp, 9 predicted proteins | sample MGYA00580851_ERZ773147 | MGnify/ENA primary metagenome ERZ773147 (study PRJEB29015, sample SAMEA2737818) | human gut metagenome | biome: human gut; feature: human-associated habitat; material: faeces | place: China | collected 2012 ... | reverse complement strand
ACGCACAAGACAATAACTTTTTCATCTGCCTTACCTCCATTCACGCTTATTGTGTACACACATTATAACACGAAGATGTGTGATGTGTCATTTTTCAAAAATTTATCGCATTAAAGTGTAACTTTTCTATGAACCAAAGGCGATTGGGCGTTTTTTCGAGGTTCAACGTACTTTGCATCAAAATACACCACTATTGACTTTTCTGTTTTGTGGGTTTTCCACATAATCGCAAATAACCGTACTCAGCGGTAAACAGGGTTCATTATGGCGTGATTCGCTGTTTCATAAGGGTTTTACTACGAAAATGTCAACTATTTCACCGTTTCACTATCCCTGCCATACAGAGCGCAAAAATAGAGTATTTCGCCCCAAAAACAAACAACGGCACTCAGCCGAAGCTGAATGCCGTATGTTCGTTTGTTTCCCAATCCTGTTCGACAGTTGCCGTAAAATAGCAATTTTTTAGAATTACTGTCTTACGAGCACACAGCCGAAGGCAGGTGCTTTTTGCTATTCTCTTCCGCCCGACGTTTTCTTCGCGCGCTCCAGTGCGCGCCGCAGCGGTGGGAAGAGCACGAAGACAAGGAGCGTATTTGACACGCAGTGGATGACGTCATACGGGATGCCCGAAACCCACCACGAAAACGCCATCTGCCATCCGCCGATGAAAAAATACGGAATGGCGCACAGCGCGCCGAAGCACAGCCCGTGCAGCCCCGCGATGGCCGCCCAGAATGCGCGGCTCTCGCTTCTGCGAAACGGCAGCGCAGCGAGCACGACGATCGGCCAGACGTATAGATACATCAGGTTCCAAAGCCCCGCGCCGTAAAGCGCGATCTCGAGCAGGGCAAAGCCGAACGCCGGATAGAGCGCCTTCGCCCCGTACACCGCCGTGGCCAAAAGCAGCAGCAGCGTGACGGGATGCACGTTCGGGATAAGGCGCAGGCACTCCTTGCCCGCGACCATCAGCGCGCAGAAAAGCGACAGCTCCGCGATCTCGCAGATGCTGAGTCTTGCGGACTTACCAGCCGACATTCAGCACAAAGTCGTACACATCGCCGTCCGCGACGGGCTGGCTGTCCACGCCGAGCTCGGCAAACGTACCGTTCACGCTGTAGCCCCACCACTGCTGCTCACTCTCGTCGGCGGTCTCGCCGTCCACAGTCAGCACATAGAGGCCGTACTCGCTCTCTGTGCCCTCGATGATGTCTTCCTGCTCGAGCGCGCCGCGCAGGTACTCTTCGTCGGTGTGGATGGTGAAGGTCGTGTCATCGCCGTTCAGGTGGTCGACGTTGACGGTGATCTCCTTACCGCCCTGCTGCGTCTCCCGCTTGTTTGTCTGCCAAATGACGAGCGCGGCAGCCGCCAGCACAAGCACGATGATGAGGGCGATGACGCCTTTGTTGTTTTTCTTCTGCATTTTGCTTTCTCCTTCTCTTGCTGAAAAACGCCGCCTTTGAGCGGCAAAGCGAAGCATTCGATGCCTTTGAACGCTGCGTCGTATTTTACCGTCAAAGCGGCAAAATGTAAAGTCCCAGCCGTCGCGCCGATCCTCCGCCTTTTTTCTGCGCAAAAGGCTTTGCGCATCGCCGCGCGATGCGGTATAATAAATTTTGCGTTCCGCCCGCTTTCGGGCGGACATTGCTGATTCACTTGACCGCGCCGCTTCGGCGCCCGATATACGAAAGGAACATTTTATGGATCTCATTCAGGCCCTTGCTGCCGAGCTCGGCAAAGACCCCCGGCACGTTGAAAACGTCGTGCATCTGCTCGACGAGGGCAACACCATCCCCTTTATCGCCCGCTACCGCAAGGAGCTCCACGGTGCAATGGACGATACCTCTCTGCGCACGCTCGAAGAGCGGCTCCAATACCTCCGCGGTCTTGAAGAGCGCCGCGAAGCGGTGAAAAAGTCCATCGACGAGCAGGGCAAGCTGACCGAGGAGCTCACTGCCGCCATCGACAGCGCCAAAACGTTTGCCGAGGTCGAAGACCTCTACCGCCCCTACAAGCAAAAGCGCCGCACCCGCGCCACGATGGCGAAGGAAAAGGGCCTTGAACCACTCGCCGCGCTGCTCTTCGCGCAGGAGCGAGACTGCCCGCGGCCCGAGGAGGCCGCGCGCGACTTTGTCGACCCCGAAAAGGGCGTCGAGACGGTCGAGGACGCCCTGCAGGGCGCGAGCGACATCATCGCTGAGCAGATCTCTGACGACGCCGCCATCCGCAAGAGCCTTCGCGCGCTCATTTCCCGTCAGGGCCAGCTTGTGAGCAGGGCCGCGACCGAGGACGACAGCGTCTATCGCCTATACTACGATTTTACGCAGTCCGTCGCCCGCTTGCAGGGGCATCAGGTGCTCGCCATCAACCGCGGTGAAAAAGAAGGCATTTTGAAGGTCTCCATCACGCTCGACCGCGAGCAGGCGCTCCCGCTGCTGCGCCGTGCAGTCGTGAAGCCCGGCTCCGCCGCCATGGAATTCGTCAAGTCCGCCGCCGAGGACGCCTACGACCGTCTCATCTTCCCCTCGCTCGAGCGCGAGGTGCGAAATCAGCTCACTGAGCAGGCAGACGAGGGTGCCATCGGCCAGTTTGCGCTCAACTTAAAGCCGCTTTTGATGCAGCCGCCGGTCAAGGGCAAGGTCACGATGGGCCTTGATCCCGGTTACCGCATGGGCTGCAAGGTGGCGGTTGTGGACGGCACAGGTAAGGTGCTCGATACCGCCGTGGTCTACCCGACCTACGGCGAGCGGCAGAAAAATGAAGCCATCGCCGCGCTGGCAACGCTCATCAAAAAGCACGGTGTGGAGCACATCGCCATCGGCAACGGCACGGCCAGCCGCGAGACCGAACAGATGGCCGTCGAGCTCATCCGTCAGGTGAACGAGGGCAGTGCGCACGTGAGCTACATGATCGTCTCTGAGGCGGGCGCGTCCGTGTACTCGGCGAGCAAGCTTGCCGCCGAGGAATTCCCGCAGTACGACGTGAACCTCCGCTCCGCCGTGTCCATCGCGCGGAGATTACAGGACCCGCTTGCCGAGCTCGTGAAGATCGACCCCAAGGCCATCGGCGTGGGGCAGTATCAGCACGACATGCCGCAAAAGCAGCTCGACGAGGCGCTGAACGGCGTGGTCGAGGACTGCGTCAACGCCGTCGGCGTGGATATCAACACGGCGTCGCCGTCACTTTTGCAGCGCGTCGCGGGCCTGAACGGCACAACGGCGAAAAATGTCGTCTCGTACCGCGAGGAGAACGGCGCGTTCACCTCACGCGCGCAGATCAAGGAAGTGCCAAAGCTCGGCCCCAAGGCCTTCCAGCAGTGCGCAGGCTTTCTGCGCGTGCCGGAGAGCAAGAGCGTTCTCGACAACACCGCCGTCCACCCCGAGAGTTATGAAGCCGCCAAGGCGCTCCTTGCCCTCTCGGGTCATACGCTCGCGGACGTGAAGGAGGGGAAGCTCTCCGACCTTCCCGCGCGCATCAAGGCCTACGGCGAGGACAAGGCCGCGGGTGAGATCGGCGTCGGCGTTCCCACGCTGCGCGATATCGTCTCGGAGCTCTTAAAGCCCGGCCGCGACGTGCGCGACGAGCTGCCCAAGCCCATCCTGCGCACCGACGTTCTTGAAATGAAAGACCTAAAGCCCGGCATGGTGTTGACCGGCACGGTGCGCAACGTCATCGACTTCGGCGTGTTCGTGGACATCGGTGTGCATCAGGACGGCCTTGTGCACATCTCGCAGGTGGCGGACAAATTCATCAAGCACCCCTCCGAGGTCGTGTCCGTCGGCGACGTTGTCAAGGTCGTGGTGCTCGAGGTGGACGAGAAGAAAAAGCGCATCAGCCTCTCCATAAAGCAGGCGAAATAAGTTTCGTCCTGCAGTTGACATAAAAACTCCCACGGTTCCGGAACCGTGGGAGTTTTTCCATTTTATCGTACGCTGATTTACAGCAAATCAGCCAGCTCCAGCACGAGCTTTTCGCTCTTTTCCCAGCCGAGGCAGGCGTCGGTGATGCTCTTGCCGTAGGTGCCCTCGCTGATTTTCTGGTTGCCGTCCTCGATGTAGCTCTCGATCATCAGGCCCTTGACGAGCGTGTTGATGTCATTCGAGTGGCGCTTGGAGTGCAGGACCTCCTTCGCGATGCGGATCTGCTCCAAATACTGCTTGCCGGAGTTGGCGTGGTTGCAGTCGACGATGCAGGCGGGGTTCTTGATGCCCTTTTCCGCGTACAGCTCGTGCAGCTGCATCAGGTCTTCATAGTGGTAGTTGGGGCGGCTGTCGCCCTTTTCGTTCACATAACCGCGCATGATGGCGTGGGCGTAGGGGTTGCCCGCGGTCTCGACCTCCCAGCCTCGGTAGAGGAACGTGTGGTCGCCCATCGCCGCATAGATGGAGTTCATCATCACGCTCAAGTCGCCGCCCGTGGGGTTCTTCATGCCGACGGGCACATCAATACCGCTCGCGACGAGGCGGTGCTGCTGATTCTCGACCGAGCGCGCGCCGACAGCGACATAGCCCAGAATGTCGGAGAGATAGCGGTAGTTTTCGGGATAGAGCATCTCGTCGGCGCAGGCAAAGCCGGTCTCCTGCACCGCGCGGGTGTGGAGGCGGCGGATGGCGATGATGCCCTCGAGCATGTCGGGCTTTTTGCTCGGGTCGGGCTGGTGGAGCATGCCCTTGTAGCCCGAGCCGTTGGTGCGCGGCTTGTTCGTGTAGATGCGCGGGACGATCAGGATCTTATCCTTGACCTTTTCCTGCAGGGGGACGAGGCGGCAGACATAGTCCATCACGCTGTCCTCGCGGTCGGCAGAGCAGGGGCCGATGATGAGCATCAGGCGGCTGTCACGCCCGTCGAGGATCGCGCGCATCTCTTCCACGCGCGCCTCACGCACCTTGGCGACCTCTTCCGTGACGGGGAACTCTTTTTTAATGTCCATCGGGATGGGGAGTTTACGGATGAATTTTGCATTTTGCTGCATAATGAATACTCCTTGTCGATAATTGACCGATATAGTCTATTATTTTACAGCGTTCCCCGCGGTTCTGCAAGCGCGATTTCATGGCGGACTGTATAAAGATTCGAAAACGGCACGTGCAAATTCTATCGAATCTCGAAAACGGCGGTCAATTCCGCCCGAGCCGCTTCCAACGGCTGTGCAGCCGTGCTCCTTATTTCCTTTTTTGTTGCCGTGAACCTCATTCGTATAAACGCAGATGCGTTTCATGCCGGTACAGTGCATCAATTTCCCGTTTGGTTTCATTTTCCTCTTTCACGCATTTGGAGCGTTTTCTAAACTTTTTATTGATATTTATGTATTTTACACGGTCAAATTGACCATTTTCATAACATTTTTATCGGTTGAAATGCAGAAATTATCTCATTTGACTGAATTTAACAACTCCTTTTCGCGATTCCGGATTAGACTGCTGATTGAAAGGGTACGCGGCAGAGTGGTATGTGGCTGCCGCGCGCCGAACCGGACACATAAAAGGAGGAATCATTATGCTGACGATCGAGGCAAGTGAGGCGCTGCCGCTGCTGCTGTTCATCGGCATCGGCGCGATGATCGCCGCGGTGCTGCTGGGCTTTGACCTCAAGGACGCGGCCTCCATCGGCATCATCGGCGCGGCGGACGGCCCGACGTCGATCTTAGTCTCGCAGGTCTTACACTCCAATTATATCGGGCCTATCGCGGTCGCGGCGTACTCGTACATGGCGCTCGTGCCGATCATTCAGCCGTTTGCCATCAAGCTCGTGACCACCAAGAAAGAGCGCGCGATGCACATGCCCTACAACCCCAAGCACGTCTCCCGCGCGCTGCGCATCTGCTTCCCCATCATGGTCACGATCATCGCGGGCTTCATCGCGCCGATGTCCGTCTCGCTCGTGGGTTTTCTGATGTTCGGCAACCTGCTGCGCGAGTGCGGCTGCTTGGAGCGTCTTTCCCAGACGGCGCAGAACGATTTGGCGAACCTCATCACGCTGCTTCTCGGCATCACGATCTCGTTTTCGATGCAGGCCGACCAGTTCGTCAATCTCAAAACGCTCATCATCATGGCGCTGGGTCTTGTCGCCTTCGTCTTTGACTCCATCGCGGGCGTGATGTTTGCAAAGCTTCTGAACCTCTTCTGCAAGAACAAGGTGAACCCGATGGTCGGCGCGGCCGGCATTTCGGCCTTCCCGATGTCCGCGCGCGTTATCCAGAAGATGGGGCAGGAGGCGGACTGCACCAATCACCTGCTGATGCACGCCGTCGGCGCGAACGTCGCCGGTCAGATCGCATCGGTGCTCGCAGGCGGCATGATCCTCAATCTCGTGCCGCAACTCATGGGTTAAGGAGGAACGCACTATGACAAATCTTGAGATCGCGCTGCTCATCACGGGGCAGGGAATGCTCGGCATCTTCGCTGTGATGGGGCTGATCACCGTACTGGTCACACTCTTCACCAAATTCGGTAAAAAGTAAAACCCCAGACATAAACAGGCGGCCGCTGCCAACGCAGCGACCGCCTGTTTTAACATCGTAGATTTTGCACCGCGCACGGCGCAAATAATTTTAATCGTAATTTGTCGCGACATGCGCGTGACAAATTACTCTCTGCGCGGAGCGCGTGTCGCAGCCGCCTCACGGGCGGCAAGGCACGAAGCGCAGCGAATCCCCTTGAAAAGGCGGCATAGCCGCCTTTTCAAATACTCAAAAACGCGGGACTCAGTCCCGCGTTTTTGAAGTAATATAGAGCATTAAAGCCGCAACATCCGCCGGACTGACGCCCGAGATTCTCCCCGCCTGCCCCAGATTCTGCGGACGAATGGCGGCGAGCTTTTCGCGCGCCTCCAGACGGAGACCGTCGATTTTCGCGTAATCGATATCCTCGGGAATGGCGCGGTGCTCCAGGCGCGCAAACTCCGCGACCTCCGCCATCTGGCGGCGGATGTAGCCCTCGTACTTGACGGCGATCTCCACGCTCTCGGCGAGTGCGGGCGGGAAGGCGCGGCAGCCCGCATCAAAATCGCGCAGGTCGTCATAGGTGAGCTGCGGTCGACGCAGCAGCGCGATGAGCGGGCTGCCGTCGTGCACCTCCGCCGTGCCGCGCGAAGTCAACAGCGCGTTGAGCGCGTCGGACGAGGGGACGCCCGTGTGCTCGAGGCGCTTGATCTCGCGGCGCACCGCGTCGTATTTGCCCACGACCTTTTGCAGCGTTTCATCGCTGACAAGGCCAAGCTCGTGCCCGATGGGCGCAAGGCGCTCGTCGGCGTTGTCCTGCCGCAGGATGAGGCGGTACTCGCTGCGGCTCGTCATCATGCGATAGGGCTCGTTCGTGCCCTTGGTGACGAGGTCGTCGATGAGTGTACCGATGTACGCCTGCTCGCGGCCCAGAATGAACGGCGTTTCGCCCTTTAATTTGCGTGCGGCGTTCACGCCCGCGACGAAGCCCTGCACCGCCGCCTCCTCGTAGCCCGACGAGCCGTTGAACTGTCCCGCGCCGTACAGGCCCGAAATGCGCTTGTATTCAAGCGTCGGGTAGAGCGCGGTCGGGTCGATGCAGTCATATTCGATGGCGTAGGCCGGGCGCATGATCTCCGCGTGCTCAAGGCCCTTGACCGAGTGCAGCATTTCGATCTGCACCTCCTCGGGCATGGACGACGAAAAGCCCTGAATGTAGAGTTCTTCTGTATCGAGGCCCATGGGCTCGATGAAGAGCTGATGGCGGGGCTTATCGGGAAAACGAACGATCTTCGTCTCGATGCTCGGGCAGTAGCGCGGCCCGACGCCCTCGATCACGCCGGAGTAGATGGGGCTGCGGTCGAGATTTTCGCGGATGATGCGATGTGTCTCCTCGTTCGTGTAGGTGAGGTAGCACACCGCCTGATTGCAGGGAACTTGCTCGGTCGTGAACGAGAACGGCAGCGGCTCGGCGTCGCCATCCTGTCGCTCCATTTTGGAGAAATCGACGCTGCGGGCGTTGACGCGCGGGGGCGTGCCGGTCTTGAAGCGGCGCAGAGGAAGTCCGAGCGCGCGCAGCTGCTCCGCGAGCGGCAGGCTTGCGTGCATCCCATCGGGGCCGCTTGACTGAATGCATTCGCCCACGATGGTGCGCCCGTCGAGGTAGGTTCCCGAGCAGAGGATGACGGCCTTTGCGCCGAACACCGCGCCCGTCGCGGTGACGACGGCGGAGACTGCGCCGTTTTCCACGCGCAGCTCCACGATCTCCGCCTGCCGCAGCGTCAGATTTTCCTGCTGCTCGAGCGTATGCTTCATGATCTGCTGATAGCGGCGGCGGTCCGCCTGCGCGCGCAGAGACCACACGGCGGGGCCCTTGCCGCGGTTCAAAAGGCGATACTGGATGCAGGCGCGGTCGGCGGCCTTTGCCATCTCGCCGCCGAGCGCGTCCAGCTCGCGCACAAGATGGCCCTTGCCCGTGCCGCCGATGGCAGGGTTGCAGGGCATATTGCCCACCGCGTCAAGGTTGATGGTGAAGCAGACCGTTTTCCGTCCCAATCGCGCGCTTGCGAGCGCGGCTTCAATGCCGGCATGGCCCGCGCCGATGACGGCGACGTCGTAGTCGCCGGCAAAAAATTCGTACATAGGCGTCCTCTCGCCTCCCGAAGAACAAAATTGGATATATTATTTTACCACAGGGCTTTGAGCGGAAACAAGCAAAACGAATTAGCACAAAGCACAAAACGGCGAAAATATTTTTGTGAAATATGTTAAAAATCACGCTTGCGCACTTGACGAAGAAGTGGTATCCTACACTTGAAATTGAAAAGAGAAAGGAGCGTGAGAACCAATATGATGTTTGAAAACTTCAAGGGCTTCGACGTCGATGACATGATCTTCGGCACGACGGAGCAGATCGTCAGCGAGCGCTGAGCGACCGGAACGGAACCACGCAGGGATGCGTGGATTTTTTGTTTTTATGGGGCAGTTTGCACCGTTGACGATAAAAAATTGGGAAAATCCGCCGCCGAGGCGGATTTTTCTTGCCTTTCGCGCGGCGGTATGATATACTTTTTCGGCTAATGCAGTATGAGAAGAGGAGATCACCATGGCTGTTATCGAATACGATTCCTATAAGCAGAAGCTGCTCGCCATGAGCGACACGTTTGAAAACCTTCAGAAGGCGCTTGACATCGAATCCTCCAAGCACGAGATCGCGCGGCTCGAGGCCGAGGCGCATGAGGACGGCTTCTGGAACGACATCGAGCGCTCGCAGGCCAATCAGATGCGCACCAAGCAGCTGCAAAATAAGGTCCACCGCTTTGAAAAGCTCGTCTCCACGCGCGACGACCTGCTCGCCCTCATCGACATGGGCAACGAGATGGACGACGCCAGCCTGCTGCCCGAGCTGGAGGAGGGCTTCGCCGATCTGGAGAAGCGGATCGAGGAGGTCCGCCTCACGACGCTGCTCTCCGGCGAGTACGATAACTGCAACGCCATTCTGACCTTCCACGCCGGCGCGGGCGGCACCGAGGCGCAGGACTGGACGCAGATGCTCTACCGTATGTATATGCAGTGGGCGAACAAGCACGGCTTCGAGTTCGAGATGATGGACTATATCGACGGCGAAGAGGCCGGCATCAAGAGCGCGACGGTCATGGTCAAGGGCGAGAACGCCTACGGCTATCTCAAGAGCGAGAACGGCGTCCACCGTCTGGTGCGCGTTTCCCCCTTTGACGCGAACGCCCGCCGCCAGACGAGCTTCGCCGCGCTCGAGGTCATGCCCGAGCTGCCCAACGACATCGAGGTCGACATTCGACCCGAGGACATTGAAATGCAGGTCTACCGCTCCTCCGGCGCGGGCGGCCAGCACGTCAATAAGACCTCGTCTGCGGTGCGTCTCATTCATATCCCCACCGGTATCGTCACCGCCTGTCAGACACAGCGCAGCCAGTTCCAGAACCGCGACTACGCCATGCAGATGCTCAAATCCAAGCTCATGGAGCTCAAAATTCAGCAGCACGCGGAGAAGATCTCCGACATCAAGGGCGTGCAGCTCAAGATCGAATGGGGCAGCCAGATCCGCTCCTACGTTTTCATGCCCTACCAGCTTGTCAAGGACACGCGCACCGACTACGAGACCGGCAACATCCAGTCCGTCATGGACGGCGACCTCGACGGCTTCATCAACGCGTATCTGACGAAGTCCGCGAACGGGGAGCTGAAAAAGTAATTCAAAAATGCACTGCGGTGCATTTTTGATTTGGGTTTTGCCGAGCGCTGCGTCGCACTCACTCCGTTCGCACGCTTGCGCTCTAAGGGGTATTTTTTCCAACGCACAGGTCGTCGGAAAAAATGATTGCATTTTGATTCCGGCGCGGCAAGCGCCGGAATTTTATTGCCGAAACACTGATTCAAAGGGGAAAAACCATGGAGGAAAACGTCAGAGAAAACAAGATGGGCACGATGCCCATCGGCAAGCTCCTTGCCAACATGGCATGGCCTGTGATGGTATCCATGCTCTTTCAGGCACTCTACAACATTGTCGACAGCGTGTTTGTCGCGCGCCTCAGTCAGGACGCGATGAACGCCGTCTCGCTCGCCTTCCCGCTGCAAATGCTGTGCATCGCCTTTTCCGTCGGCACCGGTGTCGGCATGAATGCGCTGCTCGCGCGCTCGCTGGGCGAGAAGAACCAGACGGCGGTGAACCGCGCCGCGGGCACGGGTCTTTTCCTGACGCTCTGCACCGCCGCGGTCTTTATGCTGCTCGGTTTTTCGCTCGCCACGCCCTTCTTCCGCTTCCAGACGGCAAATGAGCAGATCATCGCCTACGGGCAGGCCTATGTCAGGATCTGCATCGGCTGCTCGCTCGGCATCTTTGTGCAGGTCTACGGCGAGCGGCTCTTGCAGGCCACGGGACGCACGAACCTTTCGATGATCTCGCAGATCGTGGGCGCCGTGTGCAACATCGTGCTTGACCCCATTCTGATCTTCGGCCTTCTGGGCTTTCCCCGCATGGAGGTCGCGGGCGCGGCTGTCGCCACGATCACGGGTCAGTTCATCGGCGCCGCCCTCGGCCTTGTGCTCAACCACACGAAAAACCCCGATGTGCAGCTGCGCTTGTCGGGCATTCGCCCCCACCGCGCAACGGTGGCGGACATTTACGCCGTCGGCATTCCCTCGATCATCATGCAGTCCATCGGCTCGGTGATGATGTTCGGCATGAATAAGATCCTCATCTCGTTCACCGAGGCCGCCACCGCCGTGTTCGGCGCGTACTTCAAGCTCCAGAGCTTCATCTTCATGCCCTGCTTCGGCCTGAACAACGCGATGGTACCCATCGTGTCCTTCAACTACGGCGCGCAGAAATTTGACCGCGTGCGCAGGGCCGTGCGCCTGACGTCCTACGCCGCCATCGGCATCATGTGCGTCGGCTTCGCGCTCCTCGAGTTCATTCCCGAAACGCTGCTGGGTCTCTTCTCCCCGACGGAGGAGATGCTCTCCATCGGCCGGGCCGCGCTGCGCATCATCGGCATTCACTTTCCGCTTGCCGGCTTCAGCATCATCGCGGGCAGTGCCTGTCAGGCGCTCGGCAAGCCCACCTACGCGCTCGTCAGCTCCGTCTGCCGCCAGATCGTCGTGCTGCTGCCCGCCGCCTACCTGCTCTCCCTCACGGGACGGCTTGAGCTGGTATGGCTCTCTTTCCCGATCGCAGAAATCGTGAGCGTGATCATGAACGCCGCGTTTTTGAAGCGGACCTACCGGACGTCGCTCGGAGAATAAGGCCGCTTTCCATAAAAAAGTGCAAAAAGGAGCGATCCTCTTTTAAGAGGATCGCTCCTTTGATTTGCTGCATTGTTCCTGTCGGCAGGAAAGGCGGACTTACTCTGCTTCCTGCATGGCCTTTGCCGCTGCGATGGCCTTGGCCTGCGCATCGGCGGAGCACTGCTCGTAGCGCACGAAGTGCATCACGAACGAGCCGCGGGACTGCGTCATGGAGCGCAGGTCGATGGCGTAGCTCATCAGCTCTGCCTCGGGGCACTCGGCCTCGATGACCTGCTCGCCGTTGCCGGTCGGGGTCATGCCCATGACGCGGCCGCGGCGCTTGTTGAGATCGCCGAGGATATCGCCCATGTACTGGTCGGGCACCGTGACCTTGAGCTCGCACACCGGCTCGAGCAGGACCGGGGACGCCTCGGGCATAGCTGCCTTGTAGGCGAGGTTCGCCGCGGTCTTGAACGCGATCTCGGACGAGTCGACTGGGTGATAGGAGCCATCGTAAAGGACGGCCTTGAGGTTCACGACGGGATAACCCGCGAGCGGGCCGTGGACGCAGGCCTCGCGCAGACCCTTTTCGACCGCGGGGAAGAAGTTCTTGGGGACGCTTCCGCCGAAGACTTCCTCGGCGAAGACCATCTCTTCGCTCTCCTCGTTGGGCTCGAAGCGGATCCAAACGTCGCCGAACTGGCCGCTGCCGCCGGTCTGCTTCTTATGACGGCCCTGCTTGGAGACCGTCTTGCGGATCTTTTCACGGTAGGGCACGCGCGGCGTGTCGAGCACGACCTCGACGCCGAAGCGGCTCTTGAGCTTGTTGACGAGCACGTCGATCTGGATGTCGCCCACGCCGGAGACGACCATCTGGTGCGTTTCGGCGTTGTTGACGACGCGGAAGGACGGATCTTCCTCGTTCAAGCGGTTGAGGCCCTGGGCCATCTTGTCCTCCTGGCCGCGGGTCTTGGGCGCGATGGCGACGCTGTAGCAGGGTTCATCGAACGGGATGGGCTCGATCTTGACGACCTTGCGCGGCTCGCAGAGCGTGTCGCCGGTCTTGACCTTGTCCATCTTGGCGATGGCACCGATGTCGCCGCAGGTGAGCTCCTTGACCTCGGTATACTTCTTGCCCTTGGGGATGTACAGGCGGCCGAGCTTCTCGGTCTCGCCGGTGCGGGCGTTGACCATGGGCATATCGGGCTTGATGGAGCCGGAGAGCACCTTGACGTAGGAGTACTTGCCGTACTGGTCGGAAATGGTCTTGAACACGAAGCCGACGGTGGTACCGGCGGGGTCGATGCCGTCCATCTCAGCGGGGTTGGAAACGTAATCGACAATGCCCTGAAGCAGAGCGTCGGTGCCGATGTTGCTCATTGCGGCGCTTGCGAAAACGGGAACGACGCTGCGCTCTCTCAGGCCGATGCGCAGACCCTCGATGGTGTCCTCTTCGCTCAGCTCCATGTTCTCAAAGAACTTCTCCATGAGCTCCTCGGTAGCGCCGGCGGCGGTCTCCATCAGAGCCTCACGCAGCTCCTCGACCTTGCCTGCGTCAGAAGCGGGAACCGCGACCTTTGCAGTCTTGCCGCCCTTGGTCTGGTATGCGATGTTGTGAACAACGTCGATAACGCCGGTGCCGTCGGACATGGGGACAGTGACAGCGCAGACGATGCTGCCGTACTTTGCCTTGAGTGCGTCGAGCACTGCGTAGTAGTCGCCATGCTCCTCATCGCACTTGGAGATGCAGAAAGCGGCGGGGACGTTTGCGGCCTTGAGGTACTTCCAGGAGCGCTCTGCGCCGACGGAGATACCGTCCTTTGCCGAGCAGAGGATGACGCCTGCTTCAACTGCGCGGATGGCTGCGAGTGCTTCACCGACGAAGTCGAAGTAGCCGGGGCAGTCAAGGACGTTGATCTTGCAGCCGCCGAACTCGACAGGCGCGACAGATGCGGATATGGTTATCTGGCGCTTGATCTCTTCTGCGTCATA
>ERZ773147.2962-NODE-2962-length-13722-cov-6.338699_pt1 | contig 13722 bp, 10 predicted proteins | sample MGYA00580851_ERZ773147 | MGnify/ENA primary metagenome ERZ773147 (study PRJEB29015, sample SAMEA2737818) | human gut metagenome | biome: human gut; feature: human-associated habitat; material: faeces | place: China | collected 2012 ... | reverse complement strand
ATTGCTCTGCCGATGAGGCAAAGATCATCAAAGAAACGGTGGTCAGCCTGAAAAAATCGCTCCGGAAGGTGTATGGAAAGTCCTCTAAATACAGATATGACTAAAACTTCAAAAACTGAATGCCAGTTGGTAGGCATTGAGTGTCTGAAAGAACACCAATAAACAGAATGAACCGCCCCGGTTTCCGCAATGGAAGCCGGGGCGGTTTTTTATACAAAAAAGAAATCGTTTTTTTGTAGCTTTGATGAATTGGCGCAGAGTCATTGACAGCAGAAGGGCAGAAGCGTATCTTTGGAACAGAAGGCGGAACAGGGCCATAAATAGCAGTTTTCTTTACCTTGCAAGGACACTTTCGTTTTGATGAGGCACGACCCGGTGCGCCGCTTTTTTCATTTGCGGAGATAAAATGCAAAAAGTACGGATTATAGTACACATTATCTACTATGCTCGGTACACGGAAGGCACACACACCGGAAAAGGAGCAAAAATGCGCTGGACGTTGAATAAAACAAGGCTTTTGGCTGGTAAAACGGACCCGGAGAATACCAGCCTGTGGCTGCCGCTCTGGATGCACCTGTGGGATACGGCGGGCATCATGGAGCGGCTGGTCCGGCAGTGGCTCCCGGAAAGTGCAAAACGGGCCATGGGCTTTGAGCGCGAGGAAGCGTTGCTCGCGCATGCCCGGTTTCTGGGCGGGATCCATGATATAGGCAAGGCTACGGTAGCCTTTCAGGCAAATATCCTGCGCACTCTGACGGAGGCGCGGCAGCGGCTGGAAATGTTGACGCCGCTGGACTGTCCTGAACAGAACCGCCGGGAGTCGCCGCATGCCCGGGCGGGCGAGGCAATTCTGTTGTGGAATGATTGTCCCGGCGGGCTAGCCTCCATTGTGGGAGCGCATCACGGCAGGCCACAGAGCTGCGCGGCGGTCGATGACCAGTTGGAGTGCTGGGAGAGCAACTACTACCCCAAGGGACAGGAAAAGGTCTGGCAGGGCTTCTGGACAGAACTGCTCATGACTGTTTTGCAGGACTGCGGCTTTGATGATACGGCGGAACTGTACGACCTGGACCCGCAGGAGGAAGTGCTTCTGACCGGACTTCTGATCATGGCAGACTGGATCGCCAGCAATACGGAATACTTCCCCCTGATCCCGGTAGAGGAGCTGGGCAGCATGGAGGATTACCCGGCGCGGGTGGACAGGGCTTGGGAAAAGCTGGCCCTGCCCTTTCCGTGGGAGGCACAGCCGGGCATCGCAGACCCGCAGGAGTTTGCGGTGCGGTTCGGCTTTGCGCCCAATGCGGTGCAGAGGGCTGTTCTGGAGGCTGTGGATACCGCAGCGGAACCGGGCATTCTGATTTTGGAAGCACAGATGGGCGTGGGCAAAACCGAGGCGGCGCTGGCCGCTGCGGAGATCATGGCCAGCCGGTTCGGGCTGGGCGGTGTCTTTTTCGGGCTGCCCACACAGGCCACGGCAAACGGCATCTTTCCCCGGCTGCTTGGCTGGGCAGACACGCAGTCTGAGGAGACGCTGCCGCAGGCTATAAAGTTGGCGCACGGCATGGCGGAACTGAATGAGTGCTATCTGCGGCTGCAGGGGCGCGGGGTGCAGCTGGAGGAGGACGCGCAGGAAGAGCATCAGGTGCAGGTACACCAGTGGTTTCAGGGAAACAAACAGGCACTGCTGGCAAACTTCGTGATTGGCACAGTGGATCAGCTGCTGCTGGCGGCACTTGCCCAGAAGCACGTTATGCTGCGGCATCTGGGACTTGCGGGCAAGGTGGTCATTATTGATGAGTGCCACGCCTACGATACCTACATGAACTGCTATCTGGACCGCGCACTGGAATGGCTGGGCTGGTACAAGGTGCCGGTCATTCTGCTGTCGGCCACCCTGCCCGCCCGGCGGCGCACAGAGCTGGTCGAGGCCTACCAGCAGAAAAAGGCTGCCCCGGACGCCCCATGGGAAACCAGCTGCGGCTATCCGCTGCTGACATGGACGGATGGCGCAGAGGTAAAGCAAACGGCCATCCCATCGGACGCACCCGGTCAAACGGTGCAGCTGACCACGCTCACAGAGCCGGAGCTGCCCGCGCTGCTGCGCCGGAAACTGGTCGAGGGCGGCTGCGCGGGGGTGATCGTAAACACGGTCAAAAAAGCGCAGAAGATCGCACAGCTGCTGCGGGAAAGCCTGCCGGACAAAGAGGTGCAGCTGTTCCATGCGCAGTTCCTGATGCCGGACCGCGCGGCGCGGGAAAACCAGCTGATGGCACGCATTGGCAAGGGCTCTGCACCGGAGTGCCGGAATGACCTGATCGTGGTGGGCACGCAGGTGATGGAGCAGTCGCTGGACATTGATCTGGACGTTCTTGTCACAGAGCTTTGCCCCATGGATCTGCTGCTGCAGCGCATTGGACGGCTGCACCGCCACCACCGCAGCCGCCCCGCTCCGTTGCAGCAGGCCTGCTGCGCGGTGCTGGACACCGGGGAAGATGCCTTTGACGCGGGCAGCGAGGCGGTATATGGACAGTGGCTGCTCTGGCGCACCCGGGAGGCACTGCCCCAGAGCATCCGGCTGCCAGAGGAGATCTCTCCGCTGGTGCAGCGGGTCTACGGCTGGGAGCGGGAAGCTCCCGGCGGGGCGCAGGGCGAGGAAATGCGCTGCGTATATGAGCAGACACAGGAGAAAAAGAAAGCACGCGCCGAGGCGTACCTTGTGCCGCAGCCGGAAACGCACCGGCTGGCGCAGCTGAACACGCTGGACGACTGGATGCAGAACGAGGGCGCCCGCTCCGACCCGGCAGCCCGGGCGGCAGTGCGGGACGGCGACCCCTCGGTAGAGGTGCTGGTAATGCAGTGCCGGGCAGACGGCAGCATCCACTTTCTGCCGTGGCAGGAGGGCGGCAGTGCCGTAGCTGCCGACAGCCCGCCCCCACCGGAAACGGCACTGAAGATCGCCCGGCAGAAGCTGCGGCTCCCGGCGGTGTTCGGCAAGGCGTGGAAGGTGGACGGGGTCATCCGGGAGTTGGAAGCGGACAACCGCAGCCGCCTTGCGGCGTGGCAGCTGTCGCCGCTGCTGCACGGAGAACTGATCCTGCTGCTGGACGAAAACCTGACTGCCCGGCTTGCGGGCATGGAACTTTGTTATGACCGTGAAAACGGCCTGTATTACCAAAAGGAGGAGACGGATGAAGGAAATTGAATTCAACTTGCTGACCGAACCGTGGATACGGGTGCGGCTGCGGGACAACACGGTGCGGGAGGTGTCCCTGACCGAGGCGCTGGTGTCGGCGCAGGATTATGTGGACCTTGCGGGCGAGATGCCCACCCAGAACGCCGCCGTGCTGCGGCTGCTGCTGGCGGTGCTGTTCACCGTGTTCTCCCGGGTGGATGCAAAGGGAGAGCCCCGCCCGCTGATGCAGAGCGATGATGCACTGGAGCGTTGGAGTGCGCTGTGGCAGCTGGGGCATTTCCCGGCAGAGCCTGTCCGGGACTATCTGGAGCAGTGGAAGGACCGCTTCTGGCTGTTCCACCCGACACACCCCTTCTGGCAGGTGCCGCAGGCAAAGATCGGCACGGAATACGGTGCGGCCAAACTCAACGGTGAAATGTCGGAAAGCAGCAATAAACTCCGGCTCTTTCCGCTGTATGCGGGGCAGAGCAAGGAGCAGCTGAGCTATCCGCAGGCGGCGCGGTGGCTGCTATGCGTGAACGGCTATGATGACACCTCTGCAAAGCCAAAAGGAAAGGGACTTCCGTCCGTAGGAGCCGGGTGGCTGGGCAAGATCGGTTTTATTCAGGCACAGGGCGATAATCTGTACGAGACCCTGATGCTGAACCTGACACTGCTGCGCGACGGCCGGGAATGCTGGGGCGAAAGCAAGCCCTGTTGGGAATTGGAAGCACCAAAGAGCGCGGAACGGACAGAAATTTGCTGCCCGGATAACCCGGCACAGCTGCTCACCCTGCAATCCAGAAGGCTGTTGCTGCACAGGACAGGGGAGAATGTGGATGGGCTCTGTCTGCTGGGAGGAGATTTCTTCCCTTTGGACTTCTTACAGCCGGTGTTCAGCTTCCAGCGGTAGGAGTAATCGGCAATGGGGTGATCACTTCAACGAACTGGTCAATCAATTCGGGAGCAAGACGGGTTCCGTGTACATCGAACTTCTGAAAAAGAGTATATCTCAACAGCCCTGTATTTGATTTCGATACCAAATACAGGGCTGTTTCTTTGATTTTAATACTATATTTTGTACTTTCTTCGAATATCTTGACACCGTACCTTGTGGCTTGTCGCTTATTTGTCGCTTAAATCTGCAATAAGACACTGTATTTGTATTATTGTACCTGAAAGGTAAGGTCAGGCTATGGACAAGTACATTTTGGAACGGGATGGACAGTTAGACTTTTATAAGGTCTTTTTGCCCCGTGTCAATCCCGCTTTAGATATTGATGAAATACTTGCAGACAATAACGATGGGGTTATCAACGGAAACTTGCTTGAATTCAAGTTGCACGTTACCGATTTGAACGCCGTTCTTTTCCAATGTATTAAATACCTGTCTGCCTTGCGCGTCAAAGGCAAGCCCGTTCCGGCGAATATTTTGATTATCGATGTAAACGCCGCCACGCTTTGGCTGTACCGCTCCGCGCCGTATTTGTCGGATATTGAAAAGCTGTATTTCGGCGGCGCATCAAAGGACAATAGTGGACTTATCGGTTGCAACGCTGAAACAGTGTTGCACTTTGATAAACCGCTTGACGTGGAAAGCATTGTTACCCTGCTCAAAGAATGCAACTATACAAAGATACACATTGATGAAAATTGCATTGTTGGGTGGGCTATGTCCTTTTACAAAGCAGTACCAATGGCGCGGAAAGAAGATTTCCTTGGTGATGATACAGGCAAGCACAAAACAATCGGGGAAATTAGAAAACCCGTTCATTTTAAACGGTACATTTACCCTTATACCGGGCAAACAAATGTCAAATTTAATTATTTGATGGATAAGCTAAATGACACGCTTCAGAAAAAGAACTTGGGGGCATTTTACACGCACAAGCTGTATGCCGAAAAGTCCCTTGAATTGGTGCGGGCTGCAATCGCCCGTGTTCCCACCGGAAATGACTATATCATTCTTGACAGGTGCGCCGGAACAGGAAACCTTGAAGCAGGTTTGACAGACGAGGAACTTTCACATTGTGTTGTTTCAACAGTAGAATATTATGAGTACAAGGTACTTCAAGAATTGTTAGGGGCAAAGGTTCGGCACATTATCCCGCCTATTGAAATGACAGACACATTTAACGCCGGGCTAGTTTCGGGCGCAGACGCTTTAAGCAAAGAATATATAGAAAATCCGGTCATAAAGCAATACATTGCCAACCCACAATGCACGATTATATTGTTTGAAAATCCACCGTATGCAGAAACAACTTCTGCCGAACACCAACGACAGGGACAAAGCAAAAAATCATCTACTTGGAAACAAAGCTATGTAGTAACTGAAATGAAAAAAGAAGTCAAAGGAACAGCGTCCAACGATTTAGGAAACGTTTTCATTTGGTCTGGTTTTAAATATTATTTGCGGCAACCAACAGATAGCTATATAGTGTATTCTCCTGTCAAGTATTGGAAAGCGCAACATTTAATTGACAGGAAATTTGTCAAAGGATTTGCATACAATCGCCGCCATTTTCACACTAATATTGACGCTTGCATTATGTGCGCATATTGGCAAAATATAGCTGACAGCAGAAAGGAAATTGAAATAGCGGCTTATGATATAGACGATAACACAGGCACGTTGGTTTCGTGTGGACTGCTCCCTGTAAAACAGGTCTTTACAACATACAGCAAAATATATTATGACAAACGCCCTATACCAGATGAGCAGCGGACGGGTATTCTTGCAGGGTTAAATGGTCTTGAAAAGGTAGGCGGCAAACAACGAAACAAGCCCGCAACCGCACCCGATATAATGGGATATATGGTCGCACACAGTTCGGGATTTGATAACCCAGACTTGGATTCTAGCCTTTTGATAGCGGCTCGCTATGATGGAAACGGTTTTTTCCTGCGTAAAGATAACTATCTTGAAAAACTTCCTATGTTTTGCGCTTCACGCTATATTACATATAACAGAGCATGGACGGAACGTGCTCGCATTATGAAGTCGGCGGATGGCGCGGACAGATACAATGCGGACGTTGCAAGTGGTAAACTTGCGCAATTCCTCTTGAAATGCCTGCTTTTCACCTGTACAGAAATGCAGAACCATATGCGCACATTCACGGGGAGCGATGGGCGGTTTTATCGCGATGAACTTTGCCTTGACGGTACAAACGGAAAAACAATCGCCCTGCGCGATATAAAGGGGCTTATCCCCGGTGATAGGGAAAAGGCTATTTTGAATCAATGGGAAACGGTTCTGCAATGGGCAAAGAAAGCAGAAAACTATAGCCCTTCTTTGACATATGGTGTATATCAGATTTACGCTGAACTGGATACATCGCACGTTGACGAAACGACGGGCAATACAATTTGGGATAACGTGGAATTGCATACTGCTCTTGCGGGCTTGAAAACGCTTGTCAAAGACTATTACAATTCTGAAATCGTCCCAGTGCTTTTTGAATATGAGTTTATAAAATAACAAAAACGGCGGCAGGCTTTTGGAGTTTGCCGCCATTTCATTTGTTTTTTCGCTTGCAATACAGCTTCAAGTCTGCCTTGTAGCCCTCGAACGGGTCGATGTGAACAATATCGTACTGCACGCCCCGGAACAGTATCATGTGGCTTGTGGTAAGGTTAGCCCGGTAGCCGATTTGAAACAGCGCAAACAAAAAGCAGACAGTGTCGTGGAAAGGAGGAGGAAAGCGACACTGCCTGCTGTATAGGAACCCCTGAACATTGCGGCTTGATCAGGAGGGATTTGGTAGTCTGTCCGCCGTTCTGGCTATTGCCTCGCATAGAAACGGGAGACAGTTTTTTATGGGCCTGCTGTGCGCCGCTGCTGCGGCCGCACCCGCAGGGAAATGTGCCTGCATGGGCTTTTGCGGGGAGAACCTTTCGGAGGTTATGGGGGATGTCCGTTCCGTTCTCCCTGAGTGCACCCTTATTATGCCAGACAATCGTGGCAATTCTTTGTGGTAAATTTGAACAGTTTGCAAATAAACGCCCTGCCCATGAAAAAAGACTGCTGAAAAGTCCGCGCTTCTCAGCAGTCCGAATCTGTAATTTTTCCGCGTTACACCCCAAAGAACTCCTTGGCGATGTCGGCGCTGCGCTTAGCGTCCTTGGCGTACCAGTCTGCGCCGATCTTCTCGGCGTATTCCGGGGTCAGCACGGCACCGCCCACCATGATCTTGCAGTCCAGCTTAGCGGCGTGCAGGGCGGCGATGGTCTCCTCCATGCTTTTCAGGGTGGTGGTCATCAGGGCGGAAAGGCCTACCAGATGCACGTCCTTTTCCCGCACGGTGTCCACCACCGTCTCCACCGGCACGTCCCGGCCAAGGTCCAGTACCTCAAAGCCGTAGTTTTCCAGAATGACCCGGACGATGTTCTTGCCAATGTCGTGCACATCGCCCTTGACGGTGGCAAGGACGATACGCCCCTTGCTGGCGCTGCCCTCGCCCTTTTGGGCAATGGCAGTTTTGATCTCCTCAAAGGCGCTCTGGGCGGCGCTGGCAGCCTGCAGCAGCTGCGGCAGGAACAGGGTGCCTTTTTCGTACTTGGCACCCACGATGTCCAAAGCGGGGATCAAGGCTTCGTCCACCACCTCCAGCGGCTGCTTTTCTGCCAGCAGGGCGCGGGTATGGGCGGCGGCGTCACCTTTCAAGCCCTTTTCCACCGCTTTCATCAGGGCGGCGTAGGGGCCGGTAAGCTCTGCTTCGGCAGCACTGGCGGCAGGCACGGCTTTTGCAGCCTGTGCCAGCGCGGTGCTGGCGGGCACGCGGTCGGCAAAGCGCTCGATGTACTTTGTGCTCTGCTTGTCCCGGTTGGTCAGCACGTTGTAGGCGTACACCGCCGCCATCATCTCTTCGCTGGAGGGGTTCATGATGGCAAGGTCCAGCCCGGCGTACATGGCCATGGTCAAAAAGGTGGTGTTCAGGTAGGTGCGGCAGGGCAGACCAAAGCTGATGTTGGACACGCCCAGCACGGTGCGCACTCCCAGCTCCTTTTTGCAGGCTTCCAGCGCCTGTACCGTGGCCAGCACATCTTCCTGCTGGGCGCTGGCGGTCAGGGTAAGGCAGTCGATGTAGATATCCTCCCGGGGAATGCCTGCTGCCAGCGCCGCTTCGGTGATGCGGCGGGCAATGGCCACACGGTCTGCGGCTTTGGGCTGGATGCCTTTTTCGTCGATGGCCAGACCCACGATGGCGGCACCGTACTTCTTGCACAGCGGCAGGATGGCGGCAAGTTTTTCCGGCTCGCCGTTAGTGGAGTTGACGATGGGTTTGCCGTTGTACACCCGCAGACCCCGCGCCAGCGCCTCCACGTTGGAGGAGTCCAGCTGCAGGGGCAAACTGGTCACGCTTTGCAGCGCCTTGACCACCTGCTCCATCAGCACCGGCTCGTCCACGCCGGGTGCGCCTACGTTCACGTCCAGGATCTGCGTACCGGCCTCTGCCTGACTGACGGCCTGCTCCAGCACATAGTTCATGTCGCCTTCCCGCAATGCCTGCTGGAAGCGCTTTTTGCCGGTGGGGTTGATGCGCTCGCCCACCACCGTGATGCCGTCTACCGTGACCGTGTCCACCGGGGTACACAGCACCGAGGGCATCCGGTGCGCGGGACGCCCCGGGGTGCAGCCTGCAAAGGTGCCGTTGAGCAGCTTGATGAACTCCGGGGTGGTGCCGCAGCAGCCGCCGGCGGCAAACAGGTGCAGCTCCCGGTAGGGTTTCATCTGCAAGGCAAACAGCTGCGGGGTGATGTCGTAGCCGCTGCCGTCTGCACGGGGCAGACCGGCGTTGGGCTTGACGAACACCGGGAAGTTGCCGGGTACAGCCTCGGCCAGCCGCTTTGCCATGGGGAAGATCTCTTTGGGTCCCAGCGAGCAGTTGATGCCCACGGCGTCTGCCCCCAAGCCCCGGGCGGTGGCGGCAAAGCTTTCCACTGTGCAGCCGGTAAAGGTGCGCCCGCCCGCTTCAAAGCTCATGCTGGCCAGAATGGGCAGATGAGTATTCTCCTTGGCAGCCAGCAGGGCGGCCTTCAACTCGTACAGGTCGGTGTAGGTCTCAAAAAAGATCAGGTCTGCCCCGGCGGCTTCGCCCGCCTTGACGATGCGGGCATACTCAGCTACGGCATCCTCAAAGGCCAGCGTTCCGCTGGGCTCCAGCAGCTCGCCCAGCGGGCCCACGTCCAGCGCGGTCAGCGCACCGTAGGGCGCACAGGCGCGCTTGCAGTTTTCAATGCCTGCGGTGATGACCTGCTCCAGCGTGTAAGCGCTGCCTGCCAGCTTGTGGGCAGAAGCGCCGAAGGTGTTGGCGTTGACGATGCGGCTGCCGGCCGCAGCGTACTGCCCGTGGATGCCCTCGATGAGCGCCGGGTCGGTGATGTTCAGCTCCTCGGGGCGGGCCCCCAGTTTCAGGCCCGCAGCCTGCAGCATGGTGCCCATGCCGCCATCCAGCAGGATGGTATTGGGCCGGTCAAACAGTTCATTCGCTTGCACAGGTGATCCCCCTCTTTCTATATTCGCACCGGGTGCGGAGCACGCAGTGCCCGCACCCCGCCAGATGACCCCGGACCGGGTGATCGCTGACCCCCAGAATGGCCGTGATGCTCTTGCGGGGGGTCATCAGGTTGTTTTCCGTGACACAGAGCCCGGCGCGGCGGGCGGTGTCCAGCGCTGCCGCCAACAGCGGCTGCACGGCAAGGGGCCAGTCCCCGTAGCCCGGGGAATAGCGCCCCGTCAGATACTTTCCCTGCCGGGCAGCCCACTGGCGCAGCTCAGCCTCAGCGGCCTCCGCAGCCTGTTCGGCCAGTGCGGAGCCCAGCGCATCCGATGCCACACCGGCGGCGATATCGCCCACACCGGCCCGGCGGATCTGGGCATCCACACCGGGGCCAAGCGTCACGGCCAGCAGCACCGCCTGCGGGCAGTTTTCCAGATGCTTCATCACATCCTCACCCCGCAGGATGCCTGCTTCGGCAAGGGCAGCCGTGTCCGCTTCCAGCCAGACCGCCCGGGGCGTGGCCGCCGCCAGCAGCGGCACGGCGCATTTTTCCAGCAGTGCCTGGGTGGCCGCGTCTGCGCCGCCCCGGGCCCCGAAGTACCGCGCCGCCTGTGCAAGATCAATGCGCTCCGGCTTTTCCAGCCGCAGCGGCATACTCGGCCCAATGCTCATCTGCCCGCCCTCCTTTACAAGAATAAAGAATAGACTTAGTATACAGCATCCCCGTTTTCCCGTCAACGCAAAACACCGCATTTATTTTTGCTTGCAACCAATTGCATTTGCAAGCAATCTGCGTTATACTGTAAAAAAGGAGTGTGATCGTTATGGCTAACACCGCCGCCGTCTATGCCCGCATTGATACCAACCTGAAAGAAAGCGCCGAGGATATCCTTGCTCAACTGGGCATTACCCCATCCAGCGCCATCCAGATGCTTTACCGCCAGATCGTCCTGACCCGGGGGCTCCCGCTCGATCTGCATCTTCCCCCTGCCACCCCCACTGCTGTGGGTGGCATGAGCCGTACCGAGTTGGATACCGAGCTGCAAAAGGGAGTCGCCTCTCTGCAAAATGGCAAAAGTTTTTCTGCCGATGAAGTCGATGCCGCATTGTATCAGGAGTTTGGAATATGAGCAGCGTTTATACGGTCCGCTACGCACCGCAGGCGTTGGACGACCTGCGGGATCTCTACTCCTATGTTGCATTTTCACACAAGGAGCCTGCCACTGCCCAAAAACTGGTCAACCGTATCCGCAAGGCCGCTCGCTCACTGGATGCCCTGCCCGGGCGGCACCCTGTTGTAGACTGGGAACCGTGGCAGAGCATGGGGATGCACAGGTTTACCGTGGAGGATTTTCTGCTGTTCTACCTGATCGATCAAAGCACCCGTACCGTAACTCTCGTTCGTATTGTTTATGGCGGGCGGGATCTGCAAAACCTCGCAAAATAGACCCCTGCGGAAAATTTCCAACTTTTTTGCAATAAACCTATTGACAATCTAGGTAAATAGGGATATAATCCAGACAACAAATCCACCAACCTAGTGGGAAATTGAAGTCAAGTTCCCGGGTTCGTAGAGGATTGGGAAAATCGTTGAAAGGAGGGCACAAAAATGACGCTGATCTGGAAAAAACTGCTCCACGCGAACTTCCGTTGTGGGCGAATGTACACCACCCGGGCAGAATATGGGACCGAGCGCTGTGCATTGCCCTCCGCAGACCGAATGTGTGTGCGAATGTGATGGCAAAGCTGCCAAAGCGCTAAACCCGAATTTTGCCCGGTGCACTGAAATGGTGTCAGTGACCGGGATTTTTTATGCGTCAAAATTATACTTTAAGTATAGGTAGAGAGGTTAATTACTATGTCTAACTATAAATTTGAGACCCTGCAGCTTCACGTTGGCCAGGAGCAGGCCGATCCCGCTACCGATTCCCGTGCGGTTCCGATCTACCAGACCACTTCCTATGTGTTCCATAACTCTGAGCACGCCGCCGCCCGCTTCCACTTCCAGCCGCAGCCGCTCAAAGAGGGCGTAGGGGCAGGGGATGTCCCAGAGGGTCCAGAGCCCCATCCGGCAGGTGCCGGCGGCGTCCAGCACATCCCTCGCTCCCTGGCTGTAGGCTCTCGTGAGCCCTCCGGCTCCCAGCAGCACGCCGCCGAAGTATCGTGTGATGACCACGATGAGGTCGGTCAGTCCGCTGTGCTGCAAGACCTCCAGGGCAGGCGTACCCGCTGTTTTGGCCGGTTCGCCGTCGTCGGAATAGCGCTCCCGGCTCCCCTCCCGCAGGCGGTAGGCATAGACATTGTGGCGGGCGGTGCGGTTGGCCGCGCGCACCTGCTCCAGGAATGCCACGGCGGCCTCCTCGCTGTCCGCAAAGGAGAGCTGCGCAATGAAGCGGCTCTTCTTCTCTTCGTATTCGCCCACGGCCGTACCGCGGATGGTCCGGTAATCCTCCACAATGGTTCCTCCTGCGTGTTATTCAGAATCAGTATAACATAAAACGCCATTTGTGCAAGTGAAAAGCCCGGCAGCTTTCGCTGCCGGGCTTTCCTCGCACACAACTTTTCAAGAAAGGGAGAAGGTATCTTGGGTATGATGATGAAGAGGATATCACTTGGTGAAGATCTGGATCCACTGATGGCCCCAGGTGCTGCTGCTGTTGTAGTAGTAGCCAACGCCCATGGCACGGGCTTCGGGGTTCAGAATGTTAGCACGATGGCCTTCGGACTGCATCCAGGCATCCACGACCTCCTGCGGAGAAACGCTGCCCCAGGCGGCGTTCTCACCGGTGGGAGCTGCGGTCACGCCGTACTCCTTGAGCACGGTGAAGCACTTGCTGCCATCCGGACGGGTATGGGAGTTGACGGTAGCGATCTCTTCGGCACGCTTCTGTGCGGCAGCGGTCAGGTTGGCATCGCCCATCACCAGCGGGGTCAGGCCGTACTTTGCACGCTCGACATTGACCAGATTCAACACTTCCTGACGGAAGTCATCGGTGTGAGAGTTTTCGGGGTAAGAGAAGATCAGCACCCAGTAGTTGCCATAGGCACCGCCCTCATAGTGGCCGACACTCACGGTGGTGGCATCCGCATTCAGGATGCGCTCACGGGCGAAATCGAGGTTCATCCACTGGTCCATGGCGGAGTCCGGAGTGGACACGCCGGCCAGATAGTTCTCGCCAACGGACACATCGTCGATGCCGTTCTCGGCAAAAACGGTGAAGTCGCGCTGACCGTTGGGACGCACATAAGAATACGTGGTAGCCAGCTCTTCGGCACGCTCAGCAGCGGCGGCGTTGTGGGCGGCATCGCCCAGCTCCACGCTGTTCAGACCGGCCTTTGCACGGGCCTTGTTGATGAGCTTCAGGAAATCCTTCTGGTACATCTGATCCTGTGCGCTGATGTAGGAGTTTTCTTCGTCGATGTCCGCAGAAACCGACACAGTGTTCTGTGCAGCGCTCGCAGCCAGAGGCTTGAGCGGAGATGCGCAGCCAAACATCACAGCCAGCGTCATAGCAGCTGCCGCGATCTTCTGAACAGTACGCATTTCGAGTTTCATAAGACATCCTCCTGATACAGCTTTTTGTATAAAAGCCGTTTTGCATTTGATCGGTTGCGCGTTGCAAATCTGTTTTGCAACTCGTTCGTTTCACAAGTGCAACTCTTGTGTCACAAGAGTATCACAAGAACATCTCATCGTCAAGGGGTTTTGCGCAATTTTTCGGGACAAAAATGCAAAAAATTCAAAAATCGGTCCGTTCAGAATCGTAACACAAGTGCAACAGTATCCGGAAGTGTCCCCTTTTCCTGTTACATTTGTGTTGCATTTCGAGTGTATTTTCTGGGAAGTGCAACACATTTTTGTTCTTTCACTCACTTTTCTCTCAAAAGTCCGACTTATCAAAAATGCATATTATTGCATTCTTATTCATTTGATTGCATATTGTGCATTTTTCGCTTTTCCCGTACACAAAAAAAGACACCGCGCCCTGCATTTCTGCAAAGCGCGGTGTCCGCGTTTCGATCGGTTTCCGGTCAGTTCATCTC
>ERZ773147.2961-NODE-2961-length-13724-cov-4.061599_pt1 | contig 13724 bp, 10 predicted proteins | sample MGYA00580851_ERZ773147 | MGnify/ENA primary metagenome ERZ773147 (study PRJEB29015, sample SAMEA2737818) | human gut metagenome | biome: human gut; feature: human-associated habitat; material: faeces | place: China | collected 2012 ... | reverse complement strand
GTGGTTGCCATCCGTCCAGACAATAACGAAATAGTTGGTGCTATCGTAATAAGGGGAACGAAGGCCCCACCAAACCGCCGTGGTGACGGCGGTATGATTATTTGCAATCTTGGTGTTACCAGCTTTGTAATAATCATACTGGGCCTGATAGTTCTGTTCATACTGGTTGGCGTAGCTTCTCGTACCAAAGACTTCAAACTCGGAAAGATCAAACAGGTAATCGGTAGTAGTTGTAACATTACCGGAACTGTTGCTTGCATTGCCCGTGTTATCGGTGTACTTGGTCACGGGTTGCATCACAGCACGAAGGTCAGACGGAAGCGCCGCCATCAAACTGTTTGCCAAGGGGCTTGTGGGGGTTCCATCATTGCCATAAAGGGTTTTCCGCTTATAGCAAGCGTTCCAACCACCGCTGTTCGTGTTACTGGTGTTCCAACTGAAATAACCGGTGCCGGAAATATTAGTGTTGTATTTGCTGTCACACAGGGCAACGGCGGCACTCCCAATTTTTCCAATCTGGAAATGGATCTTATTCCCGCCTTCACGGGCCGAATTGTGATTGAACCCCAAAATGAAGGTGTTGACGGCCAAATTGGAAAAAGTGGTGTTGCCAACCTTGCCATTGATCTTGATTTCCTTCACATCACCAACGGCCCAATAGTTGGCCCCCAAACCTGCGGAACTGACTTCCCGGATGGTTGCCCAACTGTTATCGTTCAGAACCTTGGTGGGCAATGTCACTTCAACGGAACAGGTCTTATTGGCCGGGGTCGTGTGATTGGTGCCAGCGGCCACGCTGACGGTGATTGTAGCGCTTCCCTTGGCCTTTGCGGTAACAGTTACCACCGAACCGGAAACACTCACAGAAGCCACCGTGGGGGCGTTGGAAGTGGCCGTAATCTTACCATCACCCGCCCTTGTCACGGTGATGGTGTCCGTGGTCTTTGCGGCGGTCAGTTTGATGGAAGTCTTATTCAAAGACAAACTACCAGCGGCCTTGGCAATGCTCCAAGCAACCGTTTTGGCCCCGGTGCTTCCATCAGCCCACTTGTAGTTCGTTTTCGGCGTGAAGGTGGCATTGTAGGAACCGGCGTTCGTGCCGCTGGTAGTTCCTCCAAGCGTCATTTTCCCACTGTCATAGTTGTTCCAAGTGGGGCTTTGGGCCGAACCGGTATAAGTAAGGCTGTTGCTCTGCGTGGGGATCGTCATGGTGGCGGCGTTGATCGTCCAAGTCACTTCCTTGGCGGTCTGCGTACCGTCTGCCCACTTATACCGCCCCTTGGGTGTGAAAGTGGCCGTGTAGGTTCCCGCATTGGTGCCGGTAGTCACGCCGCCCAAGGTCAGCGCATCGGGGTTATAAGCGTTCCAAGAAGGGCTTTGGGCCTGTCCGTTATAGGTCAGGGTGCCATTCTGCGAAGGAAGAACATTGATGGTATAGACGATACCGGACACAGCATCCAAGGCCGCATTTGCGGCATCCTGTGCGTTCTGTGCGGCTTCCACACAGGTTCCGATCTGGTTCAACAGATACGGGTGGGCGGTCTGATCAAGGTTGTGTTCGCTCACCTTGTTTTGGGCCGTACCTTTGGGATCATAGTTCATGTTGGGAAGCTGTTCGGCGGGAACCTTACCATCCACCAGATCAGCCTTCCCGGATTGACCTTTCTGAAGGGCTTCAACGGCATCCGCATTGGCCTTCATTTGGGTATCAATCTTATCCATGTTTTCATTCTGAACCCCTACATCATAAAATTCAGATTCAAGGGGTTTAGTCAGCTTGTAGTTGGTTGTTTTATTCGCCATTCTTCAAAACCTCGTTTCTCAACTGATTATGGGTATAGGCGGCAAGCTGGGCATGGGTGAACCGCCCAAGTTCCGCATGGGTGTTATAAAGCTGAAGCAAGGTCACAACCATGTTTTGGGGAACAACCCGGTTCAGCAAAGATTCAACATCATTGAAGTTGTTCTTTGCGGCCAACCCGATTTTCACAAGAAGCTGATAGGTGCCTTCTTCCACATCAGCGGAATAGTTACCCTTCCCGCATAGCGTTTCAAGGATGTTCCGAAGCTGGGGCAAGGTGTACGGAAGTTCTTCATTGATCCGGGTCAGAATACGGAACCGGCGATCTTCAAGACTGTCCGTGCCTTTGGGGGTAATCCCCAAAATCTTTTCCCACCGGGAAAGGCCCATGTTTCCAGCGGTGGGAACGAACTGATTATCAAGAAGATCATCCGTGGTATTCCACGCCTTTTCAATTTCAGGCTGTTCACTCCCCATGATCCCCTGAAACTCCGCATAATCACGAATGACATAGGGAAGATAATCAATCAGTTTGCGTTCCATGCTCCCGGCCCCCTTATCCGCTGATCACGATGGTTCCCGGCTCAATGGTTCCCAAAACCGGGATGTGGTCAAGGGTCAGGGTACAGTTCGCCGCTTCACCGTTGATCTTGGTGTTGGCAATATCCAGAATACCGGTGATTCCCAACAGGCGGCTTTCCACCTGACTGATACGAACCACAAGGGCTTCATTCTGGTCTGCCCAACTTTGGGCCAGTTCCAAGAAGTAACCGTTGATTGCTTCCGTGACATAGGCGGAAACATCATCCCAACTCCATTCCCGCTGATAGTACAGATCGAAGGAAAGGTTGATGGTATCTTCACCCACGCCTTCAACCCTCACCACATGGCCGATGGGGGCAATGCCCACACCTTCACCGGCGTTCTGAAGGGGGTCAACTGCGGTCTGCACCTGATCCACAAGGGTTTCCGAAGGCTTCTTGAAGGAACTATTGATGATCACCAGCTTCACGGTTCCGCCCACGGTCAGCTTGCTATTGGCTCCCGCCGCATACACGGCATTCAACCACGCCTTGATTTCCTCGGACACACCGGAAAGGCCGCTGATCCAAGTGTCGGTTCCCGTGGGCGGGATCAGCTTGGCCGGGTTCAAATCGCTGTTCCAAACCCGATATACCTTCACACCGCCCACGCCGGGAATGGCGTTCACCTTTTCCAGATAATCCGCACGGTTGCCGCCGAAGGCTTGAGCGTTCAGGCTATCCATGTAACGCTGTCTGAAAACCTCGGTATCTTCTTCATCCTCACCGGGGATCACCACGGCGGAAATGGAACAGGTTTCAAGGCCGTCCACATACTCAATGGGAATCACCGTTCCGGTGTAGTCATTACCGGCTTCACCAGCGGCATTGCGATTATCATCGCCTTGGGGCAGGTGGACAACTTCTTCGGCACGCACTCCGTCGGCACAAGCGCGCTGGAAAAGCTGTGGAGCTACACCAGCGTCGGATTTACCCCCAACTGGCAGGCGGTCGCCATCGGTTTGTTGGTTGTGCTGTTCATGGTCTTCTGGCCAAAGAAGCTGAACGCGAAGGTGCCGGGGTCGCTGCTGGCGATTATTCTGGCGACCGTCGTGACCGAAATCGCGGGTTTCGATTCGCTGGCGAAGGTGGGGGACATCCCGAAAAGCCTGATGCTGGACAACCGCCTGAACCTCGGCGCGGTCAACCTCGACATGCTGCAAAACCTCATCAGCCCGATTGTCTCCATCGCCATGCTGGGCATGATTGAGTCGCTGCTGTGCGGCGCGAGCGCGTCCCGCATGAAGGACGAAGCCTTCGACGCGGATCGTGAGCTGATTGCGCAGGGCGTGGGCAACATCCTGCTGCCGTTTTTCGGCGGCGTGCCCGCAACGGCGGCGATTGCCCGCACGTCCGTCGCCATCAAGTCCGGCGAGCAGACCCGCGTGACCGGCGTTGTGCATTCGCTGGTGCTGCTGCTGGCGATGGTGCTGCTGGGCGGCGTGATGAGCCGCCTGCCGCTGAGCGCGCTGGCGGGTGTGCTGATGGTGACGGCGTGGCGCATGAACGAGTGGCACGGCATCAAGACGATTTTCAGCCGCAAGGTGTGGACGGGCGTGGCGCAGTTCCTGATTACGATGGTGTCCACCGTTGTCTTTGACCTGACCGTCGCCATCGTCATCGGCATTGTGACCGCGCTGATGATGTTTGTCTGGAACGCCGCGCGCCTGACCATCGAAACCGAGCCGGTGGACAAGGTGCGTCTGGAGCGCCTGCACCGCATGGGCAAGCCGGTGGATGAATCCCGCGCGAAAAGCATCCTCGTCAGCTATTTGAACGGTTCGCTGTTCTTCGCGAACTGCGCGGATTTGAAGCGGAAGCTGCTTTCGGTGGATTTTACCGGCTGTGAGCACCTGATTCTCTCCCTGCGCGGCGTGTCCGCGACTGACATCTCCGGCGTGCAGACGCTGATGGAGGTGTGCGCGCTGATTGCGCAGAAGGGCGTGACCGTCTCGATTTGCGGCGTGCATGAGAACGTCGCGGGCTTCTTCCAGAAAGTCGGTCTGACTGACCAGCTGGGCGCGGCAGCGTTCTACCCGAACGCCTCCGAAGCGGTGATTGACACGCTGGCGCAGGAACAGGCGGGGGCGTGAGCAATTCACAATGGGAAGCTAAGCGCGCCATGGGTTGCAATTCCTCTGTTCGGGAAAAAGCAGCGTCATCATAAAAAGCCCCGATAAAAATCAAGTAACATGGGAGTGCACTGCGAAGGGGTGTCGGGGGCGATCGCAAAGCCCCCGACTCGCCTCCGCAGAGGCGAAATCCCCGCGCTTCGGGAAAGAGCGGCTATGGTCGGAAGACCAGCAACTTGGTCGCGCCCATTTGGCGCGACACAGCACAGTTGTTGGATAGAGCGGCTTGGGGGCGCGTCTGAGGACGCGCAAAGTTACTGGCAGGGACGCTTCGCTGCCTGCACCTTTGTGGGCTGTTCCTTTTGAATTGGTTTGACGAGGAACAGTTGGGGCGTTGCCCCAAACCCCAGCAGGGGCGCCGCCCCTGCACCCTGCAAGGGGCATTGCCCCTTGACCCTTTTTGGCTGCCCGGCTTGGTCGCTTTTCCATACAACAAATGCCCCGGCAGTTTTTTGCGCTGTCGGGGCATTTCCTTTTCCCTTATTCCTCCGGCTTTTCTACTCGGATAATCCGTTCAATCACCGGCTGATTTGCCTTGGCGACCGTCCCATTTCGATCCGTCACCGGCGTATGCTCGCAAATCGCGTCCACAACCTCCATCCCGCTGATGACCTTGCCGAACGCGGCGTACTGCCCGTCCAAATGCGGCGCATCCGCGTGCATGATGAAGAATTGGCTGCTGGCGCTGTCCATCGCGCTTGACCGCGCCATCGACAGGACGCCGCGCGTGTGTTTCAGGTCGTTCTGCACGCCGTTGGCGCTGAATTCGCCCTTAATCCGCTGGCTTGAACCGCCCGTGCCGTTGCCGTTCGGGTCACCGCCCTGAATCATGAAGCCGGAAATGATGCGGTGGAAGGTCAAGCCGTCGTAGAAGCCGCTGTCCACGAGGGAAAGGAAGTTCGCGACGGTGATGGGGGCGGTGTCGGCGTACAGCTCCGCGACAATCGTGCCGTAGTCCTTCACGTCGATTTGGACGTAGGATGTGCCGGTCAGGGGCGTGTCCGTCGGCGCGTCGGCAGCGGGGGAGTCCGCATTCTTGGCGGAACAGCCCGTCAAAATCAGCAGCAAAATCAGCAGAAGCGGCAAAATTCGTTTCATGTTAGTTCTCCTTTATAGGATGTAATCCATTGCCATCATCAGCGAAAATCCGACGGCGAACAGCACCGTGCCAACATTGGTGTGCGTGCCCTGCGCCATCTCCGGCACAAGCTCCTCGACGACGACGTAGAGCATCGCGCCCGCGGCGAAGGACAGCATCACGGGCATCATCGGGGCGAAAACCGCCGCCAGCCCGATGGTCAGCAGTGCGCCCAGCGGCTCAACCGCGCCGGACAGCATCCCCAGCGTGAACGCCTTTACGCGGCTCATGCCCGCCTGACGCAAGGGCATGGCGACAATCGCGCCTTCGGGCACGTTTTGCAGGGCGATGCCGATGGCAAGGGCGAACGCGCTGGCGAAAGATACGCTGCCGATCTGCTCCGGCTGCATACTGCCCGCGTAGACCACGCCGACCGCCATCCCCTCCGGCAGATTATGCAGCGCAACGGCGAGCGCGACCATCATCGACCGGGGGAGCGACGCGCGCAGACCCTCTTGTTCGCCATCCAGGTGGACGTGAGGGACGAGGCGATCCAGCAGCAGCAGGAAGAGAATCCCCAGCCAGAAACCGATCGTCGCGGGCCGGAACGACCATGCGCCCAAGTCCGCCGCGCCTTCCAGCGCCGGAATCAGCAGACTCCATATGCTTGCCGCAACCATCACGCCCGCCGCGAAGCCGCTCAAGCCCTTCTGCACCTTTTCAGGCAAGTCGCGCTTGAGGAAGAAAACCAGCGCCGCGCCCAGCGTTGTGCCGAGAAAGGGCACGAGCAGCCCTTGCAAAACCTGTGTGTTCATGAAAAGTGGATACCTCCTTCATTCGCGGATGTTCACCTCCGCGTTTTTCTTGCATGAACACATGGTAACACACCCGTTTTTTCCTGTCAAGGGGCAAAAAAAACGGCGAAAATGCAAAATCGCCGCCGCTGTCATCCAGAAAAACATAATTAGTGCAGCAAAAGCCCTTGCCATATGCGCCCGCATGGTGTATGATGAAAAACGTGAAGGGCGAAAGTATCGCCTCTCGACAAGGGCGTCGGGACTCCGCATCGGCGGGTTCTGCGCCGATAAATCAGCATGTTTATGATTTGAAAGGAGTCCTGCATCATGGCGAATTATTGCCAGCGCGTTCTTGACGATTTGAAGGTTCGCTATGCCCACGAGCCGGAATTCATTCAGGCAGCGACCGAAATTTTGACGACCCTTAAGCCCGTTATCGAACGGAACGAAGAGAAGTATGAAGCGGCGGGACTGCTCGAACGCTTCGTGGAGCCGGAGCGCATCATCACCTTCCGTGTGCCGTGGATCGACGATCAGGGCAAGGTGCAGGTCAACCGCGGCTACCGCGTGCAGTTCAACAGCGCGATTGGCCCGTACAAGGGCGGTCTGCGCCTGCATCCCAGCGTCAACCAGTCGATTTTGAAGTTCCTTGGCTTTGAGCAGATTTTGAAGAACAGCCTGACCGGTCTGCCCATCGGCGGCGGCAAGGGCGGCTCTGACTTCGACCCCAAGGGCAAGAGCGACAACGAAGTGCAGCGCTTCTGCCAGTCCTTCATGACTGAGCTGTACCGCTACATCGGCAAGGACACCGACGTGCCGGCGGGCGATATTGGCGTCGGCGCACGCGAAATCGGCTACCTGTACGGCCAGTACAAGCGCATCACCGGGCTGTATGAAGGCGTGCTGACCGGCAAGGGTCTGACGTGGGGCGGCAGCCTCGCGCGCAAGGAGGCCACCGGCTACGGTCTGTGCTACTTCACGCAGGCGATGATGGAGCGCAACGGCAAGGCCATTGCGGGCAAGACGGTCGTCGTGTCCGGTTCGGGCAACGTCGCCATCTACGCGGTGCAGAAGATTACCGAGATGGGCGCGAAGGTCGTCGCCATGAGCGATTCCAACGGCTACATCTACGACCCCGACGGCATTAAGCTGGATGTGGTCAAGCAGCTGAAGGAAGTGGAGCGCAAGCGCATCAAGGAGTATGTCAAGGCTGTTCCGACCGCGACCTACACCGAGGGCTGCTCCGGCATCTGGACGATTCCCTGCCAGATTGCCCTGCCCTGCGCAACGCAGAACGAAATCAACGAAGCATCCGCCAAGGCGCTGATTGCCAACGGCGTGGAAGCAGTCGGCGAAGGCGCGAACATGCCCTCGACGCTTGAAGCCACCGCGGCGTTCCAGCAGGCGGGCGTGCTGTTTGCCCCGGCGAAGGCTGCCAACGCGGGCGGCGTGGCGGTTTCCGCGCTGGAAATGAGCCAGAACAGCCAGCGCCTGAGCTGGACGTTCGAGGAAGTGGACGCGAAGCTGAAGGATATCATGGTGAACATCTTCGCCAAGGTGGATTTGGCGGCACACGAGTACGCCAAGGAAGGCGATTACGTCGCGGGTGCGAACATTGCGGGCTTCCTGAAGGTTGCCGACGCGATGATGGCGCAGGGCGCGGTGTAATCAGCGGGTAAAATCAGCAGTATCAAAAAACCGGCAGAGCAATTTCGCCCTGCCGGTCGTTTTCGTATGCGGATTTTATGCAATTTCCAGCGCAATCTCCATCATCTGCGTGAAGGTGTTCTGCCGCGCTTCGGCATCCAGCTCCTCGCCCGTGAAGGGATTGTCGGAAATGGTGCAGATGGTCAGCGCATTCTTGCCCAGCCGCGCCGCGTTCAGGTACAGCGCCGCCGCCTCCATCTCCACCGCCAGCACGCCCAAGCCTTGCAGCACCTGCCCCGGCGACGGCTGCGATTCGTCATAGAAAATATCCGACGAGTACAGCGCACCCGGCACGGGGGTCACGCCAAGCGTCTTGGCCGCTTCCATTGCGGCAGAAAGCAGCGCGTAGGAACAGCACGGCGCGACGTTCCCGCGGAAACCGTACTGCTGCCCGAAATTGCTGTTCGTGTACGCGCTCATGCCCAGCACGATGTCGCGCACTTTCAGCTGCTGGCTGAGCATCCCCGCCGTGCCGACGCGGATTATATTTTCCACACCGTAGAACTTAAACAATTCATAGGAGTAAATGCCGATGGAGGGCATCCCCATGCCGGACGCCATCACGGACACGCGCTTGCCCTTGTAGGTGCCGGTGTAGCCCTGCACGCCGCGCGTGTTGTTGACCAGCACGGCGTTTTCGAGGTAGTTGTCCGCAATGAACTTCGAGCGCAGCGGGTCGCCGGGCATGAGGACAGTGCGGGCGAAATCGCCTTCCTTGGCAGTAATGTGTGGGGTCGGAATCATGTCAGTCGCTCCTTTTCAGGTTGGTACCCTGATTATACCATACAATCGGGATTTTCGCAATCCGCTGATTGCAGCACTTCGCGCAGATTATCGAAAATGCGCGCGTTCGCCGCCATGTGCGCCATCGGGCGGTCGTAGACGACGCTTCCGCCGCGGATGTCGCCGCAGCGCCCGCCAGCTTCCTCAATCAGCAGCGTCCCCGCGCAGTAGTCCCACGGCTGGAGCCGCCACTCGAAGTGTCCGTCGCTGATGCCGCGCGCCACGTCGCACAGTTCCCGGCAGGCGCTGCCCGTCCGGCGCACATCGGCGATTTTCGGCAGCAGCGTCGAAACTGTCCGCCCGGTCAGCGAAAACAACTCCTCGTAGTACGGCGCAGAACCGAAGCCAATCAGCGCCTTGTCAAGGGACGTGTCCGACACGCGGATGCGCTCGCCGTTGCAGGTCGCGCCCTTGCCGCGTTCCGCGAGGTACATTTCGTCCGTGTAGGGGTCGTACAGCCCGCCGAAAACGGGAAGTTTATTTTCCACCGCACCGATGGAAATCATTGAGCAGCGGCGGCGGCGGAAGTAGTTCGTCGTGCCGTCGATGGGGTCGATGATGAAGGTCAGCGCGTCGGTGAGGACGTGCCGCTCCTCCTCCTCGGCGAAGAATTTCGCGTGCGGATACGCCCTTTGCAGCGCATCGACGAGATAGGACTGCACCGCAATGTCCGCCTCGGTGACGAAATCGGCGTGATGCCCCTTGCTGAACACCTTCGGGGACTGGTAGTCAAGCATCATGCGCCCGGCGGCGCGAAGAAGCGAATCGAGTTCGTTCATGCGGGAAACGACCCTTCTTGATTGTTAGGGGATGCGATACGCCCAATCGGGATTCCGCTGATTGATTTCTTCCTCTGTTTCAAAGTGCGTGTCGGGGTTTAGCGCGGTGATTTCGCATTCGTCCGGGAAGGCGCGGAAGCCCACAAATTCCACCGACGCGGGCAGGGTGACGGCGGACAATTCCGTCTGCTCCCAATCGTAGTAGTAGAAGGCAAATTCTCCGATGCGCGTCACGCCCTCCGGGATTTCCACCGCGCCCAGCCCGCAGTTTGCGACGCAGTAGGCGGGAATTTCCGTCAGCGTTGCCGGGAAGCGCAGCAGCTGAATCTCCCAGCAGCCGTAAATGCTGCAATCGGACAGTTCGCGGACGCCGTCGGGGAGAATCAGCGCCGCCAGCGGGGAAAAATCGCCCGTGTACTGCCCGTCCAAGGCGTAAGGACCGATGGATTCCAGCGTGTCCGGCAGGCGGATTTCGTTACCCGCAGGTTTCCAGTTATCCAGCGCGGAATCGCCCAAGCGACGGACGGCGGGAATCGGCTGCCCCTGACTGGACGGCGCGGCGTACAGCAGCGTCTGCGTGTCGCGGTCAATCAGGAAGCCGTTTTCGCAGGAATAGCGCGGGTTGCCGTTCGGAAAGTCGATTTCCGCGTAGACGTGAAAAAAACTGCCTTCCGCGAGCATTGTTAGCGTGGAGGGAAAGGAAATCTGCGTTGCTGCGTGACAGCATTGAAACGCATCTGCTTCCACACGCTGAACGCCCTCTGGCAGCACAATGCCGAACAAAAGGCTATCGGCACAGGATTCAGATGTGTTCAACGCATTCGCCGCAATTGCCACGACAGGAGTTCCGCCCAATTCCGCCGGAATTTCCAGCACGTCGGGGACTTCTGGCTGGTTCAAGAAGCGGGAACAGCCGAGCAGAACCGCGCCGCGCGACGAAAGCTCGTAGTCAAACAGGCCATCCGAATAGAGGACATCCGCCGCTTCGCCGCCATACCAGTCATATTCGGGGATTCGCTCGGCATACTCCGTGGCTGTTTCAAAATGAACCTGCGGGTTCAAAGCCGTCACATCGCATTCGTCCGGGAAGGCACGATAGCCCACAAATTCCACCGACGCGGGCAGGGTGACGGCCCCAATGATTTCGCCCGTGAACCAGTCCACCGCGTGCGCGCCGATGCGGGTCACGCCGTCGGGGATGGTCAGCGCGATCAGCTGGCAGTTCCAAAAGCAGTAATCCGGGATTTCCCGCAGCGACGCGGGCAGGTGAACTTCCTGCAAATCGGTGCAATAGAAGGTATAGGGCGACAGTTCGGTGATGCCGTCAGGGAAGGTGACGCGGGTCACGCCGCAGTCATAGAAAATGTAGCTGCCAACGCTTTCCAGCGTGTCGGGCAGAACGGGGTCGTCATCGTCGTCCCAGAGCCAGTTGGCAAGCGAACAGTCGCCAAGGCGGCGGACGGCGGGCAGCGGATTGCCGTGGCTCGACGGCGCGGTGTACAGCAGTGTCTGCGTAGTATTGTCAATCAGAAAGCCGTTTTCGCAGGAATAGCGCGGATTGCCGTTCGGAAATTCGATTTCGGCGGAAATCCGGTCGAAACAGTCCTCCGGGATGATTTCCAGCGTCGCGGGCAGGGTGACGTTCGCCGCGTAGAAGCAGTCGGCGAAGGTGTCGGCGTCCAGCGCGCGGAGACCTTCGGGGAGCACAACCTCGAACGGCGCATCTACGGGGCAGCCGTCCAGCGAGCAGAACACCCAGCCGCCAATCGACGTGACGGGATAGCCGCCCAGCGTCGCCGGAATCTCCAGCGAAACCGGCGGTTCAGCGAACATGTACAGCGAATCTGCCTGCATCGCGTCCCAGTCGCAGCCGGTCAGAATCGCTTCACCATCCGCAATCTGGTAGAAGAACGCGCCGTCGCGGCGACTTTCGGCATCTTCCGCCAAGGCGGTCAGCGGGAGAAGCAGCAAAATCAGCACCCAAAGCAGTTTTTTCATGCGGAAACCTCCTTCGTGAATCGGAAATTGGGGACGAACTGTGGATAACCATACAACGATTCAACAGACAGGATTCTTCCAATGAGCAGGAAAATCGCTTCCAATTTATATAGCGCGATTGGGCAGCAGCTGCACCATCACCAGCTCGCACGGACACCACAGGCGCGGCGCACAGGCAGAGTTCGTCATGCCGCGGCTGATGAACAGTTTGTCATCAAAATAAAACCCGCTCGTCAATTTCGGGAAAAGCCCCTGACCCGGCGAGTAAATTCCCTGCGAACCGAGCCGTACCTGCCCGCCGTGCGCGTGCCCCGCGAGCGTCAGGTCAATGTCCAGCCCCTGCACCAGCGGCGCGAAATACTCCGGGTGATGGCAGAGCAGCAGCTTGAACCCGTCCCGCGCCGCCATGGCTTGCAGGAAAGGCTTTTTTGCGTCCATTTGCGCGCGAACGGGCGGCATTCCCGGCATTTTCCGCGCGCTGCTGACTCCGCCGAGGGTGATGCCGCGGAAGTCCAAAAAGCAGTCGTCCAGTACGGTCACGTCGCTTTTCTGCACCAAAGGAAGGTATTCCGCGATGTCGGGCAGCAGGCGCTCGTGGTTGCCGAGGTTGTAGAACGTGGGGGCGACGCGCGGCGCGAGGTTGAGGAAGCGCGCGGCGTTGCGCCATCCGTGGCGGCTGTGGCGGTTGACGAGGTCGCCGCCGATGAGAATCGCGTCGCAGCCCCGCATGAGCGAAAGCGCCTCATCCGCATCGCCGTTATGGAAATCCGCGGCAAATGCGAATGTTAACGGCTGGGTAATTTTATCCGACGTGACGGTGATGGTGTTCTTCTGCATCATGCGTGTGCCCTCCGAAGCAGCAGGATGCCCGGCAGCAGCGTCACCAAGGCGAAAACCGCCTGTGCGCCGCCGAGCAGCAGCAATGCGCGGGTGACTTGCGCCTGCGCGATGGACGAGAGCGGGTGGAGCAGCCCCGGCAGGTTGAGCAGCAGCGCAGGGAGCAGCAGCAGCAGCGCGGCGAGGCCTGTGGCGGTGAGCGTTGCGCCGACGCGGACGCGGCGGCAGCAAAGCAGGAGCAGAATCGCCGCCAGCAGACAGACCGCGCCGCTGATTTCGACCGCGTGGAGCAGACGTGGGAGGCTGCATTTCTGTGCTGCCAGTCCGCCGAGCAATTCCATCAGGCTCTGCCGGATGGGGAAGGAATATCGCTGGACAAACTGCGAGAGGGGGTAAACGACCTCGTCGCGGGCGGTGGCGCGGCGAAAATCCGCATCCACGCGGGCTTGGAAGCCTTCATCCGCCATGACAAGGGCGACCATTTCGCGCTCATCGAGGGGGGCGGGAGCGGCGGGCAGTTCCTCCGCGTCGGTGCGGAAAAAATCGTGCCAATAAACCGCAAGTTCCGCCTGATACGCCGCGCAAGCGCCGGACAGGGGGGCAAGCGCAGCGTCGGAGAGGGCAAAATCCGCCTGAATCTGCGCGGCGTTCCACTCGGTTTTGTGCTGACTTTCTTTTTCGCTGGATGACAGGACAGACGCGGCGAACGTGCGCGTGGTGGCGAAGAAAATCAGCCCGCACAGCAGTGAAACGAGCAGCAGCACGGCGGTCAGGAGAGAGCAAAAATACTGCGAAAGCGCCGAATCAGCGCGATTCGGGCGCATCACGGCAGCACCGCCACGTTGAGCAGCGCGTGGACGAAATCCTGCCCGCCGAGGAGGACGGCGAGGCACAGAAACACCGTCAGCAGCACGAAAGGCAGGAGCAGCAGGGGGAGAAAGCGTTTGGTGGGCATGGGACACCTCCGGGATAATTAGCAATGAGGAATGAGCAATTTGAGAGAATAAACGTGAGGTTTTGACTGGCGGCATACGGGGCGGCCGCGCCCATTTGGCGCGACACAGCACGGTTGTTGGAAAGAGCGGCTTGGGGGCGCGTCTGAGGACGCGCAAAGTTACTGCGCAGGGACGCTTCGCTGCCTGCGACCAAGGCTGCCCCGCTTGAATTTTCCTTTTGAGTTGGTCAGACGAGGAACAGTTGGGGCGTTGCCCCAAACCCCAGCAGGGACGCT
>ERZ773147.2955-NODE-2955-length-13763-cov-5.976875_pt1 | contig 13763 bp, 8 predicted proteins | sample MGYA00580851_ERZ773147 | MGnify/ENA primary metagenome ERZ773147 (study PRJEB29015, sample SAMEA2737818) | human gut metagenome | biome: human gut; feature: human-associated habitat; material: faeces | place: China | collected 2012 ... | reverse complement strand
TTATTATTTGCTATGCGGCTGCTTTATTTCAAGAATTATTGCTTATGCATCATCTGAGGTCTGTAAGTAATGAATGTATTAGTCTCGATGTATATAATCTATGTAAAAGTATTTCTGATAGATACAAAATTAAGAATCACGTATCTATTTATCAATCCGATGTTATTACCTCACCATTTATAGTAGGATTTTTTGGACCTACTATTTTTCTCCCCGACAAAACATTTGACTTGGAAGTCCTTGATCTTATACTCGCTCATGAATTATGGCATTATAAAAGCCGCGATGTATTATACAAAAGCGTTATGGCTTTTATTAGTGGTCTTCATTGGTTTAATCCAATTATTTATTTCTTTTCAATCAGTTTTAGTAATTATGCAGAGATTGCGTGTGATGAAATAGTCTTGGATGGCTGTCGGAAAGAGAAAAGATTGAGATATGCCGAAATAATTGTAAATATGATAAATACCAATAAAGAAACCTCTGTTTCCGTCGGTATGACCGATAAACAGATGAATTTTACTAAAAGGAGGCTTTATTATATCATGCATGAAAATACACATAGTAAAAAAAGTGCAATACTGCTTATGATCACCCTGTTTGTATTTGCTTGTCCATTTTCAGTTTTTGCTGCTGTATCAACTACAGCATATGCACAGGATATATTTATCAATGAACTTTTGATAAACCAAAGCGAACAAGAAGCACAGATTCCCATCAATAGTTTTATGGAACATACTGAGACGGTTACTCCTGCTGCAGTAAACACCATAAGCGGTATAACCCCCCGAGGAACAAATCCAATCGATCTAACACTTCCAGAGACTGGAAGAGTTACCTTTAATACACTCACCTTGTCTAAAGGCACAACTGTCAAATTTGTCATAGGGGCAGATAACACATCAGATTCCTTCCGTTGTGGCATCGCACAAGGTTTAAAATCAACTTATGTTAGTTCCTCGAATGGTACTGTAAATCATACATTTACAATTAAGGAAACAGGAGACTATACACTATATCTTGAAGGAAAATCCTCTTCTGAAGTCCATGTTTCAGGGATGATTACAATTAAGGAATAATGTAATAATAAAAAAGAGCATTCCAGCTAATGATTGTTTGATTACCGCAACAGGTGCATATACTTCATGTTCATTCATACTAGCATTCAACGATGCTCAACTGGCTCGGCAACATTGTTCACTGAGTATTGACCTTCAACAAGGAAAAATACAACTTTTATGTTAGAGGCACGATAAAACAAAATGGTAGGAATTGGTCAATGGTTTCAAAATATAACTGTAACCTATGGTATCAACCTACTGGGATATGATGCTATTGAAAGTTATGAGATTGGCACCGGCGATTTTTACATTAATACCGCTTGTAAGCATTTTAAAGCTAACGAAGATGATTCAGGCAATGCTTATATAGCTTATGAAAATAATTCTATAAATTTAGATGGCAGCGGTATTTTATATGATATTGGGGTAGCCGTTGGTCACGATCGCGCAAAAGGAATATGTCAGCCCGCCAAGGGATGGGACTCCTTTTTGTGGTATTTAATTAATGCTTTCGTTTAAACCACTAATAGCGGGGAAACTGTCTTAAGACAGTTTCCCCGCGCAAAGAACGGATTATATTATGAATAAAAAATTAATCATTGTAATATTACTGATATCCGTCGTTTTTTGTGGCTGCAATTATAAGAGGGATAAAAGTGAAATAGAAAAAATAGTATCAGATTTTTATATAACAGACTATTCTTATGAAGAAACCACAGAAAAGTATGCAGATGATGGTTCACTTATTCTGCGCGTGGTATACGAGGGTGAAGTATTCCAAAAACCATATAAAGAGCACAAAAAAGTCATTTCTTACGATAACTTTAATCGTACAGCAAATAAACAGCTTAATGAAATTTATTTTCAAGGATCTGATAAAGCAGTAACTACGTATATTTCAACGGATGATGGCTGGACAAAACAGCTTACAACACGCAATTATCCTTATGGTTACGCAGAGTCTATTACTTTTTCAAAAATTCCGGACGAAACTTTTTCTACGGATCATGTAGATGTTTATATAGGAGAATACACCGTTTTGCTTTCTTCCAAAAATAGTTCCTTTCAAAAATTATCAGCCACAGTAACACAAAAATATTATGTGGACAAAGAAAACAAAGTTCTTACTAAAATTGAAACAGATCTAACAGATCTTAATCGAATGCGCGATACTATTAATTATATATCTGTTAACGGGTATTCCTTAGAAGAGGCGCAGAAAAAAGTGGCTTTAGATAATGAAATAAAAGAAATTAATATATTGAATATTACAAAATATGGTGATCCTGATGACTTTCAAATTCCAGATATTCAAGAATATTAGATTCACAATCTATATTTGTCGACTTTTTATGCTGATACATAATAAAATATATAACATATAATCAATATGATTATATTACACATAATTATATATTATTAAAAATTCAGGCAAATGAAAGTCAGAACACATACAGTAGACGGAATGGTTCGTGGTCATCGCACCAGGAACCATTTTGTCTGCCGTATATGTAAATCTCTTTCCAAGTTAATTTGTTATTTCAATCCACATTCTGAGTCCAGAATACAAAACTCAGAATGACATAGTAGCTATGCTACCATTTTATCCGGTTGCCCGGATTGTTTTGACCTCATGTCAGTGGGGGATATCTGCCCGCCACTGACGCTAAGTTTGTTTTTGCGATTCATCTCCCACCTGTAGAGGCTGGGAGAATTCTCGTTGATTTTGTTAAATAAGCAGATAAGCTCTTTTATCTGATCTTTCCCGCAAGCATCAAAGCCAGATCAAGCGCACTCGTCTCCGGGACAGCGACAGCGATTTCCGGCATGACCTGTCTCACCCTTTTTACCACTTCATCTCTGATTATCTCATTTTTAACCAGAACACTGCCCCACAGCCACAGATGAGGTTTTTCCATCCCGCTCGCAAAGGATTCCTGGCTCTGTCTGGTCCAGCCGGCCTTACGGGCAGTATCTTCAATGAGTTTCCATATTTTCTCCGCACAGTCCTTAAGGATTCCTTCCGCCTGTGGATCTCCCTGTTTGGCGGCCTCACAGGCAATCATGGAAAAGCAGGCGATTTCCGACTTATCAAACAAATGCTCATTCACGAACAAATCAATCTTTTCCAGCGTATCCAGGCCGCTCTTTTCCATAAACATCCGGGTTAGATACGGGCATTTGGTCCTCTCGTCCAGATCCTCTGCTGCAAGTCTCATAGTCTGCATACCCAGATAAAATGCGCTGCCCTCATCACTTAAGATATGATTCCAGCCCCCGGTCCTGTATATAGTGCCCTTCGCATCGATTCCATAGCAGATGGAACCGGTACCGGATACCACTACCATCGACGGCCCCTCCTTCAAATACAGAAAGACCTCACAGTCATTGACTGCCCGGATACAATCGGACTTAAATCCCATTTCCTCGAAGATATCCCGGCACATCTTCTCATATCCCGGTGAATCAATTCCGCTTGCCGCCACACAAATCCCCATACAATCGGATGGATTCAGTTCCAGCTCCTTCAGTGCCGGAAGCACCAGTTCCCGGCAGCGGCTCCGGCTTTTATCGTATCCGTCCGTATTGATACTGCAGCCTGGCCCGGTGAATTCCCCGAGGATATTCCCGTCTCCGTCTTTCAGTTTTAATCTTCCATTCGTCCCGCCTATGTCCATTCCAGCATAATAGTTCATAAAAATTCCTCCCTTATTGTCCATTTAATATTTCCAGGCAGCTAAATGCCTTGATAAAGTCTTTTCTTCCGTATCCTTCAAATTCTACGGTAATCATCGTGTCATCTTCTTCAACAACATTGCCGCATCCGTATGTTTCGTGGCGAACCAGTATTTCGGCAGATACAGATTCAATGTTTGGCGTTTTCTCCTCCATTTCCTTCATCCCATCTGCTTTCTCCACATCCTTTTCTTCCAACTTCTCCCCGTTTTCCTTCGCCATCTGTACCTGTCTCCGCAGCTCCTGCAGGTTGGCAGTTCCCGTCCGCCTCTCCGGCTCCTGTCCCTGCACCAGTTCTGACGGAATCATCCGGATATAACGGCTTTCCCCGGCCATCACACCGAAGATGTCGGGATTTGTATACCAGGAAAGCTCCAGATAATTTCTGGCCCGTGTAATTCCCACGAAAAACAGCCGCCTCTCCTCATCTTCCCCGTCTATCCCTTTCGTCCGCAATGGAATCAGGCCATAATTCACACCAATGATAAAAACATGGGAAAACTCCAGTCCCTTTGAGGCATGGAGTGTCATCATTTTCACGCGGGCCTCCCCGGCGCCGTCCGCCTCAGGAAGCAGTTCCCGAGAAGTTCCATACAGCGCCGCTGAGTTCAAGAATTCCCGAAGCCCTTCCGGAAGCTTAAGGTCTTTTGCATTCATAAATGCAAACATGCGGTCCAGAAAATGCCAGACATTTACCTTATCGTCCTCATAAGACGCTGCATTGGGTTTCAGTGAACAATCCAGATCAAAATACTCATAAAATGCATTCGTATTCTTTATCTCAGCGCCATTTCGGTCAAACGAAACCATTTTTTCGAAAAGTCCGGGCACCGCAGCTTTTTCTGATCCACTCTCAGAAGCTTCCTTTCGGCCGCATACTCCCGCGCAGCCTTCCTCTGCCAGTTTTTCCGCCTTCTTCGCAGAAATTCCCACGCCGTATTCCCGGCTGCTCAGAACGAAAACCGCAGCAGCGCGGTCGGCCGGGTCCGCCAGGAATCGCAGAAGCCGCAGGAGCCATTCCAGCACCGGAATTTCATGAATCCCCGTCTTTACGGCCACCTCAAATGGAATTCCATTCTTTGAAAATACATCCTCCAGCACCTTAGACTGGCTCTGCAAGCGGTAAAATATGGCGATCTCGTCAAAAGGAATCCCCTGTTTCTGCAGTTCACGGATCCGGTCAGTCAGATAACACGCTTCCTGAAAGGAGTCGTAGTGGTTCTTCACCACAATCTTTTCCCCGCTTCCTCTTATCCCTTCCAAAGCCCCGCCATTCTGCTGAAAACACCGGGCTGCCTCCAGAATCTCGTTGCAGGACCGGTAATTGACCGGGAGCGAAAGCTCTGCCGCCTGATACCGCGTCTTCAAAGTATAAAACAAATGAAACGCGCTCCCACGCCAGCTGTAGATCACCTGATTGGGATCTCCAACCGCAAACAGCTTCGCTCCCTTTGCCATAAAGCAATCAATAAATTCCAGCTGTTTTCCATCGCAGTCCTGTACTTCGTCAACAATCACCCATTGAATATCCGCAGATCTCTCTTCCTCGCCTTCCTCTTTCGCTATCAGGAGGCAGGCATTTTTCATCAGATCCGAAAATGTCATCTTATTTCGCCTAAGTTTTTCCTCCGTGAGAAGCCCTGCCAGGATTTCCAGATCATCCTGTCTGCCGGCCACTCCGGAATCGCCCGCTGCCGATACGCGCTCCGCTGCCGCCAGCCGCTTTCTCAGCCGGTTCTTGTACTTTATCTTCAGCTTTTTCTCCGCTATCAGCGCATGGGCCAGCTCCAGTTCCTCATCCGGCTCCATCACCATGAAGTCCTTCGTATATCCCAGTGTCTCCACCGGGAGTCTTTTTTTCAGGAGTCCCAGAGCCACGCCATGAAACGTCCCGAAGTTTTCCGTCTCCTCCGGCGTTACTGACAGGTCCGCACGAACAAGGCGCTCCCGTATTTCAGAAGCCGCCTTGTTTGTGAATGTAAGCACCACCATATCCCGGTAACTCACATGCTTCACCTCATGAAGATAGAGAATCTTCGCAGTCAGCACCGTCGTTTTTCCGCTCCCCACATTCGCACTCACGAGGCAGGCTTTATTTTCATCGGTGACCGCTTCCCTCTGATAGGGGTTCAGCCTCTCCCATTCTCTTTCCCAGTCCACCTAATTCTCCTTTTTCTTAAGCTTATTAAACCTCTGTTCAAGCTTTTTCCGCATATCGCTGTTGTCTCCGCTGTTGTCTCTGCTTCTGTTGTCTCCGCTTCTGTCCCCGCCGTTTTCACCACAGCCATCGTCCCGGTTCTCTCTGTTTTCCTCTCTTTTCCGAACCTCCACCTCCAGTTCAAATCCTTTCGGTACGTCCGTATAATAGGAAATCAGATTATTAAGGGCCTTTCGGTTTGTCTCCTCCATGATCCACTCCCGGTAAAATGGCTGATCCGTAATCAGAGCGAGTCTCCTCCCCTCCGTCCTGACCGCATTCACCGTATTTAAGAAGGAGGCAAACGGCTCCCCGTTTTTCAGCAGCATGGCGGTAAATGCCTTCCACTGCGCTTCCAGCTCGTCAAACCGAAATGGCTTCTGTATAAATGTCGATGGGCCGTACGGCGCCATTTTCACATGTTTCGGCACTTCTGACTCCTCCAGCATATTCCTAAGCCCCCACAGAACCATACTTTTATCGAGATGGTAGTCACCGACACAGGCGGCGCAGCCGTCCTCGCAGGGACAGCCGCTCACCATGGCGATACCATTTTCTATAATCTCCGGAATCAGCTCGTACGCTTTCTCGGCATATCCAAGACCTCCGGTATACTGATCGTAGAGAAAGAGATATACGGACTCCTCAACGCTTTTTTCTGCATAAACGGCGTTAGTGCTGACAGTCGTGCCGATGTCCTCCTGCTCCGTCATCGTTACCAGGCGCGCTGCGTTTCGAATGGCGCAGCACAGCCCCTCAAAATGATTGTTTCGGATCATCTGCCCGTTTGGACTCTCCTGCAGCAGACGGCGGTAGGCCGCTACCACATTACCCGGGAGCTTCAGCCAGACGCTCTCCGTTTCAAATTCTCTGGATAACGAAGGGTTAATCTGTTCATAGCCCAGATTCTGATGATTATGAAACTGAAGCTTGCGGTACAGGGAAACCTGCGCGTTGACATTCACATCGCCGAACACCGCATCTATTCGTTTCCATGGCTTCTCTTTTCTGCCGTGAATGATCGTGATATCCGTATTCCCCATGGGCGTCGTATAGTAATTTCCATTAAACGGCACGGCACGGGCTGTCCTTGTCTCCAGATCCAGCGTCACCACCTGGTACTGAACGCCACCGTGTAAATAGACGGCTCCGGGGTGAATCTCGCGGAACGCCTGCATCTCGTCCATCTCCGTAATCTCTTTTCCGCTGTCCTTTAAGAGCAGCTTGTACCGGTTGGGGTCAATATTGCGCAGGCTGTAATCTCCGGCCGGGAAGGAACCGCCCGACCACACGAATTTGCCATTCTGTCCGGTCAGCTCCTTTGCCCGCATCAGGACCGGAATCGTCTCGCCCAGATCCGGAAAGACAGAGGCATCATCCAACGTCAGGGGAATCTCCGCCGCAGCCGCCCTGATGTGGGAAAGTTCAATTAAAAGGTTGTTCTTGTCTACGACGGCGCTCTCACTGCTGTTTTCGAACAGCCATCCCGGGTTCGTTCCGATGTACTGATCGAAAGGCTGGCTGTCAAGAATCAGATAATTGGTGCACGCCCGGCCGCTTCTTCCGGCCCGGCCCGTCTGCTGCCAGAAGGATGCCCTCGTTCCCGGATATCCGGCCAGCACAGTGGCATCAATCTTACCAATATCGATACCAAGCTCCAGCGCATTGGTTGACACCAGCCCGCACAGCGCTCCTGTCACCATCTTGTGCTCGATCTCCTTACGCTCCGCAGGCGTGTAACCGCCCCGGTAACCGGATATTTTATCTGCCTGGGACGCACTGGCCGGACTTTCCGCTTCAAGACGGTCCCTCGCCTCCTTTAGAATTACCTCCACATTTCTTCGGGAGCGGGCAAATGCGATAAAATTCTTTCTCTGTTCCACCAGCTCCGGGATCAGCTCCGCCGCCACCGCCGTGGCCTGCACCTGTCCATAGTACTTTTTATCGTGCCCCAGAATCTTCGGAGGCTTTATCAGAAGGTAGGTTCGCTCTGCCGCAGGAGAGCCCTCCCGCTCGATCCGCACGAATTTTCTTCCGCAGATCTCCTCCGCCAGTTCGACGGGATTGGCAATGGTGGCCGAACTGCACAGAAAGACCGGTGATGAACCGTAGTAGCGGCACACCCTGTGAAGCCGGCGGAATACATTGGCCAGATGGGACCCAAACACGCCTCTATAGGTGTGAAGCTCATCAATGATGACAAACTTCAGATTCGTAAAAATAAAATCGAATCCGAATTTACTGTGATTCGGCAAAAATGCACCATTCACCATCTCCGGGTTTGTCAGAATAATATTCGCTTCTTTCCTGATCCGGCTCCTCTCGCCCGCGGGTGTGTCGCCGTCGTAAACTCCCGCCGAAATGCGGCTCTTTCCGAAATATTCAATGAATGGCTGGATCGCGCGGTACTGATCACTGGCCAGCGCCTTCGTCGGATAGATGAAGACCGCCCGCGCCAGCGGATTCCTTAAAATCTCCTCGATAACAGGAAGCAGAAAGCCCAGCGTCTTTCCGCTGGCCGTAGATGTGGTAATCACCACGTTCTCCCGTTTCAACGACCTTAAAAACATCTCCGCCTGATGGATATAAAGCCCTCTCACCCCGTTTTTCTGCAGATATTCCCGCAGTTCCTCCGGAAGCTCCGCCGGGAAGCCGGCATAACGGGCACTCCGCTCCGGCATGGTTCTTCTGTAAATAATCAGATCATTGATATCCATAGTTATCTTCCTCCTGCATTACCTAAAGATCATTATAACGCAAGAACGGATGTTTGGCATCATTTTTCTTATCGGATATTTTATCCTGACACTCGGTTGACACATCACGCCATGAATGCTATGATGGGCGTAGTCACTTCAAAATGTCCAGTCTATGTTACAAGGAGGTGAAACAATGGACGGCAACCCTCGAAGTCGTAAAAACGTCTTCAAAATCTCATATCACAACATGAACCGCGTAGGTACCATGGGATACGACCGGCCGTCTATTGTGCTTTTATAGGAATAGATGGAACTGTCGTTTCTTTTGCGCCGCCTTTCGGGGTGGTTTTTTTTGTGTAACAGGAAAAGCCTTCCGGGCAGGGTGCGCGCTCCACGTTAGGGAAATATGGCCGCTGGCACGGCCGCGTTCCGGCGCGGGAATCCGGCTGGCCGGATTCTATGTTGTTTTATGGGAACTCTATTATGGAAAGGAGTAATTCCCAATGAAACTCAATCAGAACATTTTCAGATTCAGAAAAAGAAACGCTCAGATTCAGCAGAAACAAAATGAAAGCGAAAAACTTCTTCGTAACTTTGCATTTCTTGATTTAAAAGACTTGTTTGACCATTTTTCCGTCTCCGGCTCGGGGCTCACTGCAAAGCAGGCGGAGCAGCTTCAGGAGGAGTATGGAAAGAATATCATTACAACCGGTCAGAGCAATACCACGCTTCACCGTCTGGTAAACGCGGTTGTCAATCCCTTCAATATTGTACTGCTTATCATCGCCGTTATCACACTGTTTACAGATGTCATTTACTCCCAGCACCCGGATTACGTTACGGTATGCATTATCCTGTTTTTGGTAATCGTCTCCAGTCTGGTCGCATTTATCCAGGGAGAACGCTCCAACTCGGCGGCGGAAAAGCTTTCGAAGATGATTTCCAACAAGGCCGACGTCCTGCGTGATGGCGTGCAGACGGAAATTCCCATCGAAGACGTCGTTCCCGGAGATATGGTACGGCTTTCCGCCGGCGATATGATTCCGGCCGATATCCGCTTTGTTTTCACGAAAGATGCATTTGTCGCTCAAGGCTCCCTTACCGGGGAATCGAATCCGGTAGAAAAATACGCGGATATCCGTTCAGACAGGGAAGACGCGCTGACCGACCTTCAAAACATCGGTTTTATGGGTACCAACATGGTAAGCGGCAGTGCAACCGGCATCGTCCTTGCCACAAACAACGAAACCTATTTTGGCTCCATGGCGAAATCCCTGTCCGGAGACCGGGCAAAAAACAGCTTTGAACGGGGCGTTGATTCTGTCAGCAGCCTTTTAATCCGGCTCATGCTGGTCATGGTGCCAGTCGTACTGCTCATTAACGGCTTCACAAAGGGGGATTGGGGCGACGCGCTTCTGTTCTCCATCACGATCGCCGTCTCGGTGGTGATCTCGGCATTCAACGCCCTGACGCTCTCCCCGGCGCTGTGCGCCCTGCTGCTGCGCCGCCGCGAACCGCCGCAGAAAGGCTTTTTCGCCGCTTTCAATCGCTGGTTCTCCCGCAACATGGATCGCTATACGGCCTTTACGCCGACGCTTATCCGCCACGTGACGCGCACGGGCGTATTCATCGCCGTAGTACTCGCGGTCATCTTCGTCGTATGGCGCAAGCTGCCCGCCGGGTTCCTCCCCGAGGAAGACCAGGGCTACGTCATGGTGATGGTCTCCACGCCCGAAGCCTCGGCGCTTCCCGTCACGCAGGCCGCCATGGAAGAGGCCGACGCCGTGATCCGCACCCTGCCCGAAGTGGCCTCGACCTCGTTCGCCGCGGGTTTCAACATGATGGCGGGCATCGCCTCGACCGACAGCGGCATCATCTTCGTCTCGCTGGTCGACTTCGCCGACCGCAAACTCTCGGCCATGGAGATCGCACAGAAACTCACCGACGAGCTGTACGTCGCCGTGCCGGGAGCCGAGTGCTATGCCTTCATCCCGCCCTCGATCCCCGGGCTGGGCATCACCTCGGGCGTATCGGTCGAGGTGCAGGATCTCGAAGGGCGCGGCACGGCCTACCTGCTCGCCCAGGCCGGGCGGCTGATGGACTCGTTGCGCAAACAGCCTTCGATCGCCTCGGTGACCACGCAGTTCAACGCCGGGGTGCCCCAGCGCCGCCTGCGCATCGACAAGGAGCAGGCGCTGGCCGCAGGCGTCGACCTGGGCGTATTGTACGGCGAACTGACGACCCTGCTGGGCGGCGCCTACATCAACAACTTCTCGCGCTTCGGCAAGCTCTACCAGACCTATATCCAGGCGGCGCCCGAATACCGCCTCGACAAACGCTCGCTCGACAACTACTACGTCGCTTCGTCCTCGGGCGAGAGCGTGCCCGTATCGTCGTTCGTGGAGGTGGTCGACACGGTGGGCGTGGAATACGTCTCGCAGTTCAACCTCTACCGCTCGATCTCCCTCACGGTGACGCCCGCGGCACGCGCCTCGACCACGACCGTCATGCAGGAGATCACCCGTACGGCCGGCGAGGTGCTGCCCGACGACATCGGCACGGCGTGGAGCGGCACCTCCTACCAGGAAGCCAATGCCTCGAAGACGGGCGGGCTGGTCTACCTGCTGGCGCTGGTGTTCGTCTTCCTGGCCCTCGCGGCGCTCTACGAGTCGTGGGGACTGCCGCTGGCGATCCTGATGAGCGTCCCCGTCGCGGTGCTGGGCGCCGTGCTCTTCATCGGGGGATCGCACCTGCTGGACGCCTTCTTCGTCAACGACGTCTACATGCAGATTTCGCTGGTCATGCTCATCGGCCTGGCGGCCAAGAATGCCATCCTGGTTGTGGAATATGCCGACCGGCTGTTCAACGAAAAAGGCCTGTCGCTGATGGACGCCGCGATCGGCGCCGCCAAACTGCGCGTGCGGCCGATCATCATGACCGCCTTCGCGTTCATCCTCGGCGTCATGCCGCTGGTATTCGCCAGCGGGGTCTACGCCACGGCACGCAACATCATGGGCGTGGCACTGGTGGGCGGTATGCTGTTCGCCACGCTGCTGGGCATCTTCGTCTACCCGGCACTCTACTATTTCGTGGGGCGCATCGGGAATTTCGAACGCCGCCGCGAACGCAAAAAACAGGAGGAAAAACTATGAAAACCGGATACCTTACCCTAATCTTCGCACTCGCCTGCGCGGCCTGCACACCCCGTTTCTACCCGCCCAAGGTCGACGTGCCCGACGGCTACCTCTACGGCGAAGGCTTCCCGCGGGACACCGCGGCGCTCGCCTCCGACTGGTGGCGGCTGTTCGGGGACACGGTGCTCGACAACCTCGTGCAGCGGGCGCTGGAGAACAACCGCGACGTGGCCGTAGCGGCTTCGCGCGTGGAAGAGGCGCGGCAGAACCTCGGCGTCGTGCGGGCGCAGTTCCTGCCCCAGGTGGGCATAGGCGTCACGGCCGAGGGGGAATACACGCCGCAGACCAAGATCGTACAGACCTATGCCGTCGAACCGTCGCTCTCGTGGGAGATCGCCCTGTTCGGGCAGCTGCGTAACGCCAAACGGGCGGCCAGGGCGCAGATCGCCTCCTCGGAATGGGCGCTGCGGGGCGTGCGGCTGTCGCTGGCCGCGGAGGTCGCCACGACCTACTTCACGCTGCTCGAATACGAACGCGACCTGGCGATCGCCCGGCGCAGCTGCACCCTGCGGCGCGAATCGGCCGCACTGATCGACTCGATGTTCCGCTACGGCATGTCGGACGGCGTGGCGCTGGAGCAGGCACGCAGCCTGGTCTATACGGCCGAGGCGGACATCCCGCAATACGAGCGCGCCGTGAAGCAGACGCGGCTGTCGCTCGACATCCTGCTGGGCGAAACGCCGCAGGCGGCGGACAGCACGGGCTCGGGGCTGCGCCTGCTCGCAGACCGCCATCCCGCCGACATCCCCGTAGGGCTTCCGTCGGAACTGCTCAAGCGGCGCCCGGACATCATGGAGGCGCGTTACAATATGCTCCAGGCGGCCGCGAATGCCGGGGTCGCACGCGGGGCAAGATTCCCGTCCATCGCACTGACAGCCAAAGGAGGAATAGCCTCCAACTCGATCAAAGGTTTAACTGCGGCAAACCCTTGGGCGTGGGATGCGCTGGGCTCGCTCACGCAACCCCTGTTCGCCTTCGGCAAGCTGCGCCGCTCGGAGATGGCGGCCATGGAGCGTTATACGCAGGCGGCAAAGACTTACGAGCAAACCGTACTGACGGCATTCGCAGATGTCGAGAAGGCGCTGGTCGCCATCGCCACCTACCGCACCCAGACAGAGCGTTCCTGCGAACTGGTCGTTTCGAACGACCGCATTGCCACCATGACGCAGGCGCTCTACCGCAGCGGGCTGTCGGACTACCTCGACGTGATTGACGCCGAGCGGAGCCTCTACCAGTCGCAGATGGAGCTGGTGAACATCGCGGCACAGCAGTACATCAACTACGTGAACCTCTGCAAGGCACTGGGCGGCGGGTGGTAAGGCCGCCCGAATATACCCACAAATGGGGATTGCATATCCGGCCGCAAAGTCGTATCTTTGGCGCCAAAACTAAAGAGCGACAATGCGTTTATCCGAACTTAAAACCGGCGAGTCGGCCACGATCCTCAAGGTGACGGGCCACGGAGGCTTCCGCCGGCGCATCATGGAGATGGGATTCGTTCGCGGGCAGCGGGTCGAAGTACTGCTCAACGCACCCCTGAAAGACCCGATCGAATATAAAATCATGGGCTACGACATCTCGCTGCGCCGTACCGAGGCCGACATGGTCGTCGTACTCTCCGACAGCGAAGTGAACGAATACCTTGCCGGAGGACATCACCACCACCGCCATCATCCCGGGCACCGCCACGGGCAATGCGGCTGCGGAACGCCGGAACAAGCCCCCGAATACCCCGCCGCCGGGACGCCGGGCGCGGACGACGACTGCGCCACGGCCGACGAGGTCATCTCGCGCCACAGCCGCACGATCGGCGTGGCGCTCGTGGGCAACCCCAACAGCGGCAAGACCTCGCTTTTCAACGCCATATCGGGCGGCC
>ERZ773147.2951-NODE-2951-length-13769-cov-2.826746_pt1 | contig 13769 bp, 25 predicted proteins | sample MGYA00580851_ERZ773147 | MGnify/ENA primary metagenome ERZ773147 (study PRJEB29015, sample SAMEA2737818) | human gut metagenome | biome: human gut; feature: human-associated habitat; material: faeces | place: China | collected 2012 ... | reverse complement strand
CCTTTAATTTGCAATACTGCCAGAAATCTCTTCTTGCTAATTCTATTTTTGCATATAATCTTATTAAATTTTTATTCAGATTCAAGGTCCTCACCTGCCAATCTAAGCAGCTGTTCAGTACTTAATTCCTCAAAAGGATTATTAACATTTCCTGACACCTCAACCTTATCCTTAAATATGCCTAAATGTTTTCCTAACAGTTCCAGAGCCTTTACTTTGTCATATGTTGATAATTCTATGCCGTTCTTTCCCTGCTTAATTCCCGATATTGCTTTTATCTGTCGTCTTGTAAGTTCTTTTGTTTCTGTTATCTCAACTGCCTGGCAATACATCTGATTACCTTCACTATCCAATGCTGGAACATAATCGCCATTCTCTGTTTGTATCATTATCGGTTTGGTAACTACTTTTGCATATTCCGGAACATTTGCAAAACCAACTGCTGCCAGTTCCTGTATTACATCGTCCTGTGTAACTTCTATTCTTTCCAGTCTGTCTTTTATTCTCTTTTCTATGTATTCTTTTACATCAGGCACATTCATTAGCCGGGTGGCTGCAGCTGCTGCCGTGTTATCGTTTTTGACGTGTGGATATGCTTCCTTATACGCCCTTGTTCCATTCAAATCAATTAAATATTCATTTGCAAATATTATTTGTTTGTCAGTCACTGCAACCACTCCTTTCTGATTTATTCAAATTGTGTAAACTTATTACGCTTTTTACTTTCCACTCACGAAAAAAGACAGCTTTTCAGCTGCCTTTAAAAGTTTATACTGGGGGAAAAACAAAAGTTATTGTCATACTTTTGCAAGTTTAATTATACCATATCTGCTTATTTAATGAGTTTAATCTGTTTAGTTTATTTACTCATTCAAATAGTTTGTAATTAACTGTGATACCCTACCATTTGAGCATCCAATTATACCAGCTATTTCTTTTACAGACTTATTATCTATAAATCTATATACAAATATCTCTTTTGTCTTTATATCCTCAATTCTATCGATAAACTCCTCTATACGAGTATTCTCACTTTTAGCTTTATCTATTTCCTGACTCCATTTATCTAATTTATACATTCGCTTGTCTGATTCAACAGGTTCTTCCATCTGTACTGCCATATGCGTTTCTATATATGGATGCTCTGCCATTGAGCTTTTTACCTTTCCATATACTGTTGGTATGTCCTTGTATCTCTCTTCCTCTATCTTTTTTATATTTCGTTCTATTAACCTCTCATTAACCTTATATGCTTCCAGTTCTTTCCTTGTCATTACCTTATCCTTTCTGTTTTATGCAAATAAAAAACCAACCACCGAATATTGGCAGTTGGTCTGTTTCGATTAATTGTTCGTATTTAATTATTCTTTAAAGTAATACTATTCAACAACTTTTTAGTTTCTTTAATCTTTATGCTGTCCATTCAATTTTTTTAATTTATTATGTACATATACTCCACCAATAACTATAACTAAAGCTATCGGTATAATAATAATTGCTATACACTTCCCTGCTGTAAATTTTTCCTCAATAACTTTTTGCATTGTCGCAAAAATGATTATTATATCATTAACTATAATAGCTAATCCGATATATGTTGACATCATATTTTTATAATTTAATTTATAATTAACAATCCATAAAGCTATTGATGTTGCTATTGCGACAAATATAATACTCATCATTGGTATTCCAAAGGATAACATTAATAATTTTATTATATCCATTTTTAGATACAATTCCTTATTCCAGGCAAATATAAGTACATTTCCTGGAAGTCCAAAGAATATTATTGCCACCAAGATTATCCAAATCAAAACTCTATTTTCCCTGTTGTTCATAAATTTGAATATTTCGTTTAAATTCATATTTTTCTATCGCCCTTCTTTTTTTGATACTTTTTATCCTCACCATTTAACCAAAAGAACTTAATGAATGCTTTTTATAGTATGATATATAATCATCTATTTGCTTATTCAATTCTTGCATTTCCTTGTCGTTAAATTCAAACTTTTCTATTTCTTCTTGCGGCCTACTACAATATCCTTTCTCATTCCTCACACACTCAGCCTTGAACACTAATCTGTGGAAGATTTTCCATGCTTCTCTATCAGAAATCTCCTCATTTATACTTTGTCTATATTCTTCATATCTACTTTTTAAAGTTACGCTTCTCATATCACATTCATAACACGTATAATTACCAAATGCATAATACTTCTCTCCAATATGATAAATAAATGGATGTTGTGCAAAAAGTTTGTTAATATAGTTCATTTATAAGCCTCCATATAATTTAATACCTAAATTATACCATTCCAACTACCAATATTCAATTATCAATGTACTCTCTGCTCTACTCGAACATATTACTTACTACCCACATCACCCTCTTTCATAAATACCAGCCAATGTGTCTTTGCTCTGTTAATCATCATCCCAGCTTCTTGCGTCTCTTTCCCTTCTCCTGTCGTCTCTGGATCTCATAATACATAGTGAATATACTGCTGCTATCACTATGATTACTATTGCTATAATCAATATCTTAATCATTCGTTCCACCTGCCTTTACTATATTTATTGCCTTTATCCTATCAATATTGTTGCTATTATGATTCCACGTACTACACTGTGGCAATTCCTCCAACTCTTTCACAACCTTATCCACATCATAGGCTGTTGGCTGATTTTCAATCGCTTTTATGCAATCTTGAATTACTGCACTTACTTTTATGCTTTCAATATCTTGCACATCAATAGGGCTTTGCTGTAACATAAAATCATTTAAATGTAAAATCACTTCATCTGCATCTATTAATCTCATTCTGTTCACTCTCCTTTTAATTCTGAAAAAATCCTGTTTCATAGTCAACTTTAATAGCCTTGTCTCCTATTATTTGTGTTTTTAATGTTCTATCTTCAAGTGAAAGAATAACCATACAATCGTTTAACTCAAATATTTGTACGTCTCCTTCACCGAACTTTGCATCTTCTCCATATTCTTTTTCATATGCATCTAGCAATATATTTATTAAATCTTTATTCATCTTCCGTCTCCTCCTCGTATGGCTCTGGTAGTAGTTGCCATGCCACAACCTGTATATTTTTTTTATTTATTGTTTCCCAATATTTAATCCATTTATATCCGTCATAATAAAACACTCCATAATCTTTGAATTTTTCTCCCTCATGCGTACCCCCTATTATTGTATATTCATAGCAACATAAATAATCTGTTTCATCTTCTGGTAACCTTTCACTGCATGGAATCCAACCATTGTTCTTATCTATTAATTTAATAGTATCTTCCTGCATATCTTCCAATTTCTTCAAACATTCTCTTAAATCTGCCATAGCCCACAAGTTTCTATAAAACAATGCTATTAACCCTTCTACTGTGTCCGTTCCATATTGCAATAATTCGCACATTGCAAAATCAAACTCCTCTAAATCTTTAGGTAAAACAAGTTTTGTATGCTTTTTCATAAGTTTTCTTGCAAAGTCCCTCGCATCTATATCTATGTCATAATCTCTATATCTTGCCCGACCATCTTTTACATAACAGCAGTTAAATGCAAGCATTAACATATTCATTTCTTTTGTTGTACTATTAGTCGTTAATCTCATTCTTATTCCTCTCTTTCTATTTCTCTCACACCTTAACATTTCTTAACATTTAACATAAAAAAACTACCAACCAAATACTGGCTGATAGTTTTCTTTTTTACTTATTCTGTTCAATAAATTCCGTCATCATCTTTGTGAGCTGGCTTGCCTTACTTACTCCTAGCTTGTCGCAGGTTTCTGCAAATGCATCTGCTACGTCTTTTTTTAACTTGTATGTCTTTGCAACATACCCAGCTTTGGCATTCCACTTCTGGGATGCAATCGTCTGACTATTTGGCTCTCCCTTAGGCATCTTATTGTTCTCCTTTACCTATTTTCTTCAATGAATTGTTGCATTAACTTTGTCAATTCAGGACCCTGAGACAAATGCAGTTCTTTGCATACCTTTTTAAATTCTTCTGCAACAGCTGTATTGACTTTGTATGTCTTTGCTGACACTCCTGCTTTCATATCCCATTTGTCCTGTGCTCTAATCTTCTTTTCGTCCATTTATAATCCTCCATAATTGCGGTATCGTCTCAATTAGCATATATAACGATGCACATATTACAAATACGCATCCTACTATAGACCATTCCGTTGCTAAAGCTAATATGATGGTAAACATAAAAAATGCTGTAGAAAAGTTAAACTTCTTCATTTTATTTTCTTTCCCAATGTGCTAATATACTTGTAAGAGATTGGGAGATTTCTCTCCCTTTCTCCTATGTAAGAGCCTTTATGAGTTCGGCGATTGATGTAATCAATGCTGCTATTGCTATTAACGACTTGATTACCAAATCCCATATCTTAAGGCTCTTTTTGTCTTTTCTCTTGCCCATTGGTTTTACCTCCTTCATTTGATATATTTATTGTATCATACGTGTACGTATATGTCAATACTTTTACCAAACAAATTAAGTTTTTTGAAATTTATCAGCCAATATTTAGTTTTCAATGTACATTTTACTTCTTAACATTTCTTAACATCTATTCATTCTGTCTTATGAATGTATCAATACCACATTCTTCTTTTAAAATTGCTATCTGATCATCCCAGTAGCTCCAATCAGGATTCATAATACATTCTGTTTTATTGTTGAATATTTCTCTAAACTCTAACAGTCTTTTTTTACCAAATCCAAATCCGTCCCTTAAAGATACCATTGCCAGGATTCCCACACTGTCTACTGTCTGATTTTTCATTCCATCACACCATTCTTCAACATCTTTTTCTTTAATAGCAACTGGAAGTTTTGTAATGTTTCTTAATCGTAATTCCTTTTCCAGTCCATCAATTCCTCTTTCTTTAGCAATCTTAAAGGCATAAGCCATTCCTTCACGCCTTGCCTGCTCTTCTTTATTCATCCTTGCCATTTAAGTCTCCCTTCACTATCAAACACATCATATATATCCATCTGCCCTTCAAGCTCCTTTTCTTCCTGCATTGGTGGCAAATCATAGTTTTCCGGCACCTCCACAGTAACTTCTATTGCTTCAAATGAATCTGAATTAGTCGGATGCCAATGTTTTCTTGTCATCTGCCATGCATATACTTCCATTTTTAATATTTTCTTTGGAATGTTTTTTAATATAACATCATGATATACATGGTCATTTTCAAATCTGTTTATCTTTTCTGCTATAAACTCAACTTTATAATCCTGATGTGCTTCATGTTCGCGCAGTTTCGCATCTCTCCACGCTCCATCTCCTATGTAATATTTGGCTTTAAGTCTGCCGTTTGACCTAACCTCAACTTCTATTTCAGCAATGCAGAAATTTAATTCCACCAATTCTTTTATTGTCACTATTGTTCACCTCCATCTATTCCTAAGTAATCAAATAATGTAGGTGTCTCTCTTTCCTCTTCAGCCTGTTGCAAATATCCGACGCCATCCCTGAAATAATCTTCATTTAATTCTATTCCGTATCCTCTTCTTTTCATTTTTACCGCAGTCATTGGAACTGTCATAAGTCCGCCAAATGGATCCAGAACCAAATCCCCTTTATTTGAATATCTGTTTATAATCCTTTCAACGATGTCTATCTGTAAAGGACACACATGCATTTGCTTTCTCCTTCTCGACTGCTGTGTATTGAGTGTTTTCATTCTGTTTATATCATCCCACACTTCAAGGTTGTTCCATGAACCGGGAGCTACTACCATAAATATAGCCGGAAGTCTTCCTTCTTTATCAAGCTGTTCTGCAAGTTTTACATGTTCTTCATAGTTGTAAATATTTTCTCTTGAATATTTGCGATATACCTTCTGTAAATTCTTAATGTCTGCTTCCAATAATTCTTTCTTAGTTACAAGTCTGTCTCCTGAACTTCTCCAGTATCCGTGTGCATCTATCTGCCATTGTGCCCTCGTATATTCTTCTTTTGTCTTTTTAACCGGTTCATCTGCATAAGCTGTTGATTTGTCTGTTGGCAGCTTTCTAAACAGCAATATATATTCCGGGCATCCCACTCCCATTTTTGAGCCGTCTTTACACTGTTCACTCCAACCTAATCTGTATGTCTGATTATTTTCCCTTACAACATCCGTCACAACCGTTATCATTCCAAAGTACTGAAATCCATGTTTTATGTAATGAGCTATACAGTCAGCATGGAAAGGTTCAATTGTTGGCATTCCCGTACCTGTTGCATTACCAAACAGTACTCTGTCCTTTACATGAATAGCCGCAACCCTTCCCGGTTTTAATATTCTTAATAATTCGGGTGTCAAAAAATCCATCTGCTCAAAGAATCTTTTCGTATTTTGATTGTGTCCGAAATCGTTATAATTTGCCGAATATTCATAATGGTTTCCAAATGGAATTGATGTATGAATTAAATCTACCGAATTATCATTCATGGTTCTTACTTCCTCAACACAATCATTATGAACTGCTGTATAATACTTTCCTTCTACCTTCACTGCTTTCACTCCTATCTTTCTATTAAGTCCCTGTGCCTTATTGTTCTGATTCAGACCATATTTCTTTACTATTTCAATCATTTTTGACACCATATGATTATGATTTTTCCACTTTTCTTCCAGAACCTCTTTAATACTCTTTTCATTCTCCATGTAAATTATGTCAATTATTACCTGCTCTTTTTGAAGGAATCTGTAGCATCTGTGTATTGCCTGAATAAAATCATTAAATTCATAATCTATGCCTACAAAAATTTCTCTGTGACAATGTTTTTGGAAGTTACAACCTGAACCTGATAATTCTTTCTTTGTTGCAAACAATCTTGTCCTTCCTTCCGAAAAATCTATAACTCTTTTTTCCCTGATTTCATAATTCTGTGAGCCATATATATCAACTGTTTCCGGTAACGCTTTTTTTATTGCGTGTCTTTCACTTTCCAAATCATGCCACAGTATAAAATTATCATTTGGACTTGCTTCTACGATTTCCTTCATCTTTTCTATTCTTGCAGATATACTTTCTCTTTTAACGGCTGCTGCTTCTTTTAATCCTGCTGCCGCTTCTGTAAATAACTGCATCTGTCCATTCTTATCAGCCGTATCTCCGTAGTTTATCGGTAATTCATGCCAGTTTACCTGCAATGGTGGCAATTCATATCCTTCATCTGAATATTCACTATTCAAATCTGAAGGCTTTGTACAGAATAATGCCCAGCTGCTTACCCACAACCAGAATTCATCTTCCTGATTAGGATATAAAGTCAGATTATTTGCCTTTGTACTGTCTCTTTGGAAAAATCTCGTTAATGCCTGACCTGTGTCCATTACTTCCAAATATCCTGCGTAATGAATAAGTTCCTTATATTTGTTCGGTGATGGTGTAGCTGTTGCAACAAGTTTATATTCAACTCCTTTAAACTTTTCCAGAAACTCCTGATATGTCTTGCTTCCAAAACTTCTGAGAACTGATGCTTCATCTAAGGATGTTGCCTTAAAATATTTAGGTTCAATATTTCCATCTCTTACTCTTTCATAGTTGGTTATCATAATGTCACTTTTGGCATTTTTAACCTCTTCCATGTTTCGTACATATTCAGGCTTTTTATAACCTAATACCTCTACTGCATCATGTGTGAATTCCTGCTTAACTCCAAGTGGTAATACAATTAACGCTTTTCCACCTTTATGCTTTATTATCTGGTGACAAAATTCTATTTCCTGAACTGTTTTTCCTAGTCCAAATGATTCAAACAAAGCTCTTCTTCCACCTCGTATCGCCCACATTACGGCATCTTTTTGGTGCGGTTTTAATATTGGATTTATATCTTCTCTTTTCACTTCAAATCCACTGTCTTTTGCTATGTCAATTTTGCTTTTTAAAAATTCTAAATATTCCATTTTTCTCCAGGAACTGATATATCATTACTCTGGCCAGAGTTCCGCTCCTTTCGATTATTTTTTATTCTTCAAACTGATAGTTATATCCATCTAATGCAAATGGTTTCTTTATTCTGTTATGGCATCTGTCTGCTATCGTCTGATAAGACATGTTATTTCTAATGCCTGCTTCTCTTACACTTACATATGTTTCTACAATTCTTCCTGCTTCATCTATCTTTATTACTGGTTTTCTTTTACCTGACATTCTCGAAGTAAGTTTCCCTAATTCCTCTCTTGTTATGAATCCTATGTTGTCTCTATGATTGTTCCAAATACTCAAGTCCTTATGGTATGGAACTTTTCCTTCAGGAATTTCATTTGCAAATGTATTTACCAGTAATCTAAAAACTGTGTAGTCCTTTGATTTACCATCAATAGTGATTTTCACAAATAAATTTCTTTTGTTCTTTCTCCTAAATGGTGTTAACATTTTTTTCTTACCGTTCTTGAATGTTTTTCTTACTTTTCCATCTATGCTGATTTCATATTGGTTATTTCCCGGTAAATTAATTAAATGCCAATAGTTTGCAGGTTCATTAACTCTTACATCCATTTAACTCTTCCAATCTCTTCTGTAACTGCTCTCTTTCAAGTGTAATTGCCCTTACTTCTTCTCTCTGTTCATCTGTCATATAATCAGCACAGATTAGAAACATCTCCCTTCCGTCTATCTGTCTGATTCTGTATTCAATCTGTTCTTTTGTCATTTTGTTTCTATCTCCTCATTAACAATTTACGTTCAAGTGATTCCATATCATCTTTGCTATAATTTCGTTCAGTAAAGTTTGCTTTGCTCTGCTCCGGCTTCTTTTTGTCCGACTTATAAAAATTCATCCAACCTTTTGATGTTGCTTCTTTAACAATCTCTACAAGTTCATCATCACTACAGCCTTTATCTTTAAAAGTATTAAGCTGCTCAATGAGATTAACAATCTTGCTTCCCGGTACTGGTGCAGACCTTTCTCTCATGGCGAGATATGCTGCAAATGCATCATTCACTTTTTCTGAATCGAAATACACTGTTTTGTTTTCTTTACTTTTGTTTACTTTACTTTCCTTTACTTTACTTGTTGAATTTTTGCATACATTTTTTTCATTTCTGCATACATTTTTTTCAATTATGTTTACATTTCCCTTAAAATTGGCAACACTAACTAAAAGGTACTCGTCTATAACTTCAATTTCTGTTCTTCTTTTAACAACATCAAAATACTGTCTTTGTATTCTCTCCGATGTTAAAATGGCATATTCATTGAACATACTCTCGTTAAAAATACCTATCTTAATAGCATGATTCACTACCTGGTTTATTAAATTTAAATCCACACCGCTGTTCCCACCGAACCATTGCGACAAAAACAGAAGTGGGCTTCTTTCTATCCATTCACAGTAATACCCCTTATCTGAATAAATTTTCTGCCAGAGTTTGACTATTACAGCAAATCCCTTTATGCCATAGGCTGCTTCAATTTCAGCCATGTTATCGTTAGTGTGGCAATCTAATAGGAAACTCTCTATTCCTACTTTTGCCATGTCATTTAATCGTCTCCTTGTCTTCCTGCTTCATACTCTCTGTATATCTGCATCCAATCATCAAATGTCATTGTGACAAGAATTTCAGCATTATTCTTCTTATGAAAAACTGCTGGCAATTCGTTTTTGTTTGCATCTGATTTTGCTTGAGCCATCCAGTCATACAGTTTCATCTTTTCACAATGTTTTGCTTCAATATGTATTCCCGGAAGTCCGACAACATCCGCATCTCCATTTGCTCCACAATACTGTTGCCCTCGTCTTGCTTTATATCCGTAATCTCTGATGTGTCCTGCAAGTTGTCTTTCAAAACGTGCTCCTTTTTGTTTTGAATTAACCACCTTGTCTCCTTTCTGCCTGCCACCTTATGTAGCAGGCTAATTACATAAACATAGTTAATTAATTTCGTGATATATATTTGTTATCAGATATGTATGTTGGCATATCAATTAATAGTTACCAATTCTTAAGCATCTGCCTTGTAGCCTTTAGGCTCCAACCAATACTTTTTAATCTTGCTGTTTCCTGTTTATCATAAGCTTCAACAAGATGTCTTTCTTCCGGAAGTGGTCTGAAATAACCTTTGCCATCCTGCATGTTAAGAATAACTGTATCTCTTCTTGCTTCTGATATCTTGTCTCTTATTTTTCTATCATTCAGACCTGTCATAATCCTTAACTGCGTTCTGGTTACTGCATTCTCCCTTCCAAATGGAATGTAATCCACTATATCCATAGACTTGTCCTCCTATTGGAAGAATGACTGTTGTACTGCCTGAGCCGTTGTCTGTTGAGGCTGTTCTGTTGTCTGCTTCTTAGCTACTTCTTCACCTTCACCGACATTAGCACTTTCCATTTCTTCCGCAGAACCCTCAACAATCATTCCTTCATCTATTTCAACATATTCCTTCGTTCCATCTTCATTAATTACTGCCATGTCACTGTCAAGAGCTGTCTGCATATCAATACTCATTACACCCCATTTGCTAATAAGCTGTCTAAGCATTGTCTTATATGCCATACCGTCAAAATCTTTATACCAGAAGCTGCTATATTTCCACATCTCGCTCTCAGGAACCTTACCTGCTTCATAATCAGCATATGAAACCTTTGGGCAACTTCCGCCTGTTGCTTTCAAGCTGAACGCCTGACTATATTTATCAGCATGAGCAAGCATCTTTTCCTTTGACCAATACATTGCCTTTTTGAATCCGTTTGTATATTCAAACATCGCATAATATCCTATTGTTTTTGCCTTTTCTCTTTCTGATTCATCAGCAATTAACTTAACTTCTATTTCTTCATCCAAAGGATTAAAATTAATTAGTTCACCTTCCTTAATTGCAAGTACATTTAGTTTCTTATACTGTCCTGATCTGATTGCAAGCTGAATATATCCTTTATATCCAAGCTGGAACTGTGCTTCTTTGCATTTCTTCTTACTGTTATTGAACGGAACCATGTAAAACTGTCCTAACTGTGGACTTGGTGAAAGCTTAAGGCTCTCACCTAAAAGTGCTGAACTTAATATCGATGCATTCGTACATTCCTGTAATGTAGAATTTGCATTAACTGCACTTATAATTGATGAAATAAAACGTGGTCCATTCTTTCCACCAATAATGCTATTAATCTGATTTTTAACAGCATCATTTGAAAGATATGCTGTTAATGTTGTTTTCTGCTGACTCTTTGCTAAACTGTTTGATACTGCCATTTACTTTTCCTCCCTATTTCACTGGTCCAAATTCTATATTGTTACTCTTCAAATAATTCTTTAATCCTTCAAGCTGAGTTGCTGTTGCTCTTACTCTAAAGTCAAGTTCAATCAATTCTTCCGTGAAAGTTTCTACTGCTTTTACTGCTTCTGTAGCTGCAGTTTCTTTCTCTTCTTTATTTTCATTAGTCTGAATCTTTCCAGCATCGGCAACACTTTCAGTTTCTGCTCTTTCTCTTTCTTTACGTGCTTCCATTTCTGCCTGTCTCTTTGCTTCATATTCAGCTTTTCTTCTTGCATTTTCTTCAAATCTCTGCTTGACTGTCAGAGCATCTGTCATACTGAAGTTTTTAAGATACTCTTCTTTCATTTCAAACTGATATTCACCATCATCATTGTTAATAATGTTAAGTTCATTTGTTACTCTTTCAAATAACTCTGTCATTTCAGTTTTTATGCTTTTAAGGGTTGTTGTTGCATTAAGATATGTCGGCTTAAATACTCTGTCCCATGTTAAAATTGATAACAAATCACTATCGCCAAATATTTCATCGTAAATTTCCTGAACCTTTACGAGTTTTTCATCTCTCTTTTTCTGCTCATAAGCCTTTACCTGACTGTCAATGTTGTTGTTTGCTTCTCCAATGATTCCAATTAGTTCCTTTACCTGACTTTCAAATTCTGTATATGGCTCAAGCATCATCTTTTTAACATCTTTTCTTTTGGTATCTAAAACCTTTATGAATTTGTTAAGATTTGCCCTGTCTGATTTTGCATCTTTAATGTTGTCGTCTGTGTATACAAGAGTTTTATAATCATTCGCTCTTGTTGTTATTTCCTGCTTTAATTCCTCATAATTCCAATCTATCTTTTTGATTGCATTTTCATCTGTTGGATTATAAATCTGTAATTCCATTTTTTCCTATTCCTTTCTGTTTAAAATTCTGGCATTATTAATGCCGGTCTTGTTTTTGTTTTGACTTTATTAATAAATTCCTGCTCTTTTTTATAAAGAAAGTTAATATCTTCCTGAACTTCACTTCGTTCAATATGATAATCTTTAGTAATAAGCCTTATCTCACCATTCCATAAGCTTTTTATCTGTGCTCTTAAAACAACAAATTCATATTCAGTTACCATAAGATAATGTAAGACCTGTATGTAATAATTATCCGGAATATGTTCCCCGTCCCACTTTTCTTTATGGATTGAACTAAACAGCTCTGTTGTCTTACATTCAAAGATTCCTTTTCTTCCGGATTCAACTTCTGTCAGTTCTCCATCAAGCGATGCATGTGCAAATGGATATTTATCATTAAGAAGCATGTTGTCACCGAAGTATTCAACCTTATATTCCGGATGATCCAGTGCAAATATTGCCCTTATGTGTTCCTCTGCCTTACTTCCGTATATGACGTATGGCTTGTCTGATATGTCGATGGGCTTTCTTATTCCTACCATCTCCTCCCAAAACTCTTCATTGGTCTTGTAGGGATTTAGTCCTAAAACTGCAGCTGCATCTGAACCACCTATCTTACCTTTTCTTGCCTTAAGCCATTCAGCCTTAGTTGCATATTGAACTCTTCTTATATGGATATGTTCATTTTGTTCCAATAAACAATCACACTTTTCACCAGGGTCTAACGTTGCCCCGCAGTTAGGACATTCGTTGTAATACATATCCTGCACCTACTTTCTGCAACGCAGCCATACATCAAATGCAAATAGTCCATATATGATAATTGCTCCAATTGTTATAATTGCTGCTATCTTATTTACATTTCCGGTAGCAATCCATTTGTTATTGCTTAATACTGCACATATAAGAACTGCAATCACAACATCCTTAACCAAATGTAGGTCCCATGCAATATCTTCTAATTTGAACTTTTTAGCCTTTTGACTATTTTCGTTAATTGGTATAAAATGAAACTGTAATATTATTTTGCGAATGCTTGTCGGAACTTCCACTTCCGCAGGCATTCTTTTTTCTTGTACGTCTATCAATTTTTTATAATCTCCTTTTCGTAGCCTAACTGGTCAGCTGTCTGCTGGTTCAGCTTCTCAGTCATTTTCTTTTTCTCCTGTTCTGTCAAATTATCCCATTCATATTGATTTCCCTGATAATTAACAAAAATTAATACTTTCAAATTTTCATCACTCCTAACTTTCTGTTTTATCTTATGCTTTGCCTCACTTGTCTGTTGCTTATAATTTCCATAATGCCTGAATAATAAGTGCGTTAACTGTTAATCCTCTTTTCTTTGCTAACTCTTTGAGCTTCGCGTGTAGCTCTGTTGGGATTCTTATTGTTGTCTGTACCATTCCTTTGCTCCTTTCGTTTTGATATTAAAATGATACGACTTAATTCGAGGTTTCCCTTGTGCTGTAAGCACGAGGTTTGTCAACCTTTTTCGACTTTTAAATTAAATAATTCGCTTCAAGTTGATTTTAATTCAACTTAATTTGCAAAAAAAATTTTATTTTTGCCCGATGTTCCAAACTGTCCACTATATTATACCAAAGAACGCTGTCCCTCTATCTC
>ERZ773147.2949-NODE-2949-length-13771-cov-2.316638_pt1 | contig 13771 bp, 17 predicted proteins | sample MGYA00580851_ERZ773147 | MGnify/ENA primary metagenome ERZ773147 (study PRJEB29015, sample SAMEA2737818) | human gut metagenome | biome: human gut; feature: human-associated habitat; material: faeces | place: China | collected 2012 ... | reverse complement strand
TTCAGCTTCATTGGCTGGGAGCTGCTCTGTTCGGTGCCACTGTATGCCTGCGGGTTTTCGGATCCCAAATATTTTTACAAGACTTTCCGGCAGTGGTGGGGCTGCACGCCTACGGAGCACAGGCAAAGCTGCAGGGAATATATGAAGCAGCCTGCCAGCTATGATGTCCTTTCAGATGAGGCCGCCGCGGCTTTTGTCAGGGACTATATCACCAATCACCATATCGAAAAAGTTTTCAGGTAGTTTTCAGGCAGAGGGCAGCTTACGCTGCCATCCTCTGCCTGTTTTGTATATTGCCTTTAAATATCAGTTATTCTTCGGCACCGGATCCTTTTTCTTTCCGATCAGATACATAACTGCGCCGGCTATAATCATAGCTCCGCCGCCGATTTTGCCTATCTTTATCATACCCCAGAAATCACTCATAACCCCGCTGCCGTAAAGGTCAAGATAATAATCAGGGCCCCATTCGCCTTCATACCATGCGAGGAAGAAAGCTCCTGCAAACAGGATAATTCCAAACAGGAAGAAGAAAATGCCTATCCTTGTAATATCACCTTTTGCAAGGCGGGTTTTTTCATTTATAGGGTACTTAATCGGGTCAATCTTATACAGTCCTCCGTATATCCATTTGAAAGCTATGTAGAATATTACAGCCGTGACTATTGATATAAAGCCAAGCAGGAAGTATTCCGTACCGTTTACATACAGTCCAAAGATTCCTACTACTACAGGACATATAACCATAAATACAACAGCAGGCACTCCGCCTTTGACATGATAAACATCGCCGCGCTCTTCTATAGGATATTTTTTTCTCAGTTTTACGAAAGCAAAAGCAAGAACAACATAGCATATAATTCCCAGAGGGCATATGATTGTAAGTATAACTGAAAAATCAAGGTTCATAAGTAGCATTGTAATAGCTGCCAGGATAAGAATCGGCCAGTAAGGCACTCTTCTTTTCTTTGAAAGCTTTGTAAGGAAATGCGGGCACAGCTTGTCATTTCCAAGTACGAAGAAGCTTCTTGAGCCTGCCAGTATGTATGAATTAAAAATAGCGCACTGACCGACTATCGCATAAGGAATACAACTCCCCATACAGGTCCGAGATGGGTAGTGAGAACCGATGCATAATCCACTGCATTCTCTCCGTCTACACCCCAGCTTTCCCAGCTGCCCATTGACACAAGCCCTGCCACTGTAGGCAGTATATAGCTGAGCATTATGATAGGAATTGCAATTTTAAATCCTTTTGGAATAGCTTCCGGATTTTCTATTTCACCTGCCATGGAGGATATGCAGCCGTAACCGCAATACATCCAAATTCCGATGCAGATTGCGCTGCCTATGCAGCTAAACACACTTGTTTCAGGCGCTATAAAAGGTTCAATCGGATTATAGTCCCAGTTAGCAAAGCCTACAACTGTAACCAGTCCGAAAGCTCCCAGAATCAGTACTGAAAATATAGTATCAAGAAGCGCAACTTCTTTTGTCCCAAGTAAGTTAATAACTGTAAAAAGCAATATCATTCCGATTTTGATACACATTGCGCCGGTAGCGCTTATCGGCAGGAATTTTGATGCATATCCTACAACAAGCACCACATATGATGCCATTCCAAGATAAACAGACAGTGTTGCCCACCATCCTACAAAGAAACCCCACATTTCTCCAAAGGCCTCTTTTACCCATACATACAGTCCGTTTTCTTCAGGCATAAATGCCGAAAGCTCAGAAACTGACATACATATTGGTATTGCCCATACTATAGGTATCACTATCAGCATAAGAATTGTCATTCCCGGCCCGCAGCTTGGTATCATAGCCTCAATTCCAAAGGCTCCTGCTGCAGTCAGGCAGTAAATGATGAAAGCAATACTGATCGGGCTCATTTTATGTTTTTTAAGTCCGGCAACGCCGTCTATATGCTGCGTCACATTTGTATTCTGACTCATTTTTACTCTCCTTTCTTATAAACGGTTTTTCCTCTGAATATAGTAGTGTCGACTTCTACTGAATATATTTCATCTATATTAATAGATTCAATATCACAATCAAGAACTGCAATATCTGCAGACTTTCCAACCTCAATACTTCCCGTAATATTTTCTAAAAAGTTCTGATAAGCTCCCGACCAGCTGCTGCTTTTAACCGCTGCTTTAAGAGATACACATTCCTCCGACGGATTTATTTCGGGACCTAAAACTCTGCCCTTATAGTTTTCATATTCTGCCGTATCTCCTTTAAAGACACTTCTTGTCACAGCGCACTGGATACCGTGAAACGGATTCGGCGGCGGTGTAACAGGAAAGTCTGTGCCATAAGCAACCTCACAGCCTGCATCATAAAATTTCCTGCACGGATAAAGCTCAAGAGCCCTGTCTTTTCCAAACATAGGCACATAATTGTCCTCCGCATCTGAATCATATATCATCCATCTTGGCTGCAGATTAGCCATTATATCATTTTCTCCCATAAGCTTCAGATCCTCATCGGCTATAGCCATCAGATGGGCAATTACATTGCGGTTTTTCTTTCCTGTCCTGTTCTGCGCATAGCATAGCGCCTCTACTGCCTGATGTACCGCTCCGTCACCCATTGCGTGAATATGTATCTGTTTTCCCGTTTCCATACACGCTGCGAAAGCATCTTTCAGTTCATCATCCTTAAAAAACAGTCTTCCGCAATAGCCCTCTTCAAGCCCATGCGTTTTTATAAATTCCGGGCTGTAAGGCTCAAGCATTACAAATTCACCCTCAACAAATACCTTGATTGTATTTATTTCAAAGGTTTCATTTACACTGTCCTTTCCCAGTCTGTCTTTAATCGCATTTACACTTTCATGGCTGCAGTTCTCAAGCAGATATACCCCTCTGAATCTCATGTCAAGCTCATTTTCCGCAGCAAGCTCCTTATATGCTGTAACGGCATTTTCTGTACACATACAGTCATTTACAAGAGTTATGCCGTAGCATGAGGCGCACTCTTTCTGAAATTTTTTTAGTGTCTTCTTATATTGCTCTACGGTATAGTCATAATTGTCCAGATTGTTTTTTATCAGGTTTATGGCTTCCATATCAAAGAAAACCCCTGCCGGATATCCGCTTTCTTCTCTCACTATTTCTCCTGTTTCCGGATCCGGAGTTTTTTCCGAAAGCCCTGCAAGCTCTATTGCCTTTGTATTTACCCAGATGCAGTGCAGACAGTACGACTCTACAACCACAGGTCTGTCATCACATATTCTGTCAAGGTCATGTCTGTCGGGCCATCTTTTTTCTCTGCAGGTGTTCATAAAAAACGCTCTGTTCCAGCCATTGCCTTTAATTACGCTGTAATCCTCATGCTCTCTGCAGTACTCTGCAAGTCTTGCCGTGTATTTCAGTATTACTTCATCACAGGTTTCCTCAGGACTTCCTGTTATGTCAAACAGCTGACAGGATATAAATATGTTTGCTGCTGTGCTTGGGTGCGCATGGGCATCGCAAAGCCCCGGAAGAATACTGCCTCCCTCGCAGTCTATAATCTGCGTTTTCTCTGAAACAAGATTTTTAACCTCATCATTATTTCCCACTGCAGTGATTTTACCGTCTTTAATTGCAACCGCAGTCTTTTGAATATTATCACTTTCCTCAAAAGAAAATATTTTTCCATTTATTAAAACTGTATCTGCGTACATAAATGTCCTCCAAATCAAATTTGTCTATTTCAAATTTTCTGATTATATGATAATATCTTTTTAGATATAAAAATACTACCTTTTTATCGTAAAATTATTTGAGATTTTATAAGAATTTGACTATAAATTCTTCTCGGAGGCTATTATGAAGATAAAAAACCTTACTCCCGAAACACATCATGAAATTCCTATTTCAGCCAAGCTTATGAACATCAGACACTATAATTCACATATGCACGAGGACTCTCTGGAGCTTCTGTATTGTATTTCAGGGAACCTTAATCTGGTTTCCGCACATATGGATTATCTGCAATTGCACCAAAATGAACTCCTGTTACTTGACAGAAATGACATACATTATGCCTGGGCTGATGATGACAATAAGATACTTGTAGTACATATAGGCCTTGCCGATTACAGTCTCTATGCAGAACGAGTAAAATATCTGTTTTTTTCATGTGCAACATTTCTGTGCAAACCCGAACAGCAGGCTTCAATGGATAAAATCATAGACCTAATGCTGGCAACTGCATATGTCCGATACTCCGATGAAACCTGTCGAACGGCCATATACAAAAAACTATATGATTCTCTGTCTACTCTTCTGGTTGAAGAATTCAGCTGGTTTGCGGTTGAAAATCTTACGAGCAGAGAAAATGAAAAATACAGAGAAAGACTGGAGGGAATTTTGAAGTATGTACAGCTTCATTATGATGAAAAAATAACGGTTTCTCAGCTTGCAAAGCGCTATTACATAAATGAGAATTATCTTTCTCAGTTTCTCAAAACCACAAGCTTTGAAAGTTTTTCAATGCTTCTGCAGTATATACGCTGCTATGAAGCCGAAAGACTTCTTCTGACAACCGATATGAAAATCCAGGAGATTTCTGACAGATGTGGATTTTCTTCAGTGAAATATTTCCATAAATATTTCAAACTTTTATGGAGAATTACTCCTCTGCAACACAAATTCAGACATTTGAGATTCTGCTCGGAACCTGATAATTTTTTTGAGTATGAAAAAAACACAGCTTTTACAACTGTGCGTGATCATATAGCCAAACGGCATATAGATAAATTTATAGAAATTTAACAGACTCGCAGCAGAAAAGGCAGCCTCATACAAGCTGCCCTCTATCTGTCACTTTTAACATTTCTCCATACCGCAAGGATATGCGCTTTTTGCCATCTGTTTCTCATGCATTACCGCACTGTAAAAACCATATCCGCCGGAAAGATTATAACATTCAAAACCATACTGTGACAGAATACAGCACGCAATATAACTTCTGAGGCCTGACTGACACACGACATAAACAGGTTTTTTTATATCAAATTCCTCAATATGCTCTCTCAGTTCATCGACCGGTATATTAAAAAAACCTTTTATGTGTCCGCTGTCAAACTCCTCTGCTGTCCTGACATCAATCAGTGTCATACTGCCGTCGCACTTAAGCTTCTCCACATCGTTCCAGTGAAACTGCGCAACCTTTTCTGTTTCCAGATTTTCAATCATAAACCCTGCCATATTAACAGGATCCTTTGCCGAAGAATAAGGCGGCGCATAAGCCAGCTCAAGCTCCGCAAGCTTATCTGCTGTCATTCCCGCGCGTATTGCTGCTGCAATCACATCTATTCTCTTATCCACCCCTTCATAGCCTGCAATCTGCGCTCCAAGAAGACGAAGCGTCTCCTTTTCATACAGAACTTTCATATACATGGTCTGTCCTCCCGGGTAATAGGCAGCATGAGAAACCGGAGAAAGAACGATCTTATCATATACAATCCCTGCAGCCTCCGCTGTTTTTTCATTTATGCCGGTAACAGCTCCTGTCATTTCAAAAATCTTAATAACAGATGATCCCTGTGTTCCCTTAAACATACTGTTTCCTCCGCATATATTGTCTGCGGCGATACGTCCCTGTTTGTTAGCCGGTCCTGCAAGAGAAATCAGGGATTTCTTCCCTGTTACAAAATGAGATACTTCAACCGCATCTCCAACAGCATAAATATCAGGGACAGAAGTCTCCATATACTCATTAACTGCAACAGCTCCGCGAATCCCCAATGCCAGTCCTGCTTTTTCTGCCAGCACTGTATCAGGCTCCACTCCGACTCCCAGCAGCACCATATCAGAAGATATCGGCTCGGAGTCCTTTATCATAGTCACCGGCTTACCTCCTTTACTGCTGAAGCCTGTAACTGTTTTTTCCAGTTCGAGCTTCACTCCATGGCTTCTCATCTGCGCATGTATAAAGCTTGCCATATCTGCATCCATAGGTGCAAACAGCTGATTTGAACGCTGAATTACAGTCACAGATATCCCCATAGCTGTCAGGTTCTCTGCCATTTCCAGTCCGATAAAGCCCCCTCCCACTAAAACTGCAGTCGCCGGTTTATATTCTTCAATAAACTTTCGAATACGCAAAGTGTCTTCCACTGTCCTTAGTGAAAAAATCCTGTCTGAAGTTACCCCCGGCAGGTGCGGAACAACAGGTTTTGCTCCGGGGGACAGCAGCAGTTTGTCGTATTGCTCATGATAAATCTCTCCGGTATCCAGCCTTCGTATTGCAACAGTTTTACTTTTAACATCAATATCCACCGCTTCATTTCGCACTCTTACATCAATATGAAAACGCTCCCAGAAGCTCTGCGGCGTCTGCAGAGTCAGCTCTGCCTGCTCCCTGATCACGCCTCCGATAAAATACGGCAACCCGCAATTTGCATAAGAGACATAGTTACTGCGTTCTAATACAATAATCTGTGCTGTTTCATCCAAACGTCTTATACGAGCTGCGGCAGAAGCCCCGCCTGCCACACCGCCTATAATAATCACCTTCATCTTGCTTCCTCCACCATCTCTGCAATCTCTGCCTTAGGGCGATATCCGACCTTTGCATCAACTGCTTTTCCATTTTTAAACATTACCAGCATAGGTATTCCCGTCACCTGAAACTGTCCTGCAAGTTCTCTTTGTTCATCAACATTGATTTTGCCTACCTTTATAATCCCTTCATATTCATCTGCAATTTCCTTAACTACAGGAGAAAGCATTCTGCACGGCCCGCACCAGCCTGCCCAAAAGTCCACCAGAACAGGCTGGTCAGCCTCTATAACTTCTTTTTTAAAATTAGACATTGTAATCTCTACCATAACAAAAATTCCTCCCTTATATTATTTTTTTATTCTTCAGTCTGCAAATATCCTGTGTCATTGTCCCCATCGGACAAAATGTGCACCATGTTCTCGGTTTATACATTATCATTACAGCTATACCCAGAATCAGAGAGGACAGCATCAGGCTGTAAAATCCGAAACTGAATTGTGCTATCCAATCCTCCACCATTCCTGCAGTATACGTCCATCCCCATGGAACACGAAAAGTCCACAGCAGTTTAATGCTTTCTCGCAAAGTCCCGCCGCCTGCTCCCACGAGCCATGTCTGAAATAGCATATTCCCAAACATAGTTAAAAAGAAAATCAGGAAGCCGTACCGGAATCCTTTTGATGACAGCCAGCGAGGGGTTTGCTTAAATCGTGACAGTTTCAATTCTCCGCCCAGTCTGGCAAACAGCTGTCCGCGTCCGCAGAGATGATTGCAGAAAAATTTATTTCCGCCAATAACCGCAATACAAAGGGGCAGCAGAAAATCAATCATACCAAGCCATGCAAACAATATATTGAAAAAGCCCAGAGCAAAAAACAGAACAGACCATATCCATAAATAATCATACCAGTGTTTTTTCTTCAAAGTTTCACCTCTCTTTTAAGCTTATGCTGCCGGCAGGACATATTTTTAAACACATACCGCACCCCACGCAGTTATCTTCTGTTACAGCCGCATAACAGCCGCAATATACCTTTATTGCAGCTTTAGGGCATTGGTTTTCACATGCCCCGCATGCCACACATCTTTTCTTATTCACCACAGCAGTTTTTCCTGATGCCATTTACCCCTCCGTTAATCCTTAATTGATTTATAATAGAGCATGCAGTGACAGAAGCCTTCGAATTCAGGATCTTTAATCTGCTCCTTAAATTCCCGGCACATACATTTTGTTTCCTCCGTGCGCTCCGTACGGCAGGGGCAATATCCGCCCGTATGCTCAAGTCCTTCTTTTATCACATCAACTATCTGTTTATCTTTGTTCAGTATAATTTTCATCTGCTGCACCTCCTTATGTTACATTCATTCTAACCCATAAGAAATCCGTTTACTGTGACTTGGTCACACTTTACATCAAAAATTTCAAAAAATAAAAAGAGCAACATCCTCATTTTGATATCACTCTTTTTCTTCTCTCTATATATATGAAGTAAAGCTGCTCATTTACAGAAGCTTTTTGATTTCGTCTATGTTTTCAAGCTTTATTTCTCCACGCTTCAGCTCTACCAGACCTGCTTCAGCAAACCGCTTGAGCATTCGGGCCACAGCTTCTCTCGCAGAGCTTATATGCACTGCAATCTGATCATGAGTAATATATATGTTCTTTACTCCGGTTCTTTCATACTCCTCAACAAGAAATCCTGCAAGACGCTGGTCGAGCCTTTTAAACATAATCTGCTGCATGGACCACATGACATCCGAGAATCTCCCAATCGCCAGTTCATATAAAAAACATTTCACATGGATATTTCTGCTCTGCAGGCAGTCAATTGTCCCCGACGGGATAACAAGTATATCGCTGACCTTCTCGGCAGTCATACCGGTATCAAAAGTAATCTCACTTATAATGCAGGAAGCAGACAGCACACAGATTTCTCCCGGATGCAGATTAAACAGGGTAACCTCCCGGCCCTCATCTGAAAGCAGAGATGTTCTGAGCCTGCCCTTAAGCAGCAAAAGCATTCCCAGACATTCATCAGCGCCTCCGTAAACAAAAGCACCTTTTTCATATCTGCGCAAAAAAGCATTTCTTTGTATAAGCTGTTTTTCTTCTTCTGTTAATTCTGTCCAGAAAGGAATCTGCTCAAAAGACTTCCTCGTTATCTCCATACGTTTATTTGTCATCAGTGGCAGCCTTTATTCCCACAGCTGTGATTGCCACAGGAGTTATTTTCACCATGATGCTCATGGTGACTGCACTGTACATCCGGATTATAGTTAAGCTTTCCTGACAGAAGTTCTGTCACTGCGGTATCCGCATCACCGCTTACACCTCCGTATAATCTGATGCCGGCTTCAGCCAGAGCGGTCTGCGCTCCGCCGCCGATTCCGCCGCATATCAGTGTATCTGCACCATGCTTCATCAGAAATCCTGCAAGCGCTCCATGTCCGCTGCCCGCAGTTTCTATAATTTCAGAATTAACAATCTCTGTATTATCAGTCTCATAGAATTTAAATCTCTCTGTATGTCCGAAATGCTGAAATATCTGTCCGTTTTCATAAGGTACTGCAATTTTCATAATGAAACCTCCCTTGTTTCTGTCTTCTGACTCTGTTCTCTTCTTATTATCTGCCTGACGGCATTTAAGTTCGCAGCGGCAATTCTCCCTGCCGTCGCATACACGATAATTACCGCCTGCAATAACCAGCTTCCTGCCGTAAACAATACAGGCTGCAAGCTTACGTCTTGCATTTTCATAAATTTCCTGTACTGTTGATCTCGAAATATCCATTTGAAGCGCGCATTGCTCATGAGTTTTTTCTTCTAGGTCCACCAGACGAATAACCTCATACTCATCTACTGTCATTATAATGGGGATTTCCCCTCTGTGTTTCTCAGGGCGAAAGCTGTCTGTCTGCGGCACATTACAGATTCTGCGACATTTCTGCGGTCTTGCCATTAAGAACCTCCTTTATTTTCGGTATATACCGATTATATCATTTTTGAAATCATAATTCAAGCCTTCAGAATATATTCTTCCCTGTACAAATATTCCCCCTGCAATTATGATATATTATATAATTCTCTTACCTAATATATGTGATTTTACAGATTCAAACCATTATTTCGTATATACCACTTGCTGATTACGCTGCGTAATACTCTATAATAACCTCATACAGAAAGGAGGTGAAGGCTATGTCAAAATATACGACTGGAGAAATTGCGAAGCTCTGCGGCGTATCTGTCAGGACAGTGCAGTATTATGATACCCGTGGCATTCTTACCCCCAGTGAACTCACGGAGGGTGGCAGAAGGCTTTATTCAGAGGATGACTTAAAGAGGATGAGAATTGTCTGCTTCCTTCGTGATGCGGGTATTTCAATCAACAACATCGGAGAGTTGTTATCCGAGAATAATCCCGGTAATGTTATTTCTGTTTTGCTTGGACAGCAGGAGCAGTTTCTTCGTGAGGAAGTACACGAAAGGCAAGTAAAACTTAATATGCTCGATGGAATTAAGCGAGAGCTAAAAAGCGTAGAAAATTTCTCCATCGAATCTATTGGTGATATAGCTTATAAGATGGAAAACAAAAAGAAAATGAGGAAACTACATACTACATTGTTGATTACAGGTCTTCCTATTAACATAATCCAATGGATATCTATTATTCTTTGGATAATTACAGGAATTTGGTGGCCGTTTGCTCTTTATGTTTTGGTAGCCATCCTATATGGAATTTGGGTTACTAAATTCTATTTCAAAAAAGTAGCATATATCTGTCCACAATGCCATGAGGTTTTTAACCCGAAGCTAAAGGAAGCTGTTTTTGCAAGGCATACTCCTACTCTTAGAAACCTGACATGTACTTGCTGTGGGTATAAAGGCTTGTGTGTGGAAACCTATGGAGAGGAGGAAAAAGAATGAGTGAATTTATGGAATTACTTCCGTTTTTACTTCCGTTGACAATTGCAGAAGTTGTTTTATTGGGTTATACAATCTATCATATTTTAACCCATAAGAACTATAAAAGAGGCAATCGTACTTTGTGGCTTATTGTTGTGATTGTTGGTATGCAGTTTATCGGACCAATTCTCTATTTCTTGCTTGGCAAGGAGGAATAAGATGAATGTACTAACAATACAAAACTTAATTAAGAGTTTTGGTAGCAAAAAAGTGCTTTGCGGACTTGAATTATCTGTTCAGGAACACAGTATTTTTGGGTTTATCGGTAAAAACGGCAACAATGAAAGCAATCCTTGGCCTTACAAAATGTGACAGTGGAGCAATCTATGTTATGGGAGAAAAAGTGCATTTTGGACAGACTAACACCAATAGGTATATCGGCTATTTGCCTGATGTTCCAGAATTTTATTCCTATATGACAACGACAGAATATTTAACCTTCTGCGGTAATATATGCGGAATGGATAAAGCAGATATTACAGTAAGAAGTACAGAGTTGTTAAAATTAGTTGGTCTTGGTCAGGAAAAACGGCGCATAAAGTTCGAAAAGAAAGAATATCGGCATTGCTTGAACAGGTAAACCTAAAAGAGAATGTGAGAACGAAAGTAAAGGCTTTATCTGGAGGAATGAAACGGCGTTTAGGGATTGCACAGGCACTACTAAATCGTCCAAAGCTTTTAATCTGCGATGAACCGACATCAGCACTTGATCCAGCAGGGCGCAAGGAGATTTTGGATATACTTCTTGCAGCTAAAGAACAGACTACAATCCTTTTTTCCACGCATATTCTTTCTGATGTAGAGCGTATCTGCACCGAGGTGGCTTTTTTGAATGACGGAAAAATTGCTTTGCAAGGAACTATTGCAGAACTACGAAACAAGCAATCATCTAACGGATTTATTATTGAAATAGAGAAAAAAGAAGTTGCTAATATGCTTGCAAAGGCATTTAGTGAACTTCAACATGCAGAAGAAAATGAGCTTATTTTTCAGGGAAATGAGAATCGTTTTTTCGATATGATGCAATATATTTCTGAAAACAGAATTCCTATACAAAAAATTGAACGATTAGAGCCTACACTTGAAACTCTGTTTTTGGAGGTGACAAAATGAAATCTCTGTTAGCTCTTATGAGAAAAGAATATAGGGAAGCTATACGAACAGGTAGAATTATGATTATTATATTACTATTTGTACTGTTCGGTATTATGAGTCCTGCGGTTGCAAAGCTAACACCATGGATGATGGAAATGCTATCTGACTCTATGGCGGAGAGTGGGTTGATTGTCACAAATGTTCAAGTGGATGCAATGACTTCAAGGATGCAATTTTTTAAGAACATTCCGATTGCGCTGATTGCCTTTGTACTTATGTTTAGCGATATATTTACTAAAGAATATAATTCTGGAACATTATCACTTGTGCTAACAAAAGGTTTGTCACGATATAAAGTTGTAATTGCAAAAACTGTGTTGTTGTTGTCAATTTGGATAGCTGGATATGGGATATGTTTTACCATTACTTATGGATTCAATGAGTATTTTTGGGATAACAGTATTGCCAATAACTTATTTTTCTCGGTAACTATATGGTGGCTGTTCGGTATATGGGCTATATGCCTTATTGTGCTTTTTTCATCGCTGTTGCGAAATAACACAGGTGTTACCCTGTGTATCGGCGGGACAGTGCTGTTGGCATATTTATTGAGTATCATCCCGAAAGTAAAAACATATTCCCCCACTTTGTTGATGAATGCCAATTCACTTTTGATGGGTGTAGAAGAAACAGACGCATATATAAGAGCTATTGTTATTACTGCTTCCTTGTGTATAATATGCGTTGCTGTAAGTATTCCGATTTTAAACAAGAGGCAACTTTAAGTATGGATGTAAAGAATACAAAAATAGAATGGATACTATGCCCCGTCTGCGGCAACAAAACAAGGGTACAGATACGGGAGGATACAGAGCTAAAGAACTTCCCGCTATTCTGCCCCAAGTGCCATAAGCAGACATTGATAAATGCAAAGCAACTGAATATCACAACAGCAGAAGTGCCAGACGCTAAGACGCAGAGCCGATGAACTTGTGAGATACCTCACAGCTCGTCGGCTCTTTTGTTATCAATATATATTTGGCAGCACAGCCCACCAAATAAAAAAAAACGGTGCTTTGGTGGGCTGCTCTGTCACGCCCAAACAAAAATAGCTCAGCCCTCTAAGCCCGTTTAAGGTTTGGAGGGATTTTTTATGTGTTGGTCTAATATGACCGCAACGCTGCTCATCAGAAGCAGCGGATACATATAGAGTGTCACGCAGGAACGAGGATAATCTGTTAAAAAAATCCTCGCCTGCTCGTGGCACTCTTATGGTTTTCAAATAGAGATTTCATTTCTATGCCATAGGTATAGTTATGCTTATTGCCGCAGAGGTCTTTGTACCTTTGCGGCTTTTTGTTTGTCTGGCTTTCCCTTGATACAGGACAAGCCCGTATCTGGCGTTGGCTGCCGTAGTCCGCCTGCCAATCTGAGTTTTCAAAAAATTCAGATTGGAGGAAACAGTATGGCGTACAACAAAGCCAGAGAAGAAAAGAAATGGCGGCTCTGGAAAGAAGCCGAGGAAAAACAGCTACGGAGTTTAGGGGTCAGCGAAAGCGACATAGAAACGCTCCGTGTTCACGATTGGGCGATTTTCAATTCCGACAGGCGTTACTATCAGCGTATGCAGGAAACAGGTACATACCTTGAAGAAGTCGCAGCGGATATGACACAGCCCGAAATAAAAACGGTTGAGGACTTTCTGGATAACATCGAAAATCAGCAGCTCTATCAAGTGCTGATTAAGGTGGACAGGCTTACTCTGCGTATCGCTTTTATGAAGGTACAGGGATATTCTACCCGTGAAATTGCATCGTATCTGCGTATCACGGAGAAAGCCGTTTACAGGCGATTGGATAGGCTCAAAGAAAAAATCCAAAAAATTTTTGAGTAGAGGGGAAAATTGAGCGTTCCCACGGGCTACAGGGTGAGAGGACAAAACCTCTCGCCCTGTTTTCCTTTGTGTGGCGAAAACGGGATTGCTCTTTGAAAACCGAATACCCATTCGCCAAATACCTTCTCTTTGTGATTGTGATGAGCATAAGCGTGTCGAGAGGTACGCCATAACCTGCTGTAAAGCAGAGAGCGATAACTACCTACTCAAAATATCGGGCAGCTCCCGATTTCGCCATAACCCACAAAGAGGACAATGATACTCCCGTCCAGTCACAGTCCGAGCGTGATAAAACCGTCGCAGGCAATG
>ERZ773147.2939-NODE-2939-length-13828-cov-6.975169_pt1 | contig 13828 bp, 15 predicted proteins | sample MGYA00580851_ERZ773147 | MGnify/ENA primary metagenome ERZ773147 (study PRJEB29015, sample SAMEA2737818) | human gut metagenome | biome: human gut; feature: human-associated habitat; material: faeces | place: China | collected 2012 ... | reverse complement strand
CAAACGAGAGCCCAACGAAGTGGGTCTCGTTTGAGAGCGTGTCAAAAAAACTTTTTTGAGACGCTCAAGACCACCGGCGTAGCCGGTGGTCTTGACTCTGCCGCCGAAATTGCTTTGGCGGGGGAGAATTTATCGATTTTTATTCGCCGATGCGGTAGACGCGCCCCTTTTCCTTGGCGATCTTGTGCGCGTTGAACGCCGCCGGTACCGCGCCGATGGCTGAGAAAAGATAGAGCGTGATAAGATTGCTCCGGTAGGCGTCGGCGTCCACCAGCTCGTGCATCCACGCGAATGCCTGACCGAAGGAGAGATCCAGCTCCTGCGATGCCGCGATCGCAATGTCCATACGGTTGCCAAGATAGACCGCAGCGAGCATCACGACGACGCTCACGGCGATGCCGAGAGCGGAGAGCTTGCCCGCGCCGCGGCGGTAGCCGCCGATGGTGCAGTAGCCGAGCACCATGCCGGAGATCGCCGCAACATAGCCGAGCTGACCGATGAGCACGATCGCCGCCGCGCCGATCAGCCCGCCGATGAGCGCGCCGAGGATGCCGCGGCCGATGTTTTCGGGCGTTTCGGCCTGAAGGCGCTCGTTCTGATCCGCCTTGCGGCTGAGCTCCGTAAAGAGCGCCGGCGCGACAAGCTGCGGCACGCCGCTCGTCATGCAGCCGACCGTTTCGCCGACGGCGTGGGAGATCTCGCAGCAGTTTTCGTAGCCGTTTTCATGCAGGAACGAGAGAAGCTCCGGCAGGAGCGTGTGGATCTTCCCGGCATAGCTTTTCGCCGCAGCGCCGGGGCGGAGGGAAAAGATGACGCGCGTCCCCGCCGTTTTGCAGCCGGAGAGCTCCGGCCGCGCCTTGACAAAGTCGCGGAAGCTCTCTTTATCCGGCTCTTCCCCGCCGCGGAGAACGGAGACGACAAGCTCGTTGCGCCCCATCAGGATCAGGAACGTATATTCCCCGCGCGTGCCGCAGTAGGTCGCGCCGTCGTGCGCCATGGAAAGGCCTTCCTGCTGAAGCAGCATATCCGAAATCTTCATGCTTTTTTGTCCTCCTCCGGCGCGTTGAGCGCGGCGATCTCTTCGGGGGTGAAGTTGTACACGGCGTCGCAGAACTGGCAGCGCACCTCGATATCCTTCTGCTCCTCGCGCAGCGACGCGAGATCGTCCGCGGAAAGGCTCGCGAGCGCGCCGAGCACCCGCTCGCGGCTGCAATAGCACTTGTACGCCATATCGCTCTCCGCCGTTTTGTGCCATTCAAGGCCCTTGAACACCTGCGCGATGACCGTCTCCGCGCCGTCCTCGTCGAGGATGGTCGTAAGCTGGTCCATGAGGAAGATGTTGTCCTCCAGCGCCTTGACCGTCTCCTCGGCGGCGTTCGGCATGAGCTGCATGATAAAGCCGCCCGCGGCCTTGACGCTGCCGTCCGGATTCACGAGCACGCCGAGCGCGCACGCCGAGCCGAGCTGGTCGCTTTCGGTGAGAAACGCCGCGAGGTCCTCGGCGATCTCGCCGCTCACGAGCGCGGAGGAACCGGAGTACGGCTCGCGCAGGCCGATGTCGCGGCTGACCGTGAGAAGGCCCTCCCTGCCGACCGCGCCGGAGACGTCGAGCTTGCCGTCCCGCTCGCGGATGGGAAGATCGACCTCGGGGTGGGAGACGTAGCCGCGCACATTGCCGGCATTGTCCGATACCGCGAGGATCGTGCCGATCGGCCCGCCGCCCTGGATGCGCAGCGTGAGCGCGGCGTTGTCCTCCTTGAGCATTTCGCCGAGGAGCGACGCGCCGCAGAGCGTGCGGCCGAGCGCCGCCGTGCCGACGGGGTGCAGATGGTGGATCTCTCTCGCACGCTCGACCATGTCGGGCGCGGTGATGACGGATATTTTTGCCGTGCCGTCGTTCGTGACGGCGCGAAGAATTTTGCCCATGGTTTTTTCTCCTTTTAGAAATTGACTTGCAAATGGCTCTGTGGGAAAGGCTCCCTTGTGTAAAGGGAGCTGTCAGCCGTAAGGCTGACTGAGGGATTGTCGTTTGACGAAGCACGCGACAGTCTGCAATCCCTCCGTCAAAACCTGCGGTTTTGCCACCTCCCTTTGCACAAGGGAGGCATTGGTTTCTTTTTACTCCTTCACGCACTCGGCGGTGAAGAAGAGCCGTCCCTGGTTGTGCTGCGGGCCGTCCGTAAAAAGGCGGATGCTGCCGAAGCCCGCATCGACGAGGTGCTTTTCCAGCGTTTCCGGCGTATAGATATACTCCGTATGCTCTTCCTGCTCACGGCGGTAGGTCTGCCCCTTGATGCGGCGGAAAATGTCCATGCCGTAGCGCAGCTCGTTTTCCACGACCTCCGAGCGCCAGAGACAGAGCGTATCGTCCTCCTCGTCCACGAAGCACTGCCCGTCGAGCGAGCGCATATGCCCCGGCGAGAGAAAGTCAAAGCAGAGCGTACCGCCCGGCGAGAGAAACAGATGCAGCCGCCGGAACACCTCCGGAAGCGTTTCGGGCCGCATGTAGTTCACGCCGTCGAGCGAGCATACTGCGGCGTCCACGGTGTCGTAAAGATCGAGTTTCTCCGCCCGCTGGCAGAGAAGCATCGGCGCAACGACGCCCTCCGGCAGCTCGCAGAGCTTCTGCTGGAACACCGAGAGCATTTCCTCCGAGGCGTCCACGCAGATCATCTCGTACCCGTGTTCAGCCAGAAGCAGCGAGAGCGTACCCGTACCGCAGCAGAGATCCAAAACCGTATGAACGGCCCTGCCGCTGTGGGCAAAGGCCGTTTCATACCATGTCTCCAGCGCTTCGTACGGCACGTCTCCGGTCAGCGCGTCATAGCGCGCGGCGAGAGGTCCATAGCACTGGCTCATTTTTCTCCCGCTTCCTTCTCTTCTTCCGTTTGCTGCTCCTTCAGACGGCGGAAGGCTACGCTGTAGCCGTCCTCGCCGTACTGCAGTGAGCGGTTCACGCGGCTGATCGTTGCGCTCGAAGCGCCGGTCTTTTCCAGTATGTCGTTATAGATCATGCCCTCGCTGAGAAGCACCGCCACCTGATAGCGCTGCTCCATCGCCTGCAGCTCGGATACCGTGCAGAGGTCGTCAAAGAACTTCATCAGCTCTTCCACGGTATTGAGCGTAAGGATCGCCTTATACATTTCCTCGTTGCGCGGTTTTTTCAAGTGTTTGTTCATACAGCGTTTTACCTGTACCCTTTTTCATTTTAGCTTATTAGCTAATAACTGTATTGTAACGCGCGGCGGCAAAAAAGGCAAGATGGAGCTTTACACGATTTAAAGAGTGATTTTTGGTGAGAATGTTATTGCCGAGCGGCGGAAAATACGGTATGATAGATACAAATTAAAATAAGGGAGGTTTTTTCCGTGATCCCACCTTCCGGAACGATCGCATTCTGGGTCGTGGCGCTCGTCGTGTTTCTCATCGTTGAAGCCGTGACCGCGGGACTTGTATCCATCTGGTTCGTTTTCGGCTCGCTCGTGGCGCTCATCTGCGCGGCGCTCGGCGCGGCGGTGTGGCTCCAGATCTTCTGGTTCGTCATTGTCTCCGTCGCCACGCTCGTTCTCACGCGGCCGCTCGTGAAGCGGTATGTGGACAGCCGGAGCGTTGCTACCAACGCCGACCGCAGCATCGGTCGCGCCGCCGTTGTCACCGAGCGCATCGACAATCTCGCCGCCACCGGCGCCGTAAAGCTTGACGGCGTTGTGTGGACCGCGCGCAGCACCGACGATGCCGTCGCCATTGAGACCGGCGAGCGCGTCACCGTCCGCGCCATTGAGGGCGTAAAACTCATCGTAGAGCGCACCGTGCGCTGAATTTGCATTGTATTTTAATAAGGAGGAAATCCCATGATCGTATTAGCCATCATTCTCGTGCTGGTGCTCGTACTCATCATCACGAACCTGTGCGTCGTACAGCAGGCGCAGGCCTACGTCATCGAGCGTCTCGGCGCGTACAGCACCACGTGGGGCAAGGGTCTCCATGTGAAGCTGCCGTTCATCGAGCGCGTGGCGCGCCGCGTCTCGCTCAAGGAGCAGGTCGCAGACTTCCCGCCCCAGCCCGTGATCACGAAGGACAACGTCACCATGCAGATCGACACCGTTGTCTACTTCCAGATCACTGACCCGAAGCTCTATACCTACGGCATCGAGCAGCCGATGGTCGCCATCGAAACGCTCTCCGCCACGACGCTCCGCAACATCATCGGCGATCTGGAGCTTGACCAGTGCCTCACGAGCCGCGACATCATCAACAGCAAGATGCGCGTCATTCTTGACGAGGCTACCGACCCCTGGGGCATCAAGGTCAACCGCGTGGAGCTCAAGAACATTCTCCCGCCGCGCGAGATCCAGAGCGCGATGGAAAAGCAGATGAAGGCCGAGCGCGAACGCCGCGAGGCCATTCTCCGCGCCGAGGGTGAAAAGCGCGCCGCCATTCTCGAGGCCGAGGGCGAAAAGGAATCCGCCATTCTCCGCGCCGACGCGAAGAAGCAGGAGCAGATCCTTGAGGCCGAGGGCCGCGCCGCCGCGATCCTCGCCGTGCAGAAGGCGACCGCCGACGGCATCCGTCTGCTTAACGACGCCGCCCCCACCGATCCGGTGCTGCGTCTGCGCGCGCTGGAGGCTTTCACCGCCGCCGCCGACGGCAAGGCCACCAAGATCATCATCCCCTCCGAGATCCAGGGCATCGCCGGTCTCGCAAAGGGCGTCGTCGAATCGGTAAAGGACGACTGAGCATCCCCCTTCCCCCGCGAACACCGCCGCAGCGCCGGCCATCCGGCGCTGCGGTTTTCCCCGCCAACAGCCAGTTTTTCCGGTTTTGTTACCGTTTTTCCGGCGGCGGCCAACGCAGAACGATCCCCTCTGCTCGCCGTTTTGTAACTTTTGTTGCCGGATTTTGCGCCATAACAGCTAATTTAAACGGTTTTATTCCGGTAATAACTGTGCGTGATTCACAAAAAGCTCCGTTTCTGTTGACAGGTGGGATACAATGTGTTACATTTTGGTTACAAATTCGAGGTGATTTGAATTGGCATCCGCTAAGAATGCGCTGGTGTACAAGGGACACCCGCTCCGCCGCAAGGACAACATCCTCTATTACGGCAGCATGTCCGATAAGTACATCATCATGATGCAGATCATGGACACGAAACCGGTCAAGCCGGTTGCCGGTGCGGAAAGCGCCGGTGAGCTGAAGGTCGCCACCCGCGTGAGCGTCCAGCTGCAGCTCACCGACCCGACGGTCAAGAGCCGCGACCGCATCGTGAAGAAATCCGAAAAAGGCAGCCTGTACGCCGCCATGGACGTGGCGAGCGTGTGGCTCGAACGAGCGCTGACGAAGGACTAAGCTCCGAAACAGCGCACCAGCTCCAGGAAATGAGGTATGGGGATCATGAAAAACTGCAAGAAACTGCTTTCCGTTATCGTTACGCTTCTTCTGGCGGCGTCTCTGCTCACGAGCAGCGCGTTTGCCATTTCCGGCGAAGCGTTCATCGCAACGCCGGGCGAAGTCAACCTGCGTGACAGCGGCAGCTTCAACAGCAATGTTATCGACGCCGCCCCGCAGGGCGCGACCGTTTATGTTCTCGGCGACGCCGGCTACGGCTGGTACAAGGTGAGCTACAACGGCAAGACCGGCTACATGGCTTCCTACTACCTGCTCTTCAACGAGGTCCCGTCCGCGGAGAACGTGGATTCCGTCCCGGACAAGGCTCCGGCGCAGGAGCCCACGCAGGAGACCGTGCAGCAGCCCGCGCAGGAAGTTCCTTCGCAGACCTATGTTGCGCCTCCCGCGACCGGCGACAGCAACGCCACCGTTCTCGGCTCCGGCATCTGCTTCCGCAGCGGCCCGAGCACCTACAGCAGTGTGATCGAAACGCTTGAGACCGGCACGCCCATCCGCGTGAACGGCGTGTGCGGCTCCTGGTATGAATGCGTATATAACGGCAGCACCGGCTACATCTACGGCGACTATGTCGTGCTCAACGGCACCTCCAAGACCTACACCATCTCCGCCGCGACCGTGTCCGGCAATGACGGCACGATCTACTCCGAGCCGCAGACCCCGGACACTACCGAAAACACCACCACCGAGGTGACGCCGATCGAGCCTCCCGCGCAGGAGCCCGAAACCCCGGCTGAGACTCCGGCCGAGACTCCGGCCGCGCCGGAAACGCCCGCCGCGCCCAGCTTCTCGCACAACGCTTCCGCCGCGCAGGCGATCGTCGATACCGCGATGCAGTATCTCGGCGTGCCTTACGTCTGGGGCGGCACCTCTCCCGATGTCGGCTTTGACTGCTCCGGTCTCGTGTACTACTCCTACGGTCAGCACGGCTACTCGCTCAACCGCGTAGCGCAGAGCATGTACTACAACGGCGTGGACGTGGATCTCAACGACCTGCAGGCCGGCGACATCCTGCTCTTCGGCAGCAGCGTGTACAACATCTGGCACGCCGCGCTCTACATCGGCGGCGGCAACTTCATCCACGCGCCTTACTCCGGCGCCGTCGTAAGCATTCAGTCTCTCAGCAGCACCGCCGGCATGCGTCTCGTCGCGGCCCGCCGCATCGTGTAACAGCTTACCCCCGCTTATCCTCGCCTTCGTCTGACGCCCCTCAAAAGTGGCGGGACGATGATCCGGATACGGCATTTTTCCCCGAAGACTTCGGTCTTCGGGGATTTTTGTTCTCTCGGAAACGGCGCAGCCCCCGAAAGCCAAGGCTCTCGGGGGCTGCGAATGCATATGGAGTCTCTTATTTTTGTGCGGCGGTCGCGCGCAGGCCCTGCACCTTGCAGGGAATGCCGTTGTCGGCGGCGAGCTTTTCGAGCGTTCCGGTCAGGCGCGGCGCGGCGGCGTTGAGAATCTCCGCGGCCATGCGGTCGCGCACGCTGTCGGAGGCGCGCAGCAGAACGTTTGCCGCCATGCCGCCGGAGAGGAGCGGCGCGAGCGGGCTGCCGTTCTGCTTGAACCGGTCGGCGACTTTGGGAAGGATCTCCTTTACCAGGACTTCGTAATCGATATCGGAAAGTTCCATTTCGAGCTTTATCATTGTTTTTCCTCCTGTGGGATATTTCCCGGCTATTATACCACATGCTTCGCCGTTCGTAAATCGCCGCGCTCTTGACATTCCGGCGCGCCGTCCGTTATACTTTCGCGGGAAAGGAAGTCGATGTTATGGCATACCGATTGATGGCCGCCGATTATGATCTCACGCTCACCGGCTCCGACCGGAAGGTTTCGGCGCACACGCGCGAGACGATCCGCGCCGTATATGCCGCGGGAAAGTTCGTAACGCTCGCCTCCGGACGGCTCGGCGGCAGTGCCGAGGTCGCGCGTGAGCTCTTCCCCGGCGATGTGCCGCTCATTCTCGGAAACGGTGGACTGGTGCAGAGCTGCACGACGGGCGAAACGCTTTCCGAGACCATGATGGACGAACCGACCGCGCTCACGATGCTCCGCTGGTGCCGCCGGAAGGCGAGCGCCGCCATCGTTTACGGCCGCAGCGGCATTTATACCGACCGCGTGAACGCCGCTTCGGAGATGTACGCGCAGCGCTCCTCGAGCACGCCGCTGCCGCTGCCCTCCCCCGAAGAGATCGCGCACGAGGGGATATACAAGATCCTGCTGCTCGGTCTGCCGCTGACGGTCCGGCGCGCGGCGAAAAAGCTGCACAGCGCGCCGCCGCAGCCGGTGGACTGCTTTGCGTCCAGCCCGGAAGCGCTGGAGATCGTGCCGACGGGCGTCAACAAGGCCGCGGGGCTCGCGCGCGTGGCGGAGATCCTCGGCATACCGCGTGAGGAAACCATCGCCATCGGCGACGGGGAAAACGACATTTCCATGCTCCGCTGGGCGGGACTCGGCATCGCCATGGCGAACGCGCCCGAGAACGTGAAAGCCGCGGCGGACATCATCGCGCCCGCCTGCGACGAGGACGGCGCTGCCTGGGCCATGGAAAAGTATCTGCTTTAACCTGCCGCTCTCACCTGCGGGCGGGGCTCTGCCCCGCCCGTTCAATGTCCCCTTTCCGGGGGCATTTTATTTTTCTGTTCTTTTTCGCAGGGTGCGGCGGGTGCGGCGGATGTGGCGCTCATAGTCGCCGCTCTCCAACAGCTCGGCAAGCACAAGCTGCTCAAAGAGCGGCACGGTGCACGAATAAAACCCGATCCGCTCGGCGTACTGCGCCGCGAGCTTTTCCGAGAGCACCATATAGCCCATGCGCAGCGACGGCGCGACCGTCTGCGAGAACGTGTTCAGGTAGATCACATTTCCGCTCTCGGCGAGCGAGAACACCGTTTCCTCCGGCTTGGACGCGACCGTAAATTCCGAAGAGAAATCGTCCTCAACGATATACCGCCCCGGCTCGGAAGCCCAGCGGATATACTCGCGCCGCTTGGCCGCGGACGCGGTGACATTGCTCGGATAGCTGCGGTAGGGCGTAATATGCAGCACGGAGGCGCGCGTGGCGGCGAGCGCGTCGCTGCGGATGCCGTCCGCGCCGAGCGGCAGAAGCTCGAGCGAAGCGCCGTGCGCGCGGTAAACGAGCGCGATCTTTTCATACGACGGATCCTCCGCCGCGTAGATGCGCGCCGCGCCGAGAAGCTGCACGATCAGTCCGTAGAGATATTCCGCGCCGGAGCCGACGAATATCTGCTCCGGCTTCACGCGGATGCCGCGGCTGCGCGCGAGATAGCGCGAGATCGCCTGCCGCAGCGCATCGCAGCCGTTGTTCGGGCTTTTTTCCAGAAGCTGCTCGCCGTACTCGCTGATGACGCGGCGCATCACCCGCGAGAGCACCGAAAACGGAAAGTCCGCCCTCTCCCCCGCCGGGACAGCCGCCGGTCTTACCGGCGCGCTCGGCACAAAGCCGTCCGTATCGTGGAACTGCACATAGTGCCCGCTGCGGCGGCGCGCTTCGAGGTACCCTTCGTCCGTCAGCAGCGCGTAAGCGTGCTCTACCGTGACGACGCTCAGCCCCTCCTCCTCGGCCAGCTGCCGTTTGGACGGCATCCGCGCGCCGAAGGGATAATCGCCGCGGACGATCTCGCCGCGCAGGCGCTCATACAGGCGCAGATACGCCGGGCGGTGTTCGTTGTCCTGTTTCATCTGGTATTATTATTTTCTCCTTCTCTGGATATTTTAATATATCCAGAACATTGTAAGCTATGGGTAAGAAAAAAACAAGGGGAGATATATCCATGACAACGAAAACGAAACACGGCACGCGCTGGCTCTGCACGACGGCGCTGCTGATGGCGATGAACATCATTATGAGCATGAGCGTGTTCAGCGTTCCCGTTCCGGGCGGACATCTCTATCTGAACGACGTGATCATCTGCTTTGCCGCGCTGATCCTTGACCCGCTGGGGGCGTTCTGCGTCGGCGGTGTCGGCGCGTTCCTCGGCGATTTCTTCTTTTATCCGACGCCGATGTTCGTCTCGCTCGTCACGCACGGATTGCAGGCGGTCGTCATTTCGCTCTGCGCCCACCGGATGATGAAGGAGAAGCCCGTGATCGCGTCCCTCATCGGCGTGCTGCTCGGCGCGGTCATCATGGTCGTCGGCTACTCGCTCGGCCGCGCGTTCATCTACGCGACGCCCGCCGCGGCCATCGCAAAGCTCCCCTACCAGATTTTGCAGGCGCTCGTCGGCGCGGCGCTCGGCATGGTGCTGCGCTGGAAGGTAAAGCCGCTCGCGAAGCTCGCCGGGAAGCTCGGCGAGACGGTGGGATAAAGGTTGTCTTTTCCTCAGCGATATGGTAAAATCATTGTCACTCAGCAAAGGAGTGATAGCTATGAAAAGAAAAGCTTTTGCGGCGCTCGCCGCCGTTTGTCTCGTACTCTGCCTGATCCTTGCCGGATGCGGCACCGTGAGCGAGGAGGATTATCCCCCGCTGGAGAAGGTCGATCTCTCCTCCATGACACTCGGAACGGTCAGCAACAGCACGTTTTCGACGCAGTATCCCGCCGATAAGTGGACCGGCAGCGACGGCACTTCCCCGCTCATCATCTATTATAACGATACGCAGGGAACCGGACAGGCCGTCAACATCAACGCGCAGCAGTCCGGCACCTACAGCGGCAAGTTCACGGAAAAGTACATGAACAAGCTCACGGAAAGCATTACCGAATCGTTCCCCAACATTGAGATCCTCAATGCCGAGCTCCGCTCGATCAACGGCAAGAGCGTGATCTACACCGAAACGGTCACGCGCTTCAACGACGAGATGCTCGACCGTCTTCTCGAGCAGGGCGTCATCACGCAGGACGACGTTGACGCCGCCGGAGGCCGCGATGCGATTCTCTCCATCCCGCCCACGGATCAGATCACGCTCTACGCCGTGACCGGCGCTTACCTCTACATTTACACCGGCACGTATTACGAGGAGAGCCAGAAGGCCGATGTGCTTGAGGCTCTGACCGTTATGGCGCAGACGACCGCAGAAGTTAAATAACTCGCCGCTCTCCATAGAAAAACGGAGCAGTCAGAAAATGACTGCTCCGTTTTTTGCTTTCATTCCTCCGTCCAGTCCCGGACCTGCTTTTTGATCCAGTTTGTCCAGGCCTCGACGCCCTCGCCGGTCTTGGCGGAAATCGGGAAGATCTCCAGACGGGGGTTGCGACGCAGCGCGTACTCGCGCACCTTGTCCATGTCAAAATCGAAATACGGCAGCACATCGATCTTGTTGATGATGAGCGCGTCGCACACGGTGAAGATGAGCGGGTATTTGAGCGGCTTATCGTGTCCCTCCGGCACGGAGAGGATCATTGCGTTTTTCACCGCGCCCGTATCGAACTCCGCCGGGCAGACGAGATTGCCGACGTTTTCGAGCACCGCGAGATCGACGTCCGCCGTGCCGAGCTCGGTAAGCCCCTGCTCGGTCATTCCGGCATCGAGATGGCACATGCCGCCGGTGTGGAGCTGGATGCTCTTCACGCCCGCGCGGGCGATGGTCTCGGCGTCTACGGAGGAATCGATGTCCGCTTCCATAACGCCGATGCGAAGATCGTCCTTCAAGCGCTCGATCGTGCGCAGCAGCGTCGTCGTCTTGCCCGAGCCGGGCGAGGACATGAGATTGAGAAGGAATGTTTTTTCCTCCTTGAGCTTTGCGCGGACGCGGTCGGCCTCGCGGTCGTTGTCGGCAAAAACGCTCTCCTTGATCTCTATGATGCGTACACTGTCCATTTCAGCAAGCCTCGATTTCTTTGAGATTGATCTCGTTGCCCTGCAGGAGCACGGTTTCCTCGCTGCCGCACAGCGGGCAGACGCGTCCCTGCGGGACGGTCGGATATGTTCGATTGCAGCTCTCGCAAAGCGTCACGGCGGGAATGGTCTCGATCCTAAGCTCCGCGCCCTTCAAAACCTCCGTCTGCGCAACGGCCCAGTTCCAGCAGGATGTGAGCTCGTGCGGCACAACGCCGGACACCTCGCCAAGCTCGAGCGTGACGGAGGAAACGCTCGTAAGAACGTTTTCCTCCGCGATGCGCTCGACGGTTTTTATCATGTGGAATACGATCCCAAGCTCGTGCATGCTCAGCCCTTTTTGCCCTTGAGCTTGATCTTCACGGCGCGCTTGAGCATATACGGCAGGATGGCCTTCATCTTGTCCTCGCTGCGCACCATGGTGCTGCACTCGGGACGCTCGCGGTGGAGACGGATGGCGTCAAAGCCGCAGCGCGTCGTGCAGATGCCGCAGCCGATGCACTTGTTCGGATCGACGATGCTCGCGCCGCAGCCGAGGCAGCGGGCGGTCTCGGCCCTGACCTGCTCCTCGGTGAAGCATGCGCGGCCGTCCTGCATCGTGCGGCGTAGCTCCTCGTTGTAGCCGGGGCGCTGGCGCGGCGTGTTGTCAAAGCTGTTGATATCGAGAAGAACGTTTTTCTTATCGAGCTCGATGAACTGCCGGCGGTTGCGGCCGATGGTGAGGCTCGTGTTCGGCTGCACAAAGCGGTGCAGGGACACGGCGCCCTCCTTGCCGGCGGCGATGGCGTCGATGGCGAACTTCTGGCCGGTGTAGGCGTCGCCGCCGACGAAGATGTCGGGCTCAGCGGTCTGGTAGGTCAGCGGATCCGCCTTGACGGTGCCGTTGGGGTTGAACTCCACCTTTGTTCCGGCGAGCAGCTCGCCCCAGGCGGCGTGCTGGCCGATGCAGTAAAGGATCGTATCCGCCTCGGCGGTCTCGGTCCGGGCGTCGTCAAACGTGGGGGCGAAGCGGCCCTCGGCATTTTTGACGGACAGGCACTTGCGGAAGCGAATGGCCCTAGCATGGCCGTTCTCGGTGTCGATCGCGGTCTGGCCCCAGCCGGCATGGATGGAGATGCCGTCGCGCTCGCACTCGGTGCGGTCCTCTTCGCCCATGGGCATTTCGTCGTACCCCTCCAGGCAATAGAGCGTCACGCTCTCCGCGCCGCAGCGAACGGCGGTGCGGGCGACATCGGAGGCGATGTTGCCGCCGCCGATCACAACGACCTTGCCGGTGAGCTTCGTTTCGGGCGCAAGATTGACCTTCTTTGTAAAGTCCACGCCGGACATGACGCCCTCGGCGTCGTCGCCGGGAACGCGGAGACGTCCGCCGTCCTGCAGACCGACGGCAACATAGAACCCCTTATAGCCCTGCGCGCGCAGCTCAGGGATGGTGATGTCCCTGCCGACATCCACACCGCAGCGGAATTCCACGCCCATCTCACGCAGAATGTCGATCTCGGCCTCCACAACGTCCTTTTCGAGACGGAAGTTCGGAATGGCGTTCATCAGCATGCCGCCGGGACGGGGCGCCTTGTCGAACACGGTCGGACGGTAGCCCTTCTCGGCGAGGAAGTACGCGCAGGACATACCCGCCGGCCCCGCGCCGATGATGGCGATCTTCTCATCGAATCCGCCCTCGACCTTCGGGATGACCTTTTCGGGGATGAAGCGCGTGGCAGCTTCGAGATCCTGCTGGGCAATGAAGCGCTTGACCTCGTCGATGGCGACGGCCTGATCGACGGTGCCGCGGGTGCAGGCGTCCTCGCAGCGGCGGTTGCAGATGCGGCCGCAGACGGCGGGGAACGGGTTTTCGCGCTTGATGAGCTGGAGCGCCTCGCGGTACTTGCCCTGCGCGGCGAGCTTCAGATAGCCCTGCACGGCAATGTGCGCCGGGCACGCCGTCTTGCACGGGGACGTACCGGTATCGTAGCAGTTGATGCGGTTGTTGTCACGGTAGTTGATGTCCCACTTATCCGGACCCCAGGCGGTCTCGTCCGGCAGCTCGTGGCGCGGGTACTCGATGGGGCCGTCCTTCGTGCAGAGCTTCTGGCCGAGCTTCACCGCGCCCGCGGGACACGTCTCAACACAGCGGCCGCACGCAACGCAGTTTTCGCTCTCGACCTTCGCAACGTAGGCGCTGCGGGAGAGGTTCGGCGTGTTGAAAAGCTGGCTCGTGCGCAGCGCGTTGCAGACGTTCACGTTGCAGTTGCAGATGGCGATGATCTTCTCTTCGCCGTCGATGTTCGTGATCTCATGGACAAAGCCGTTCTCCTCGGCCTTGTGCAGGATCTCGAGCACCTCGTCATAGGTGATGTAATGGCCGCGGTCGGTCTCGACAACGTAGCGCGCCATATCGCCCACGGCGATGCACCAGTCCTGCGGATCGTCGCCGCAGCCCTCGCCGAGCTTGGCGCGGGACATGCGGCAGGAGCAGGGCGAAGCGGCGTAAACGCCGTCGTACTTTTTCAGCCAGTGGGAGATGTGCTCGATGGAAACGGACTTGTTCTCGGTCTCGATCGCCTTTTCCACGGGGATAACGTGCATGCCGATGCCGGCGCCTCCGGGAGGCACCATGGGGGTGATCT
>ERZ773147.2934-NODE-2934-length-13842-cov-3.313339_pt1 | contig 13842 bp, 8 predicted proteins | sample MGYA00580851_ERZ773147 | MGnify/ENA primary metagenome ERZ773147 (study PRJEB29015, sample SAMEA2737818) | human gut metagenome | biome: human gut; feature: human-associated habitat; material: faeces | place: China | collected 2012 ... | reverse complement strand
TCTTTTTCTATTTCTTCTTTATTTATTTCTTTCTCATAATATATAGACATATCAAAAATATTTTCTTTTATATCATATTTAGTTACATCTTGATTAATATTTACTAGTCTATTTTCTAATCTTAATACTTTAATGATCAAATCATAATCTTCATTATTATTTATCCTTACTAATGCTGTTTTTGGAATACTATTTTCTGCACATACATTTCTAAACTTACGAATAAATGCAATTGTATTTTCTATTTTTTCAAATTCACTTTCAAATACAAAATGCTTATCATATTTTGGATATTCACTTATCATTATAGATTTACTATCAACTACTGGTAACATTTGATATATTTCTTCTGTTACAAAGGGCATAAATGGATGAAGCATTTTTAATACTCCACTTAATACATAACAAAGTGTGCTTTTTGTTTCAATAGTATCATTTGTAAACTTACTCATTTCTATATAATTATCACAGAAATCATCCCAAATAAATGAATATAATATACTTCCTACATTATTAAATTCATACTTATTCATAAACTTAGTTACTTGTTTAACAGTTTTTTCATATTTTGTAAGTATCCATTTATCATGACTATGTAAATCTTTTAAATCTATACTTTCTAAAGATTCTATATTCATTAAGCAGAATCTTGATGCATTCCATAATTTATTAATAAAATTCCATGTTGATTTAAGTTTTTCTGTATCAAATCTTAAATCTGTTCCTAAAGCACAATCTGTTGTAAGATAAAATCTTAATGCATCTGCACCATACTCATCAATCATATCCATAGGATCAATTCCATTACCTAATGATTTACTCATTTTTCTTCCATTTTTATCTCTTATTAATCCATGAATAATACAATCTTTAAATGGTCTTTGTCCAGTTATTTTTAATGCTTGAAATGCCATACGTGCTACCCAGAAGAATATAATATCATATGCAGTTACTAAGCAATCGTTTGGATAATATCTATTATATTCTTTATTAGTAGGCCATCCTAGTGTACTAAAAGGCCATAATGCACTTGAAAACCATGTATCAAGAACATCTTCATCTTGGCACCATCCTTCACCAACTGGTGGATTTATTCCTACATAAACCTCATCGCCTTTATACCACGCAGGTATTCTATGCCCCCACCATAATTGTCTTGATATACACCAATCATAACTAATTTCCATCCAGTGATTTAATATTTTTTCAAATCTTTCAGGCACAAAATTAATTTTTGTATCTTTGTTTTTTTGATTATCTAAAACATTTTTTGCAAGTGTGCCCATCTTAACAAACCATTGCTTTGATAAATAAGGTTCAACCATTACACCTGTTCTTTCAGAATGACCTACTGAGTGTGTAATTTTTTCTACTCTTATTAGTAAATCTTTTTCTTTTAAATCAGCAAGTAATTTTTCTCTACACTCTTCTCTTGTAAGATTAGTATATCCTTTTGCATTTTCATTCATAGTAGCATCTTCATTCATAATTACTATTCTTTCTAAATTATGTCTATTACCAACTTCAAAATCATTTGGATCATGTGCTGGAGTGATTTTAACACATCCAGTACCAAATTCAGGCATAGCATGTTCATCTGCAATAATAGGTATTAATCTATTAACAATTGGAAGTATTACATTTTTACCAACTAAGTCTTTATATCTTTCATCAGATGGATTTACTGCTATAGCAGTATCACCAAACAATGTTTCTGGACGCGTTGTTGCAACATCTAAGTATTTATTAGTGCCCTCTATATAATATTTCAAATGATAAAAAGCACCCTCTACATCCTTATATATAACCTCTTCATTTGAAAGTGCAGTCTTAGCTTCTGGATCCCAGTTTATTATCTTTTCTCCCTTATATATAATTCCTTCATTATAATAATCAACAAATACTTTATTAACCGCTTTATTAAGCCCCTCATCCAATGTAAATCTTTCTTTAGTATAATCTAGTGATAAACCCAATTTTGCCCATTGACTTCTTATATTACCTGCATATTCATAAGTCCAATCCCAACAAGCATTTAAAAAGTTTTCTCTACCATACTCATATTTATTTATTCTTCTTTCTTTTAATTTTTTTACTACCTTTGCCTCAGTTGCAATAGCAGCATGATCCATACCCGGAAGCCATAACGCATCATACCCTTGCATTCTTTTATATCTTATTATTACATCTTGTATAGACGTATTATAAGCATGCCCTAAATGTAATTTACCTGTTACATTTGGAGGAGGAATAACAATTGTAAATGGTTCTTTAGTTAAATCTCCACTCTTAAAATAATCATTTTTTAACCAAAAATCATATTTACCTTCTTCTACTTTACTGTGTGAATACTTTGCCTCTAGCATACGTACACTTCCTTTCTATACAACTATTTATAATATCTATATATTCTTTAAATTTCTCTTTATTTTTTAATTTTTCATAAAACAAATCTATAAATCTATTATCACGAAAATATTCATAAGAATATTTGAAATTAAGATCATAAACAAATGCAAGCCTTGTAATTATTGAATCATTTACTGTTTTTTTCATCGTATGATTTATAGAAACACCATTTAAAAATGCATTTTTAACTTCATCACTAATATCACTATCATCTTCTTTAAGTGCGATATCACCAATTACTATAGCCGCATACATTATATCTATTTTATCTGCATCTCTTATTATTTTGCATTGTAAAGTATGTTCATCTTCACAATCAATACTATATTTGTTGTGATTAAATACTGCATCTTTAATAACTGGATAATACTTTTCATCACTCACAAACTCTTTAATTAACCCTTCATCAAACAATATAGTACATCCTAAAAGTGCATGATCTATACTTTTTAAATCATTAAACGTATGGTAAACTTCTTCTTGTCTAAATCTACCTATATCATGAAGAAGCGCTATAACATATGCAAGATTAGTCTCTTCTTCATTTAATCCTAAACTTTTAGATATATTAAGACTTTGTTCACATACTCTATACGTATGATGATATTTTAACTTTACCTTTGGATCAGTCATATCATATTTACTAACATATTTTTCAAATGCATCTTTTGCAACACTTATATTTAACATATAGCCTCCTAAAATAAAAGAACCCATAATCTAAGGGTTCATAAGAACGGTACCACCTTAGTTCATAGATTCTATGCACTTTATTCTTTAACGCAGATAACGTTATTACTTACTTAACTCAGTAATAATACTCAGAAACTACATTTTATTATCAAATTATTAGTTTACACCAACCACTAACTCTCTTTAAATTCGCTTAACAAAACCTTTTCTTCAAAGTAGATACATGTATTATACCAAATCACTCACACAAAGTCTACTTTGCTTATTAATTTTACTCAAAATATTTTATTATTTCGTTTGTAATATTTTAATTCCATCTCAATATGTATGGATCATTGTTTGTTCCACTTCCCTCTGTTATTTTTACACTTGATTTAAGTTATATAGTTAGATAACTATATATGAAAACTCATGATAATCAAAGTATAATTTTTTTTACTATTTCCTAATATAGAATAATCTAAAACGTAATTATATTTTTTAATTGTTTTCAATTTTTTGTAATTCATCTTTTTCTAATACTTTTATAGATTTTTCTGGAGTTGGCAAAGTTTCCGGCATATTACCGCCAAGTTCTTCAATTGCCCTTCTAACTGTTTTACCTACATTATAGTGAGTTAAACAAGCATCATCTTCATTACCTATATTATCTTTTTTTAGTTTGGCTTCTGTTTGTGTAATACGGAATAAATTTGCACCTAATTCCTCACTACCCATATAATCAAGAATATCTTCATCTTCTTTTATATTTTTACGTTTTGCTATTTGTTTAGCTGTTTCTCCATTATAAAGCCCTTTATATCCACAATTATTAAATTTACCAAAATTTTCTACTCCAGATTCTCTAGCAGTTTTAAATAAATATTTATTCTTATTATTAACAAGAATTCTAGTATATAATCTCTTTTCATCTTCAGTTAATCTTGAATATTCTAATTCAGTAATTTCCTGTTTCCTTGTTTGTATTGCAAAATATGTTTGTCCAAGCGCTACTGATTTTTTTCTAGGATTTGCATTTTGCACTATTAAATAGCAAGCATACCTAGATAAATGATAATCAACCACGTTTTGAATATTACCTTTACCGCCAACTATCGGTTTCCTGAATTCAGGAAAGTGATCTAAAACACTATTATTACTAGTTTCACATGCAATCATTGCACGTACTATAACTTTATGAAAATTTTCCCATTTACTATATTCTAGTAAAGGCATTAATTCTCTTGCTTCCCAAAATTCATTTCCATATTCATCAATATGTTTTATACTTTCAAAAGTTTTTTCTGTATATTCTTCTATACTACTCATTTTTACAAACCTCCCTTATCGTGTATTATACCAAACATTTGTTTTTGTATCAACTATTTTTATGTGTTTTTTATCCATAGACACTACTTACACAAAAAAGAATTTCAACATTAAGCATTAAATAGAAATTCTTTTACTTTTTATAAATATATTAATTTGTTGATAATATATACGGATCAGCACTAGTGCCACTTCCAGATGTTATTTTTACACTTGTTTTAAGTTATATAGTCGGAAGAACCAAATGTGTGCATAAAAAAATGTCACTCATCTGTGACATTCTTATTATTTTAACCTGATATATATGTTATTTTAGCGTATCCATTGCCTTCTTTTGCATAATTTGAAATTGCTGTTTCGCTTACATTTTCAACTGATACTGTATATGTATCTGCACTAGTGGATGCATTACATTTATAACAATACATTGATTTTTGTGTTAATGAGGCATTTCCGATGTATCCAGAACCACCACCAGCAGGGGCATGGTAACCAGGTCCACCACCATAGTAGCCTCCACCTCCTCCTGCATATTCATAACCGTTGCCAGTTGAGAATGATAAAAATCCACTACCATATCCAAAACCAGGAGTACCTACTCTACTCATATTTGGATTATATCCGCCTGTACATAATGTGTAAGAACCACCTGCAGTTTGAGTCCCACCTAAGCCGTATGCATAACATGTTGAAGTCGCTGTTATACCTGCAACGCCAGTAACTCCTCCTCCAGAACCGCCATTTCCTGAATAGTTAGTTAATTGAGCATGTGTTGATGCACCACCACCACCTGATGCTACTATTATTACTGAATCTTTATTTGAACTTAAATATTTTAATAATCCTGTTGAAGTTGCTATATGAGTAGCTCCACCACCACCTCCATGATTACTATTTCCAGCATATGCTGTTCCATAAGATCCACCATTATATCCAGTATCATTTGTATAACTAGTTATTCCTGAAACACTTTGACCCATACCACCAACATTTATATATATAGTTTGTCCTTTATTAAGATATATTCGACCAGTTGAATATCCTCCATATCCACCTTTATGTGAAGTAGTTGAATAAGTTGCACTTCCGCCTTGTGCACCCCAAGTTTCTAACTTGTAATATCCTGATACTGGAGCTATAAATACTTGTTCACTTCCTGTATAATCAAATTCATATATTGCATCTGTGACATATACTTTTCTAGTTATCATTTTACTAAATTGTTTATACTTTATTGTATAGGTAATTATATATTCACCAATTGTGCTTGTATCTACATTTCCTTCTACTTTCGCAGTTAAAGTTTTTCCACTTTGCGTTTTTGCTATATATCCTGGATCAATAAATGTATCTCCTTTTACAATTACCATTTCATCATCACCATTTAATACTAGACTTACTAAATCTTTATTAATAGCTGGATTATCTTTTGCATTTTCTTTTAATTTATCTGCAAGTAATTTTGTATTGTTTAAAACTACTAACATTGTTCCTAGTAGTAATAAGAAAAAAACAAGTAACATATATACATATGTTGATAATATCATTCCTTTATTATTCTTCATATCATTTACCTCAATATTATAATATCACAAAAATATATAAATAACCATTATTTTTTTAGTACTACTTAAATAAAATAAACAAATAACCATTATTTTACAGATGAATATTATATATTAGGTGATACTATGCGTAATATGTTTCCATTTTTTAAAGGTGCCTTACTTTGGTTATGCTTTTTCTGGTTTTTAGTGTTTGGTGTATTTTATCAAGCAATACTCACTGTTTTTGTTACATGTAAAATAAATGCCATCATTCTTTTTTTAGAAATCATGGCATTATTCACTATTTCCTTCTTCTGTATTTTTAGATATTAATACTTCTGATTTATAAATTAAATCAATTATATCTTTACATGTTTTACAATTATTTATCTCAGTGTCTGTAAATTTAATAATATCTGGTATCGATATTAAAGTATAAAATAGTAATTTTTCTTCTTTTAATAATGGATATTTACTTTCATAATATTTTATCAAATCAACAAAGTCAAAAGAAAATGCATATTTTTTATAAAAATCATATAAATCGTAAATAGGTATTCCTTGTTTAGTTTTTTCAAAATTAATTAAATAGAGTTCTTTATTTCTTATAACATGATCTAAATCTATATTATTATAAAGAAGTACAACTCTTTTTTTTGCACTTACTTTAATTATGTTATACCACTCATCTATAGTTATTTTTGCATAGTTAAGCGCACCATAAATTTTAGATATATTTCTTGCAATTAAATACTCTGATGGACTCATAAATACATGACTTTCTATTATATTCATAAGATTATCATAATATGTAATTGTATTATTTATCTTATTAATAACTCCTTCATATATTCCTTTATATTCATCCATATCCATTTCTTTATAGAATGTAGTTTTATTATGAAGTAATGATAATAAATTCATCATATCAAAAGCTTTTTGTTCAAGTGGAACATTAACTTCTTTTATATATTCATACAAATTATATTTATAATTATCATACTTAATTTTTGGAAAATATGAAAAACCTCTTGATATTAAATAATCATAAGTTTCATTTATATTATGATTATTTTTTTCTTTAAGCACTATATAATCTTCATCTACTTTTGCAATTATACATTTTCCTTTTTTTGTTACATTAGATATTTTTTTATCATTACCAAATACTTCTTTTAATATTTTCATTTTTTATATGTTGGTACTATTAACTTATCACCAAATTTAATATCTTTTAACTCATTATAATTAGATAATTCTTCTTTTGTAACACCATACTTACTACATATAGAATCAATAGTATCATTTTCTCTTACTATATGTACATTATATGTAACATAAGTTTCACTTTTCGAATCAAACGTTTCAAATATTTCTATAGTTTTTTTACTTTCTTCTTCATCTTCTTTAGGCACACTTAAATCTACATCTGTATCAATTTCTTTAAATAAATCATCTATTTTAATATCTTCATCCCCTTTTTCTTCTTCAATAGCTCTTTCATCATTAAATTCTTCTGATACTTTTTTATCAATATTTCTTGGCATAATTTCAATTTCACTTTCTTTTATATCAATATTATCTACTAATACATCAATATGAAGTATAACTTTTCTATCTTCTATTTCATAATAAAAATCATCAATATCTATATTAGAATCTTTTAATATGTATCTATCATCCAAATCTATATTAAATGGTATCTTACATGAATATGATTCTGTATTTACACTTATTTCGTTTTCTTTATACTCAAAATATAAAGAAAATTCTCCATTTATTTCATTTAATCCATTACTTTTTAAAGTGTGATCTAAAGATATACTAGTAATTTCCTCAATATTGTTTTTTAGTTCGATTTCTTTTACAAAAGGTACAATTTGTTTCATAACATTCCTCTCTTTCCATTAATTAATATGATTTTAAAGTGAATATTATTACAAAAGAAAATTAGTTTATAAAACTAATTACTTACTTTCTAAATACTTAATCGCATCACTAAATTTATATATTTTAACTATGTCTATATCATAATTGTTTTCGTTTTTTTCTTTAATTGCTTCATTATAATTATTAACAGGAACAAAGAAAATATCCGCTTTATTTTTAACTGCGCCCTTTAATTTATATTTAACACCATCAATTTCTCCAACTAAACCATTTATATCAATTGTTCCTGTACCAGATATTTTATACCCACGAGATATATCAGCAGATACTAATTTATCATAAATACTAAGTGCTATTATAAATCCTCCTGATGGGCCCGATTCATTTTTATTAAAATTAAATGTTACGTTCTTATCATATGAATTATTACATATTAAAGCTATAAGTGTATTTTTTTTACCATTATATTCACTTACCACTATATATTTTTCTTCATTATCATTAACGATTAATTTTAACTTATCACCTTTTTTACTATTTTCTACAACATTTAAATAATCACTTAAACTTGATATATCAAAGCCATTAACAGAATTAATTTTATCTCCTACTTTTAAGTTAGTAGATGCATCTTTGTCTATATAAATAACATATACACTTGATGATACAATGTTTATTTTTTCTTTCGCATATGTATATGCAACATACGTGGCATTACTAAATGAATTATATAAAAGTAATTCTCCCCTTAAATTCAAATCAGATGCTTTTTCTTTAGTATTTTCATTTTTATATAAATCCCAGTCTTTATTAAATTTAGATAAAAGTACTGTAAAAATATTACTTTTTATCTCAGAAACATAGGTTAAATTATATGAGCCCATACTTTCATATCCATTATCTACTATTACTTTATTTTTAATATTAATTAATCCTCCATAAGTTTCTATATGATAAGGCATTGGTATATTAGAAATAGTAATAGTTATTAATACTAACAAAATATATATTATATTATCTTTTAAAAAATTTTTTATTTTTGAATATAATTTACTAATCATCTTATCCCTCTTTATATTAGTATATCAGAAAGTGAGTTATTATGAAAAAAATATTATCAAATGTTTTACTTCTTTTAATAATGATATTAATAAGTGTAGAAGTATTAATTGAAAGTGCTGATGTTTTAGAATCAGTTAAATTTTCATTTAATATATGGGAAAATAGTATATTCCCATCTTTATTTCCATTTTTCGTTATTGGAAATATACTTATAGATTTAGGTTTCCCTAAATTACTTGGTACACTTCTTAAAGATGTTATGTATAAATTATTTAAAATAAATGGTACTGGAGCATTTATAATTATATTAAGCATTTTAAGTGGATTCCCTAGTAGTGCTAAATACACTAAAGAACTATATTTAAATGGTGAAATCAATGATAAAGAAGCGACTAAACTTCTTACATTTACTCATTTTTCTAATCCATTATTTATACTAGGCACCCTTTCAATAACTTTCTTAAATAATAAAGAAATTGGTATGTGTATTTTAATATCACATTATATTGGAAACTTATTTATTGGTTTAATATTTAGAAATTATTATATATCGAAAAAAGACACTACAAAAGTATCTTTAAAAAATGCAATTATTAGTATGAATAGTTCTAGAACTGATAAATCATTTGGTCAAATGTTATCCAATGCTATAACAAGTAGTATTAGTACTTTATTACTAATTTTAGGCACAGTTACTATATTTTTAGTACTGACTACTCTTATTAATAATAATTTAAGTGTTAGTCTTTATTATAAATCAATAATTAATGGAATATTTGAAATGACACAAGGATTAAAATATTTAAGTATGCTTAAAATACCATTATATAAACAAGCATTAATTTCTGTATTTTTTATTTCTTTTGGTGGGCTATCCGTACATATGCAAGTACTAAGTATTATTAGTGATACAAAAATAAAATACTTTCCATATTTTATTTCAAGGATATTACATGCATCTATATCTACAATAATATTCTTTATATGGAAAGTATTATAAATCAACTCACTCTTCTAAGTTTTATATTTCTTACGTATGCTGTTCCTTCTTTTCCAGCATTACCATAAATAAATAAATTAGTTCCTGCAGATTCATTTAAAGTTGTAGGTGTTGTAATTACTCTTCTTACAGTTATCCATTTATTTATATTTTCTTTTGATGTGGCAATTGTAAAGAATGCACTAGAAAATTCATAAGTTTGAGTATTCTTATTACTATGCCATATACCACCTGTTACAGTAAATTCTTTTATTGTTGGATAAATATCCATAACTACTTCATAAGTCGCATTTGCTTTTATTACATTCGCATTAATGCTATTTATATATATACCCATCCATCTTCCAGTTTGATTTATAGATGAATTTAAATTAGGAAATACCACCATATTATAACCAAATGGACTATTATCAAATCTCGCATGATATCCTTTTTCAGGTTCTTCTACTCCACTATTATAACTAGACCAATTTGTAGGGACAATTCCTAAACTTCTATTTAAAGTTTTATCCCAAGGCCAGTCTACTTTTGTATAATCACTAAAAGTATAATTAGTTAATATATTATTTTGTTCATTATCGTAATAATATGCTGTCATTCTTTTACCTTCTGGAGTTTCTATTTTACTATCTGTTATTATAGTAGTCCAATTAGTATTATCACTTGATACTGATGTAACTGTATTTTTAGTAGCATTAAATATTGTTTCATAATTACGCCATACAGCAACTTCATCAAGATTATAGCTTTGTCCTAAATCTATTAATACACAGTTACCAGTACTATATGAATCATTTCCTGTAGCATATTTTCCTATATCTCCATCAGTTATTTTTGCAGGTAGTGATAAAGTACCACTTACCATAGTAGCAGTTTTTCCTTTTGCAATGTTGCTACCATTATATATTGCTTGTATTTCATTCCATCTATTTGTACTATCAGTTTGGTTACCTGAAACACAATCTTTTATATATCTTACATTATCTAGTTTCGTATTTCTGGTTGATTTATTTTCACCTATATATGTTATTCTTGCTTTACCAGATTCTAAATTAACGCCTGCTTGCATTTCTCCATTAATAAAGTATTTACCACTATAGTGTTTTGTATCATTTGTGTGATTTCCTGATGAATCTATTGCATTAACACCAGCATATCCAGATATAAATGATGAACCACCTGCACTTGCTGCTGCTCCACTTCCACCATAGTAGCCACCACCACCTGGACTATATGCTATATTTGTTACAGTACCGGCATATCCAAATCCACCAACTGATCCACTAGTACCAGCAGCTCCACTAGATGTTTGTGTAGTAGGCCCTGCAAGATGTGTTGTTTCATAACTTAAAATTACATTTTCAGATATAAGTCCACCAGCACTTCCGCCTCTTGGAGCACTTGGATCAAGGTAAGAGCCACCAGCTCCACCAGCAACCATTATTCTACTTCTTAATGAACCAGCATTATTCCAATCCCCACTAACTAGCCTTATGTCAGTAGCGCCACCAGAACCAACACCAGATTGTTGTGTACAACAGTTAAATGTTTCTCTTATACCTCCAACATACACATAAAGTTTTTCATCTTTTGTTAAGTAAATTTCTCCTTTTGTATAACCACCTTTTGTTGGTATTAAAGTTTTTACATAATCACTATAATTATTATTACCAGCTGCACCCCATGCTTCTATTCTATACCAACCTGTTTTAGGAACTGTATATGTTTGAACATTACCTGTATAATTATAAGTTTTAGCATCTTCACTTTCTTCTTTATATGCAAGTGTTATTCTTGCATAACCATTTCCTTTTTTAGCATAGTTTTCGATTGCAGTATCAGATACATTTGTAGTTGATACTGTATATGTATCTGGGGATGTAGAATTTACACACCCATAACAATACATTGCTTTATTTGTTAATAAATCATTTCCAATGTACCCTGAACCACCAGCACCAGCAGATTTGTTTTTTACATCGTTTGAATATCCACCATAATATCCAGCGCCTCCTCCACCAACTCCATCATTAGCACCTACACCAGTTGCATTTTGGCCTTTTCCAAATGCATAACCCATTACTTGATTTGCTACTGATTGATTAGTAGTTTCAGTCACTACTCCTGTAAAGCCCCCACCATGTCCAACTGCATATGTCCAACTAGAGCCTCCTCCTGCACCAGCTACTATTAAAATTGATGATTTGTTATTTTCTAATGATGACAATAATCCTGATACTTTTGCAATATGTGTGGCTCCTCCTCCTGCACCACCACTTTCATCATCAGTGGTATCCCATGTTCCACTTCCGCCACCATTATATCCCCCTGTAGCATTTTTACCTTTTGTACCATCTTGACCTTTTCCACCAACATATATGTATAAAGTTTCACCTTTTTTTAAATAAACTACTCCTTTACTATATCCCCCATATCCACCTGGTGTTGTAAGAACATTATTATTTAAAGATGTTCCACCTTGAGCACCCCAAGTTTCTAATTTATAATATCCTGAAGATGGTGCAGTAAATGTTTGAGTACCACCTGTGTAATCATAGTTATAAACAGCTTTTGTTACTATTACTTTTCTTCTTAATAAATATCCATTAAAGTCATATGTTAAATAATATGTTCCTTCTTTCGTAGTATCTACTGAGCCTGTTATTTTAGGTTTATCACCAATCCAGTTAATATATCCTGGATCAAAAAACTCAGTATTTAACTCTACATACGTTACAAATTCATCGTTAGAGTCTCCTACTAAAGTAACTATTTCATTACCTTTTACTTCTACACTAGCGTACTCTTCACTTTTTAGTTTTACTACAAGCATAGTATCATAATTTTTCTTACTTAATGTTTTTAAGTACTTTCTTGTATTTAGATCAAAATTATATATATTCTCTCCACTAAATAACTTAGTTCCATCAAATAAATACACCTTATCTACATTAAGTGTACTTTTTAAATTGTCATAATGTTCACTTTCATATGTATCTAAGTTAGTTAAATCAACATAATAATTTCCATTTAATATAGTTAATATATTAATATCATATGAGTCATAGTATTGGTTTAATATTGAAAGAGCATTTATTGAATTTATTGTATTATAGTTCTCACTTTCTTTATATCTTGTGTAAACACTTGAGAATACTTTAAATACTCCTAATATAACAACTGCAACGACTGTCATTACTATCATTGTTTCTGACAAAAAGAAACCATTTCTCTTTTTTTTCATCATATCACCCCAAAATTCTTACTTGATATTATTCCTCTATTATTATATAATAAATTTATAATAAATACCATAGGTATTTTAGAAAGAATAAATTGGGAGGCAGTTTATGATTAAAACTTTTGATTATGAGAAGTTGCCTATAGTTGAAGTAGTAAATGAAATACTTTATGATGCTTCTAAAAGGGGTGCTAGTGATATTCACTTTGACCCTGAAGAAGATGAAATGAAAGTTAGAATTCGTATTGACGGATTATTATCAGATTATACAACTATACCAAACACTCTTAAAAAAAATTTGATTACACGTATTAAAATTATGTCTGGCATGAATATTACTGAAGTAAGACTACCACAAGATGGTGCGATTAAAACTACTATTAAAGAAGAAAATTTGGATCTCCGTGTTTCTTCTTTGCCAACTAATGAAGGTGAAAAAATAGTTATTCGTATTCTTGATTATTCAATGAGTTTAAAAGGTATTGAATACTTAGGATTTAGTGAAAGAAACTTTAAAAAGATTTCAAAACTTATAAATATACCTTCTGGTATAATATTAGTTACAGGTGCGACTGGTAGTGGTAAATCTACTACTGTATACTCTATTTTACAAAAATTAAATAGAACTGAAACTAACCTTATTACGGTTGAAGATCCGATAGAAATGAATATAAAAGGAATTAACCAAGTTC
>ERZ773147.2930-NODE-2930-length-13859-cov-3.885975_pt1 | contig 13859 bp, 6 predicted proteins | sample MGYA00580851_ERZ773147 | MGnify/ENA primary metagenome ERZ773147 (study PRJEB29015, sample SAMEA2737818) | human gut metagenome | biome: human gut; feature: human-associated habitat; material: faeces | place: China | collected 2012 ... | reverse complement strand
CTGAGCCGCCAGGTATTCGTTGAAGAACAGGCTGGCACGCTTGTTGGGGAATACGATTGCCGTGCGCGACAGGTCGTTCCCTATCTTGGAGTATAGGTCTTGGGCTACTGATTGAAGGAATGTTTTCATACTTTCTCTATTATTTCTTCTTCTACATACCACAGATACCCGCTGATGGCATTGGCGTCATATCCCATGCGGACAAGTAATTCCATATACCCTTGTACCTGTTTGTTATATTTCTTGTTGGGCTTGCCGAACTTGAAGTCTACGACCACGATTGCACCGTCGCGCATCATTACGCGGTCGGGGCGGCGGTTGCGGAGCTCTCCGTTCTCCTGCCAGATGATGTCGCATTCGTTGAACAACTGCCAGGTTCCCGAATACCAGTCCTTGATTTGCGGTTGTGCAAATGCCTTGCGGGTGAGTTCCCGTATCTCTTCCTCTGTCTCGGCACGGCCGATGATACCTTCGAATACCAGACGGTTGACGGCATCGTCGATATCCGCTTCCGTTTCAATGGCGGAGAACAGCGTATGCAGCAGACGCCCCCGGTTGATGAAGCGCCGGCCGGATTCGGCTTCGTCCACTCCGGCTATGAAGTCGGCGGAACGGTTGGACTGCCGGAATTCGATGTCGTGGCGCATGCTTTCCGTATGTACCGGAAGTTTGACGGGCTTCTGTGCAAGCTTGTTCACAGTGCGGCTTTTCCCGTCCGGAGTGTCCGCATCCTTGTTCTTTCCCTTCCGAACGCAGTGAAGGAGCGCCTCTTCCGACGGATATATCGCTCCGCTTTCATAGATGCTCCCTTCTTCGTCCCAACTGCCTTCTTCCGCTTTGGCCACTTGGGGCAGGGCGGCGGAGAGAAGTTCGGACATAGTGCCTTTCTGGTCTTTCCGGCTCCATACGATAAGATTCTTTCCGGCACGGGTGAATGCCACGTACAGCAGGTTCAGGTTATCCACCCACAACTGCAACCGCTCGTTGAGGTAATCCTGCCGGTAAACGGATTCTGCCATTGTGGACGAGTAGTTGACGGGTACAAGGTCTATGGCATTGTACGGCGCTTCGGGGGCGGTGCACCACACCAGTTGGTTGTATGTTTCGTTCTCCAGTTTCCAGTCGCAGAAGGGGATGAGCACGGTATGGAACTCCAGTCCCTTGGACTTGTGGATGGAGAAGATGCGTATGCCGTCCATTTCTCCGCTGGGAATGGTTTTGTTGCAAAGCGTCTCGTCCCAGTAGCGGATGAAACCGTCGAGGTCGGAAGAGTTGTTTTGCAGGTACTCTGTCACCGCATCGAAGAAAGAGAACAGATAGGCGTCCTGCTTTCCGATGCGCCCCATGTCGAACAGTGTGAAGAGTTCTTCCAACAGTTCGTACAGAGGCATCAGGCGCAATTCGTCCATACGGGCGACGAACTCTGCGGGAAGCGCGGTCCTTGCATCGGCGGTCAGCAGTTTGTGCCAGTCGGCAGGCGCTGCAAGGGGAGCTTCCACTTCTCCCTTACCGGTAATCTGCAAACTGTAATTCGTGATTAACGAGGCTCTTGCTATCTTCTCTTCCGGATTGGACAGGTAGCGCAGGGCATCTATCAGCATGCAAATGGCAAGCGAGGCATCCAAGCGGAACGCTTCGTCCGATACAACGGGCAGGTGCAGCTCTTTGTCGAAGTAATCCGCAATGGGTGGTATATTCTTGTTTTTGCGCACAAGAATGGTTATATCGTTCAGCTTCACGTCTTCCGAAAGCAGCCTTTGCACTTCTTCGCCCATAGCCGACAGGGTCTTTTCCGTATAGTTCTGTTCTTCATCGGACTCCAGGAAGGAGACTTTGACATAGCCTTTGTTTTCCGTCTTGGGAGACTCCTGGGCTACATCGGCATAGGCGCGTTTCAAGGGGATGCACTCTTCCTTCAGCTCTTCCAGATGCAATGCGTTCAGATAGTCTACTGCGGCGGTAAACAGGCGGTTGTTGAAGTGGATGACATTCGTTTCGCTCCGGCGGTTTGTCTTCAAGGTTTCCACGCGCACCGGGAAAGGGAAGGGGAGCTGGACACCGCTTTCGCAGTGTAGGGGTTTAGCGTCGTAAAGTGGCACTTCAGCATCGTAAAGTGGCACTTTAGCATCGCAGAGTGGCACTTTAGACTGGTCGTTTCCCAAGCTGTTCAATATCCCCCAGTCGCCATTCCGCCAGCGGTATATGGACTGTTTCACATCGCCCACAATGAGGCTGTCCGCTCCCTGCGAAAGCCCTTCGAGCAGCAGCAGGCGGAAGTTATCCCATTGCATGCGGCTTGTGTCCTGGAACTCGTCTATCATTACGTTGCGGATGTTGGCGCCTATCTTCTCGAATACGAAAGAAGAGTCGCCTTCGTGCACTAATTTGTGCAGCAGCGCATTGGTGTCGGACAGCAGAAACCGGTTGTGCTCGCGGTTCAGGGTGCGTACTTCTTCGTCGATGTGATTGAGCAGTTGCAGTTTGTTGAGGTGTTGCAGCGAGAGGCGGCAACTGTTTATCGTGCGATTCTTCTGCGGGCGGAACCTCTCCGCATCCTGAAGCAGGGGTATCAGGCTGGTTTCGGCAAGGCGGATAATCTCGTCCTTGCGCGAAGATGTCTTGGTAGCCCAGTTCTTGGCGTCCGCCAGGCAGTTTTGCAGGGTGGCATTCAAAACATCCTTATCCGCCAGCCGTCCGTCGCGCAGCTTGCGGAAATAGCTGCCTATGCCGCGTGCACCACCTTTCAGGTCTTCGGGTACAAGGGCATGGCCTTCCAGCTCGCCTTCAAACTGGTCGTAGAAGCCTTTCATCTGCTCCAGTGCATCGGTCTCCATTTCACGCAGTACGTCGCGATAGAGCTTTATTGTTTCGGGAGAGCGCAGCTTGAACCGCAATCCTTCGCCGCGTTCTATGTAGCTTTCGTCGAAAATGTTCCGTCCGAAGCTTTTTACTTCGTTGGACACATTCCAGCGTTTGTCATCGGCAATGCGCTCGTTGATGTAGTCCAGCAGCCAGGCCAGTACGGGCGAAGAGGGGGTGAGCTTTTCAATCATGCTGTCTACGGCGTCGCTCAGCACCTCGGCGTTGTTCAGCTCGATGTTCAGGTTGGGGCTGAGTTCCAGTTCGCGGGCAAGGTTGCGCATGACCGACTGGAAAAACGAGTCGATTGTTTCCACGCGGAAGCGGCTGTAGTCGTGCAGCATATACTGCAATGCCATTCCGGCGCGTTGGCGCAACTCCCTGTCGGAAAGAGAGGCGGTTTCCGGCTTCTTAGCCAAATCTTCTTTGATACGTTTCAGGTAGGCATCCGATGCGGGGTCTTCTTTCCAGATGCCGTAGAGCTGCGTCAGGATGCGCTCTTTCATTTCCGCCGTAGCCTTGTTGGTAAAGGTCACGGCAAGTATCTGCCGGTAGGCGCGGGGATTGAGAATCAGAAGCTTGATGTATTCCACTGCCAGTGTGAAGGTCTTGCCCGAACCGGCTGAGGCTTTGTATACTAATAGTTCCATGTAGGTATGTTTATATTTGTCCGCCAATATCCTTGAACTTCTCAATAAAAGCTACAATCTTTTGGAATACGCTTTGTTTCTTCATCAGATATTGAGGATTAAGTGGACTCATCTTCGGTAAAATAGCATTGAGGTCGGTGCCGTTCTCGCTGGCATATTTTCGTTTCAAGGAAGCTTGGATATATCGTCTGGCAGCTTCTATATTCAGTTTTTCTTCTGCTATCAGGGTGTTGGCTTCCTCTTTTTGCTTCTCTTGGGCATAGGCGAAGAAAGCGGCTATGACACCGGTTTTGTCTTGAATCGGTTCCAAGTCTGTTTCATTGATAAAATCAATTATCAGGCTTTCTTTGGCTCTATTCCCGATGCTTGCTCTAATCACACGGCGTACGTCGTCTACCAATGCAACCTTGTCTTTTATCTTTTTGTTGTGCTCAAAAATTAATTCAAGAATATAGTCAAGATTTATTTCCTGGGATTTGAGTAAATCAATTTCAAAGACTACATCATCCCAATCTATTTTTGAGCTTTCGGGAGCTTTGCCTGCCCTTTCATGCCTGAACCAATCCCGGATATCATTGTATGTTGACCGATAATCCTGTACTGTCCGTTCTTTCAGTACATCGATGTCCTGCATGGCTGCTATGTCTTCATCAGTCAGAAAGTATGTGTTCTTGAATGTTTCAAGGGCTGTACTGTCCTCCCGGTTTATTTTTTGCAGGGCTTTCAGATGCGTAAATTCATCATAGTTTTGCAGGATGTTTTCTATCTGCAAATACTCTCCGAATAGCTTCACGAAAGCTTTTTTATCTGCTTCTGTCACTATTTCATTGGGGGCGGGAAATCTTTCAGTCAAATCTTTGACTACTTCCGTATATCCTCTTTTCGTTTCACCTGTGGCAATGTCTATGAATCCGTTGAGATATTCATTATAACTTTTTTCAAGCACAACGTTCTTTGTGTTTTTATCGCCAAATGTGGTAATGGCATCTATTGTAGCCTGTTCCAAATCTCTGAACGTAACGATATTGCCGAAAGTCTTGGTTGCATCATATATACGGTTGGTACGTGAGAATGCCTGCATCAGACCATGATAACGCAAGTTTTTATCAACAAACAGCGTATTCAAAGTGGGGGCGTCAAAACCGGTGAGGAACATACCTACAACGATGAGCAAATCAACTTCTTGGCTTTTTACCCTTTTTGCCAAGTCGCGGTAGTAGTTTTGGAATTCCTTACTGTCTACTCCGAAGCTGGTTTTGAACATAGTGTTATAATCACTGATCGCCTTTGCCAAAAACTCTTTGGCGCTGCTGCTCATGGCTGAGGGTTCAAAGTTCTCTTCAGCAATGTCGCCCACTGCATTTTGTTCTTCGTTAGGTGCAAAAGAAAATATGGTGGCTATCTTCAGCGGCTTTTCATTACCTTTCTGCAGATTGTTTAATTCTTCATAATACAGTTTGGCTGCCTCTACGCTGTTCACTGCGAACATTGCATTAAATCCCTTATTGTTTCCTTGGTTCCTGTGAGTCTTTATCTTGAAATTCTGTAGGATGTATTGAGATATTTCTTTGATACGGTCGGGATGAAGCAAGAGATGTCTGTTTTCCGCTGCACTTAACTTAACTTCATCGCGCTCCGCTTCCAAAGCTTTAAACTGTGGACGCACATCGTTGTAGTCTACTTTAAACTTCAACACTTTCTCATCTCTGATAGCATCCGTGATGACATACGAATGCAACTCACGACCGAATACGCTGGCGGTAGTTTCCGTGCCCAAAGCATTTTCCGGAAAGATTGGAGTACCGGTAAATCCAAATTGGTAGTATTTCTTGAAGTTCTTCCTCAAGTTCTTCTGTGCTTCACCGAATTGGGAACGGTGGCACTCATCGAAGATGAATACAACCTGCTTCTGATAAATAGGCAGATTACTCTCGCTTTTCATGAGGTTGTTCAACTTCTGAATGGTAGTGACGATAATCTTGTTATCATCTTTATCGATGTTTCGCTTCAGGCCTGCTGTACTTTCCGAGCCGTTGACGCTGTCGGGTGAGAAACTTTGGTACTCTTTCATCGTTTGGTAATCCAAATCCTTGCGGTCTACAACGAAGAATACTTTATCAATGAAATCAAGCCCGGTGGCAAGGCGGGCAACCTTGAAACTGGTCAGTGTTTTGCCCGAACCGGTGGTGTGCCAAATGTATCCACCGCCTTCCGCCGTTCCCCATTGCTTCGTTTGATAGGCACTTTTAATCTTCCACAGAATGCGTTCTGTGGCGGCTATCTGGTAGGGGCGCATAATGAGCAACGTGTCGCTGGTATCAAATACGGAGTAGGTGAGCAGTATTTGCAGTAACGTATTCTTCTGAAAAAACGTTGCAGTGAAATCTTTCAGGTCTTTAATCAGCGTATTGTCCGCCTTTGCCCAATTCATCGTAAAGTCAAAACTGTTTTTGTTTCGTTTCACCGTATTGGCAAAATAACGGGTGTCCGTGCCGTTGGAGATAACAAAAATCTGAAGGTACTTATATAGGGAACTTTCGCTGTTGAAACTTTCCTTGCTATAGCGGTGTACTTGGTTGAAAGCCTCACGAATGGCTACTCCCCGTTTTTTCAGTTCTATCTGCACCATAGGCAGGCCGTTTACCAAAACCGTAACGTCATAACGGTTGGCTTGCGTCCCGGTCTGTTCAAATTGATTAATCACTTGCACTTTGTTGCGGGTGATATTCGTCTTATCTACCAAATAAATATTTTGAATATGCCCATCGTCAAATACGAAGTCATAGATATGGTTCTCGTGCACCTTTTTTGCTTTCTCTACAAGGCTGTCGCTGGGTTTATCCAGATATTCATCCACGAATCGTGTCCATTCCGCATCTGTAAAGACAACCTGGTTCAGGGTTTGCAGTTGCTTCCTTGCGTTGGTTAACAGAGCATCAGGAGAGGTAATTTCCGGAACATATTCGTAGCCTTGATTCTTCAAATCATCTATGAGTTCACGCTCCAAAGCGGCTTCCGTCTGATAACCGGCAGGTGGTTCGCATGCTATTGAACTTTTTACATAGTTATCAAGAACTATGTAATTTTGTAATTCCGCTATGGTATTATATTGCATCATTGTTGTTCCTCCTTCCAGTACTTATTTTCAATAAGATGATTTAATAAGAATTTTACCGTTTGTTTTTCCGGTTCCGTAGGTTCCGGTACTACTTCATTTGACAATGTGGAATGGCTTGTAAACTGAATAACTCTATTATAATAGGTTTGTTTGTCATCAGGCAGCAAATCAGACCAATGTGGATAGCCTAAGAAGTTGGCTGTTTTTTCGTAGAGGTTGCGCAGAAGCATAAAGTGGTATTTCTGAATGCTATTTGTAGCGATGGCATCTTGAATTGTTTGTATTAAATGGAGATGATATGAGAAACTTTTGTTTGAATCTCCTTTCTTCATTTGAATGTCGTAAGTACCATCTTCTTTCTTATTGAGCATGTAGCAACTGGCCTTTTTCCTATTATTGTCATATAATAAGTTTTTAAGCTCATTATGAAGCACGTTATAGAACAACGGATTATGTGTTGAAATGATAAACTGTAACCCATTGGATTTCTTAATGAGATCTGCCAAATTAACAGCCAGCTCAATTAGATGATTTTCATCTAAAGAGCTAACCGGATCATCGATGAATATATACTTTAAGTCATTAAATTTATCCGTTTCTCTATCTGCAGGTTCTGCTATGTTTAAAACTTCAACAACTTGTGCAAGCAAACTATAAAATACGCACCAGATTAAACAACTCTCTTCACCTTTTGAGATTTTTATATTATCAATCGTATTCTCATTGCCCGCAGCAATAGAGAACGTTATTTCGTTGAATCTTTCATTGAATTTAGGCATTAGCTTATCGCTGGTATAATGTTGGAAATGGGTTATTATATTGTTTTCCTGCCCTTGATCACGAAGTACCCAATCTGTGAAACTGTTTGGTTGTATTTTTAGTTTTCGGTTGGTGTCGGCATTCAGGTCGTTGTCCCAATAGAACAAATCTTCCGTAAAAGCATTGTAGTAAAGTATTTTTGCTTTTGCGTCTTCCAGCTCTTCTGTTTCGGTATTTTTTGGTGCTATCAGTCTTTTAAATTCTCTGGACAGACGCGTTTTTCCTGTACCGTTGAAAGCATAGATTAACTGCACTTTTTTATTCGCATCTTTGAGCGTTTGTGCTATTTCGGTTAGTGTTTGTCCCATACTAATTTTATATTATTCTTTGGAAATGAGAGTAACATATTACGGTAGTACTCGTATTGCTTCTGACGTAATTCAATCTCTTTTGGCAGACCTTCGGTGAGTGAGGTTGTGAGTGCGTCAAACTTATCAAGAATAGAGACTATGTGTTCTTGCTCTTCGAGGGAGGGGATAGGGATAAGAAGTTTTTCAAAAGCAGTTTTTGATAAACGTGGTACACTTGAACGTCGAACTTGACTATATATTTTCTGTTGTTGGGTTATTAGAAAATGATATAAAAATCTACTTTTTAAGTCATTCTTTGTTACAAAATAATAAACATCATCAGCTGCCCAAAAATCAACATCACTATAGCCAATTTCGCCTGCAGAACCAGCACTAATAATAAATGTAGTATCAGCTATTACATTATTTTTATGGTAATAGCCAAGAGGAATCATGCAATTTTGATAAACAGCATATTTGCCAGTTTTTTCTAATTGATTTTTAATAAGTCGTTTACCCCGTTTTATCTCTACAACCTCTTCCAATACTTTCCATTCTACTTTACCCCGCGGCTGTAAAACAGAATTGCCAGTGGGGGGATTCAATGTGGATAATGGTTGTATTGAATTGTCGCTGTTTTGGATGGAAGTGGCTGACCGGTTCGAACGTAGTGAAGACTGGTCGGACTCTTCCATAGGGTAGGCGAGTAGTTGATTACGATAATATTCATATTGGGATTTTCTCGCTTGCAGCTCCGCTTGCAGCTCCGCTTGCAGCTCCGCTGTAAGCATTGAAAAACTATCTAAAATACGAACAATCTCTTGTTGAATTTCAAGAGATTTCTTGAGATTGTTTGGATATGGGATAGGAATTTGAAGTTTTTCTATAACAAAAGCATCAAGTGTAGGAATTCCAGCAACCCGAACTCTTGATTTCAGATAATACTGTTCTCCCAATAAAAAGTAGTACAAAAATTTATTGTTTAGTTTAGCCATTTGTTCAATACAATACGTACCATCAGATGACCAAAAATCAACAGAACTATATCCAACAGTGCCAGCTGATGCCCCAACGTTAATAATCATAACAGTATCTGCTGGTCTATTAGCATTATAATAATAGCCTAAGGGATCTAAACCACCATGAAAAACGGGATATTTATCATTTGCTGACAATAGATTACGTGTTAATCTTTTTCCTCGTAGAATATTGGTAATTTCTCCCAGTGTCTTCCACTCTACCTCTACACCTTCCAATAATTTCTTTATATTACTCATAGTCCATCAGTTTACGCAATTCTTCTTGCAATTGTTTCTTATCAGGTAAATAGAGTTGATACCTACTTACAAACAGTTGGTTTGAAATGCCTTGTGTAGCATATTCAATCAGCACTTTGTCTTTGTATGCTCCAAGAACAATTCCTATCGGTTCATTATCACCTTCCGTATTTTCTTCTTTCTTGAAATAGTTTAGATACAGATTCATTTGTCCGATATCGTTGTGCTCAATTTCGCCACGCTTCAGGTCTATGAGCACAAAACATTTCAGAATACGGTGATAGAATACCAAATCAACATAAAAATGTCGCGAACCGATATTGATTTTATATTGTCGCCCGATAAAGGCAAATCCTTTGCCAAGCTCCAAAAGAAAGTCCTGTAAATTGGCTATTAATCTATCTTCCAGTTCGCCTTCCAAATAGACTTGCTTTTCGGGGATGCCTACGAACTCTAGTACAAAAGGGTCTTTCACAATATCCTGCGGATTTTGTATCTCTTGCCCTTGTCTGCTCAATGTCAGAACTTCTTCTTTGTTTCTGCTCAATGCCAACCGTTGAAAAAGTCCGCTTTTCATTTGCCGCTTTAACTCGCGCACACTCCATTTCTCGATTTCGCATTGCTTGGTATAGAAGCTTATTTCAAGTTCGTTACCTGCTTTTAGAATTTCCAGATAATGGCTCCAACTCAATTGTCCGGACAGTGTTTGGATTTTTGGGAACGCCAAATAGAACTGCCTCATTTGAAACACGTTGCTTCGGCTGAATCCTTTGCCGTATGCAACGGTCAGGTCGTGCGATAGGCGGTTCAACAACTCTGCCCCATATTCGGCACGTTCTTTTCCTTTCTGCTCGTACTCTACAATATAGTGCCCTATTTGCCAGTTGGTCTTTATCAAGGTTGCATTTACCGTTTGGATAGCTTTGTCGCGCCCTTCGCTCAAAGCCTTTCCAATGGCTTCAACAAGTTCCTTATAGGAAGATTGTCCGATAGTCTCGTTTATTTCGCTATTCATGGCTTACCCCTCTATTTCTCTTATAATGGCATCAATATCGGCACGCAGTGCATCAACGCGTTTCACCGTCCGGGCAATATCTGCATTCAGCTTAACAATATCAATTACTTCGCGTTTGTCTTCTGCTTCCACATAAGAACTTACAGAGAGGTTGTAACCGTTTTCTTCTATTTTACTGTTATCTACCGATGCCGCAACATATTTCACAGGTTCCTTTTTATTGAATAGGTCTATAATCTTTGCTATGTGTTCATCGGTCAGTACATTGTTGTTAGTCTCTTTTTTAAAGAATTCCTCTCCGCTGGCATCGATGAATTGTGTCTTTGTATCTGTTTTGTGTTTGGAGAGCACAAGGATATTTACGGCTATACTCGTTCCATAAAATAGATTGGGCGGGAGAGAGATGACGGTTTCTATAAAGTTATTGTCTACAAGATACTTTCTTATCTTTTGTTCGGCCCCGCCACGGTAGAAGATACCCGGAAAACAGACAATAGCAGCCCGTCCTCTGGCGGAAAGGTAGCTGAGGGCATGCAGCACGAAAGCAAAGTCGGCCTTGGACTTGGGAGCCAGTACGCCGGCAGGGGCAAAACGGTCGTCGTTGATGAGTGTAGGGTCATCGCTGCCTACCCAATTGACAGAATAGGGCGGATTGGAGACAATAGCATCGAAAGGCTTTTCATCGCCATAGTGGGGCTTTATCAATGTGTCGCCCAAAGCAATGTCGAATTTGTCGTAATTGATATTATGCAAAAACATGTTCATCCGTGCCAGGTTGTAGGTAGTATGGTTTATTTCCTGACCGAAGAAGCCTTCTTCAATAAGATGGGCGTCAAACTGTTTTTTTGCTTGGAGCAATAATGAGCCTGAGCCGCATGCCGGGTCGTAGATTTTGTTGACAGAGGTTTGTCCCGACAGGGCTAATTGCGCTATCAGTTTTGATACGTTCTGAGGTGTAAAGAACTCACCTCCCGATTTACCCGCATTGGCGGCATAATTAGAAATCAAGAACTCATAGGCATCACCGAAAAGATCAATCTCATTGTCTTCGAAGTTGCCGAAGTCCAAACTCTCCACTCCTTTGATAACAGCAGCCAAACGCTTGTTCTTTTCTTCTACCGTGTTCCCCAAACGATTGCTTGTAGTATCAAAGTCTGCAAACAGTCCCTTAATATCATGCTCGGACGGATACCCATTGGCCGATCCTTCTATCGCATCGAAAATCGCAGCTAAATCTGTATTCAGATTAGGATTTGTATAGGCGCTCTTTGCTATGTTTACAAAGAGTTGGCTGGGATAAATGAAATAGCCTTTTGTTTTGATTGCATCGTCTTTTATCTCAGTGGTGATAACATCGTCCGACATATCGGCATAATGGATACTGTCATCGCCGCCTTCAATGTAACTGGTAAAGTTTTCACTGATAAACCGATAAAAAAGAGTTCCCAGGACAAATTGCTTAAAATCCCAACCATCAACAGCTCCACGTACCTCATTGGCAATTTTCCAAATTGTAGATTGCAACTCATCTCTTTGCTTGATACCAGTCATATTTATTCAAATTGATTCTTGATTTATAATGCAAAAATACAAAATTTATCAAGAATATAATAACAAGCATCTCCTAACTTTGGGTTTCCGGCTGTTTTTGACGATAGAATCCTACTACATATAAAAATAATGAGAAAGGTTTAAGAACAACATGAAAAGCAGGGATATGTAAAAAGGATTGCACCTTTTTATTTGTACGGTGCAATCCTTTGTATGTATCTTTGATAAAAGGGTATGCCAAAACTAAAATTTGCTTGCTGTTTTTTTGTTCTTTTTCCGTGAAATCCGTGTCTAAAAGTATTTTGAATGCCCTCTATCTCAGAGAACCGGTGTCTGGAACAGGAACGTGAAAGAAGGGCTGTCTTTCAAATCCTTTACGGCATCTCCTGCATAGACCTCTCCGTTGGTCAGCGAGAGTTTCTTGACCTTGGCTTGGGGGCTGAAATCCATCTTCTTCAAATCGAGCCAGAAGAGGTTGGGAGTAAGGGTGGATTCAAAGTAATATACCTTATCTTTCTGATTGGCTACCGAGCGCCAGCGCGTGGAAGAGATGTGAGGCTTGTCGGGCGTAGTGATTCCGAACGGTACGGATACGTTACGCATCACACTCAATACGCTGGGGACTGCAATCGCCGCGTCTGCTGTCTGCGGAATGGCATGAATGTAGAATGACGCGCGTACAAAGCGGTCGCTGGAGCGGTTGGTTCCGGGCAGCATCTGCAATCCGCCGACTTCCTTCCAATAGTCGTTGACGGCCAATTGGTACTCGTATCTGGGCGAGTTGGTCATCACCCGGTATTCCTTGCCCTCGTGGATGCTTAGTTTCCCGTCCAGATATTCCAGGATAGCGGTATTCCCCGTTTCGTCCGTAATAGCCAGATGAAGGGTGGAAGCCGAGCCGTTGGGCATTCGGGGAGCGTCGATGCGGAAAGTCTCCTTCTTCAGTTCGTCCACGGCTTCGCGCACGGTGGCGAAGTTGTCGAGTACATACTGCGTCCAGATGCTGATGCCCATTACGGGGCGGGTGTCTCCGGGACGGTCGTATACGGACTCCGGCAGGAACAGCAGTCCGGCCACCAGTCCTTTCTCGTTCATGCCGTCGCACGTACCTATATCATAGCCCGTGGCAATGACACTGCCGTACTTTGAAGTCCATTTCACTGTTTCGCCTTTATTGTAGCCGGCCCGTTGTATTCCTCGCGGAAACACGTAGATGTTGCTCATGATGTCCTCTTTCCAGTCCATCGTACGGCCTGTGATAACCAGATTCTCCGGTCCGATGTAAGTGGCGCGCGTGCATGCGTCCGCTTGCTGTATGGTTACTGAAAACAGGGCAGCCAAGGCTGTCAGCGCTACCGTTCCTCTTTTTTTATTCATAATCTTGTTTGTTAAATGGGTTATATGCAAAGAGTAACAAATGCGGCGTCAAACAGTTTGATACAGACAGGCTTTTTAGCTTCTATTCCGTTTTTTCTTTCAGCAGTTCTTCCATTTTCAGTACTTCGTCGCGGTATTGTGCGGCTTCGATGAAGTCGAGTTTCTTGGCAGCTTCCTGCATCAGTTTCCTGGTGCGCTCGATGCTCTTTTCGAGTTGGGCGCGGCTCATGTACCGGACAATCGGGTCTGCGGCAACCGTGGTGCTGCTCTCTTGTTCCACATAGGGACGGGGCGCGGTTGCCGGGGATTTTTCCTTGCCGGTTCCACCTTCGGCAAATCCTTCCGTGCCGGCAAATACGTTGAGGTTCTTTGCTTTCCTGATTTGCTGAGGGGTGATGCCGTGCTCCTCGTTATATTTCAACTGCTTCTCGCGGCGGCGGTTGGTTTCGTCGATGGTGAGCTGCATGCTTTCCGTTATCTTGTCGGCATACATGATAACCATGCCGTTGACGTTGCGGGCGGCGCGTCCCGCCGTCTGTGTCAGCGAGCGGTGGGAGCGGAGAAATCCCTCCTTGTCGGCATCCAGAATAGCCACAAGAGACACCTCCGGCAAGTCCAGTCCCTCACGCAGAAGGTTGACACCGACAAGTACATCGTACTCGCCCTCGCGCAAGTCGCTCATAATCTTTACACGTTCCAGCGTGTCTACGTCGCTGTGTATGTAGTTGCACTTTACGCTGTTGTTGAGCAGATACTCCGTCAGCTCTTCCGCCATGCGCTTGGTCAGCGTGGTGACGAGGGTGCGCTCGTTGCGTTCGATGCGCAACTGGATTTCTTCCATCAGGTCGTCTATTTGGTTGTGGCTGGGACGCACTTCGATAATGGGGTCCAGCAAACCGGTAG
>ERZ773147.2929-NODE-2929-length-13859-cov-3.933353_pt1 | contig 13859 bp, 18 predicted proteins | sample MGYA00580851_ERZ773147 | MGnify/ENA primary metagenome ERZ773147 (study PRJEB29015, sample SAMEA2737818) | human gut metagenome | biome: human gut; feature: human-associated habitat; material: faeces | place: China | collected 2012 ... | reverse complement strand
GGTCAGCGTGCCGCGCAGCTCCACGCCGAGCGGGTTGCCGATGGCGTAGACCGGGTCGCCGACGCTCAGGGCGTCGGAGTCGCCGAACTCCGCGGCGGGAAGCCCCTGTGCCGCGCGGCCGTCGGTATCCTGCGCCTTGATGACGGCAAGATCCTGCTCCGCATCGTAGCCGACGAGGGCGGCGTCGAAGATCGAGCCGTCCGCAAGGGCGACGTAGCAGCTCGTGCCGCCGGCAATGACGTGCGCGTTGGTGATGATGTAGCCGTCCTCCGTCAGGATGACGCCGGTGCCGACGGACGCGCCGCGCGGCAGCTCGGTCACCACCGTGACGGTGGAGGGATTGACCCTCCGGTAGATCTCCTGAATGGTCAGCGCGTCGCCGTGACCGTCCGCGTAGACAAGGCGCACGCCGTCGTCCGCCGATACGACCGGCAGCTCCGGCTCGGCGCTCTCGTCAAGCTCGCCGTAGTAATAATAGTAGCCGGGATCATCATAGTAGTCGCCGTGATCGCCGCCGTAGAAGCGGTCCGGCAGCAGGCCGAACCACCAGGCGGCGTACAGCCCGCCGGCGAGAACGAGGACCGCGGCCAGACAGATAAGGAAAATTTTCAGCCCACGGTGTCCCTTGCGGCGCGTTTTGGCGGGCGGCTCCTGCGCGGCGGTTTCCGGCTTTCTGCCGGGCAGCGGGCGGTCCTGCACATAGTAAGCAACGTAGGGCTTCGGCTCGGCGACGTACTCGAGCGTGACCTCGTTGGGCTCGCGCTGCGGAATGAAGTTGTCAGACGGATACTGCTCCATGTAAAAACTCCTGTGTTACGGCTGCGGGGCGAGCGAATTGGCGAGCGAGAGCGTGAAGGCGAAGGTCGTCAGGCCGTTTTCGCTCGTGACGGCGATGTGCTCGTGGTGCTGCTCCAAAATGGTCTTGACGATGTAGAGCCCGAGGCCCACGCCGTCCTTATCCTCGCTGCGGGACTTGTCGCTCTTGTGGAAGCGCTCGAAGAGCAGCGGGATCTCCTCGGCGGGGATGGTGTCGCCCTCGTTGCGCACGGAGACGACGGCCCTGCCGTTCGTCACCGCGAGACCGAGGTAGAGCGTCGAGCCCGCGCGGGCGAACTTTGTCGCGTTCTCCAGCAGGTTGTAGATGACCTGCGTGATGAGGTCGTTGTCGCCGAGCACGGTGACCGGCTCGTCGGGGATGTCGGCCTCCACGTCCAGCCCGCGGTCGGTGATCTTCTTTTCCATTGAGATAAGCACCCGCCGCATGCTCTCGCACACGTCGAAGGGCGCCTTGCTGCGCATCACGTCGCGCGACTGAAGCTGCGAGACCTCGAGCATCCGACGCACGAGACGACTCAGCCGCCGGCTCTCGTCGGAGATGATGTGCAGGTATTCCTTTTCCTTCTCCGGCGGGATGGTCCCGTCGAGAATGCCGTCGGTGTAGCCCGCGATGCTCGTCATCGGCGTTTTCAGCTCATGCGAGATGTTCGCGATGAACTCCCGACGCTGGCGCTCGGTCTCCTGCAAAGAGTCCGCCATCGCGTTGAAGGCGCTTGCCAGCTCGCCGATCTCGCCCGCGCCGTAGTCGTGCATCCGGGTGTCGAAATTGCCCTCGGCAAAGGCGCGCGTAGCAGCCGCCATCTCGCGGATGGGGCGCGACTGGCGCATGCTCACCCACGCCGAGGCGACGAAGGAGAGCAGCAGCACGATGACGCTCGTCATCAGGAACATGGCGAAAAACGCGCGCCACATCGTCGTCAGCCGGCCTGTCTCGGTCACGGCGAACACCGCGCCGACCGTCCAGATGTCGGACTCGATCGGCACGCCGACGACGAAGCGCTTGCTCTCGTAGATGCCGCCGAGCGTCGTGCGCGCGCTGTAACGCTCGCCGGAGAGCGCAGTCTCCATCACGTCGGACGGCACGGTGAGCACATGGTCGACCAGATTTTCGTCCGTCGTCAGCAGGACGCTGCCCTCGGTGCTGCACACGAGGAAGTCCACGTCGGTCATCGACGCGGCAACGCCCGCCATCTCGCGCATATCGCGCACATCGCCGCTCGAGGCGTAGGACGCGACCAGCCGCGCGACAACGCTTGCCTTCTGCGCCATCTCGTCGCTGCGCTCATCCGCCGCGTAGGCGTAGCTGAGCGCGAAGAACGACGCGCCGAGCAGCGCGAGCGTCAGCATGACGATGCTCGCGGTCAGGGCGAAATTCTGCCAGTAGATCGTCCGGAACTTCTGCGGAAGTTCCCATCTCTTGCCCTTCATTACTTCTTCACTTCAAACTTGTAGCCCACGCCCCAGACGGTCTTGAGCTCCCATTGGTCAGAGACGTTCTCCACCTTTTCGCGCAGACGCTTGATGTGAACGTCCACGGTGCGGCTGTCGCCGAAGTAGTCGAAGCCCCACACCTCGTCGAGCAGCTGATTGCGCGTGTAGACGCGGTTGGGCGTTGCGGCCAGATGATAGAGCAGCTCCAGCTCCTTGGGCGGGGTGTCGATCTTCTTGCCGTCCACGATCAGCTCGTAGGAGTCAAGGTCGATGATGAGCTTATCGAACACGAGACGCTTTTTCGTGTCCTCGGGGATCTCCGTGCGGCGGAGCACGGCGTTGATGCGCGCGATGAGCTCCTTCATCTCAAAGGGCTTGACGAGGTAATCGTCCGCGCCCATCTCGAGACCGTGGATGCGGTCGTTGACCTCTCCCTTGGCGGTGAGCATGATGATGGGGCACTTTGAGGTCTCGCGGATCTTGGCGCACACGCCCCAGCCGTCGAGCACGGGCAGCATCACGTCAAGCAGCACGAGGTCAGGCTCTCTGGCCTTGAATTCCTCCACAGCCTTGCCGCCGTCCGCGGCGATGCGGACCTCAAAACCCTCCTTTTCAAGATACATCCGAATGAGGTCGGAAATGTTGTTGTCGTCTTCTACCACAAGGATGTTGCGCGCCATGGCAGATCCCTCCGTTTATCAGTTATCTTTGGAATGTTCTTATTATAATCGGTTTTCCGCGCTTTTCCTGAACATTTTGTAAAGGTTTGATCAGGCCGTGACCTCGTTCAGCGCCGCGATCGTGCAGTTCTCCGCACGCAGGCGGCTGAGCGCCGTGCCGAGCGCGGAGGACACCCCGCTCTCCGCGCCGAGGTAGAGCCGCACGCTGGTGGAGCGGCCGGCCCATTTGAGCGCGGTGTCTGCCCAGTGTGTGCCGCTGCGCGTAAAGTCGGACGTGTTGATCGTGATGGGACAGTAGCCCGCCCCGACGACCGCCGCGCGCAGCGTCTTGTCCGCGCTTTCGAGATAGACGAGCCGCGTGCGCAGGCTTGCGGCGCGCCACAGCGCGTCGTTGCCCCGTTCGATCTGTGCGAGCGCCTCCGCTGCGGTCGCCGCGTCGATGCGCAGCGCGACGGCATTGCCCGTTGCGGCAGCGCGGCGCACGCCGTCGCCCGCGCTTTCCAGCAGCTCGGGCGTGAGGAGCAGCGTCGCATGGCTCTGATGCTTTTCAAGCGTGGAGAGCAGCTGCGTGAGCGCCGCTTCCTCCGCCGCGGGGAGCAGCAGATAGACCGTCAGATCGTCGCGCCGCGTGGGCGTATCGACCGGCGGGGGCGTTTCGGGCTGCTCCGACTCCGCCGCCGCGTGCGCGCGCTCGTACTGCGCGTAGCGCTTCTGAATGGGGTCGGTCGCCGCGTCGATGAAGTATTCGTCCGAAAGCACGGCGTTGTCGTCGCGGATGCGCAGCAGATAGCCGTAGGCGATCTTCGTGCTGGAATATTTGAGATCAAACATCTTGGCGAGCGCCGTGATGGGGAAGAACACCATGCCGCTGCGAACGATGGGCGAGCCGGTGTATTGCTCGCCGGTGCGGTTGTTCTCCATCGTGCCGGCGGTCAGGTCGCAGTAGAGCACGCGCTGCCCCTTGTAGAGGATGGCGACGGACTTTTCCTGGTTGTACGAGTAGCGGATGCCGAGGTCGTCCGGCCCGTCCACCGTCGCACCGGCGACATAGAGCAAGCCGTTCTGCCAGAACGGCATCGTTTCGTCGCTCAGGTCGCACATGCGGTCGTTCACGGCGGTGAAGTACAGCGTCGGCGCGGCAGAGGCGCGCGGCGGCAGCAGCGTACAGAGCATCAGCACGCTGAGCAGCAGGCTCAGCAGCTGTTTTCCTCGCGTCATCTACCGCACCTCCCATGACTCAATAATCTTCTATATTATAGTATAACAAATCCGCGCGGCCTTTGCAATCCCTTATCCCGCCCACTGCACGACCTGCGCGCCGGTAAAGTAGTGCTCTAAGATCTCCTCGCAGGAATAGCCCTCCTTCGCCATCGCGTTCGCGCCGTACTGGCTCATGCCGACGCCGTGACCGTAGCCGGTGACGTGGAAGGTCAGCGTGTCGCCGCTGACCTCGACCGTGAAGGACGGCGAGCGCAGGCCGAGGATGGTGCGCAGCTCGTTGCCGCGCACCGTCACGCCGCCGACACGCAGCGTGGAGACAAAGCCCGCGTCGTTGCGCGTGATGTCCGTGAGGAAGCTGCCCGCGTCCCCGTTGAGCTTTGCCGAAGGGTAAGCCGCAAGAAAGCGGTCGCGGAATTCCTGCGCGGTAAAGGTCACGACGGAGTAGTAATTCGGCACGAGAGAATCGTCCTCGGGGCTGTCCACGCTCTGAAGATAGGGCAGGTCGGTCTGCCAGACCTCGCCCGCGCCCTGCGTGTGTCCGGCGGCGGAGGAGAAAAAGACCGCCAGCACCGGCTCGCCGTCGTAGACGATCACCTCACCGTCCGTCTCCGCCACGGCCCGCGCGAGCTTTTCCTCGTAGTAGAGCGCTCCAGCGCCCCATCCGGCCGCCGCGTCCTCAGCGGTCTCGTAGGCCTTGCAGCAGGTGATGTCGTCGCAGGCGTCCGCGTCGGGATGGCGCGCAATGGCGCCCTGCGCCATCTTGTGCAGCGTGTAGGTCCGCGCAGCGACCGCCTGCGCCTTGAGCGCCTCAAGCTCAAACGAGGCGGGCATCTCCGCACGCAGCACGCCGAGCAGGTATTCGTCCATCGCCATCTCCTCGACCGCGCCGCCGTGCAGCACGCGCAGCGTGCGCGTATGGTCGGGCACCGCGGCATCGGGACGCCGCACCTCGCCGGACGGCTCCGGCTCGTCCGACGCTTGCCGCGCGGGCGCGAAGCGCCACGCGAGGAGAAAGAGAAGGGCGATCAGCAATAGGCTGATGCGCAGGGCGTTTTTCATGTTGAAGCTCCTCCTTTGCAGGCTGTTTCTCATTTACTATATGAGGGGCTGTCCCAAGGATAGACCGCGGCGCGAAATGCGTGGACAAATCGCCTCCGCCGTGCTACAATAGCGTCGATCGGATATTTTACCGGAAAGGACGATGCCCTGTATGAAGACCTCCGACCGCCTTGCGACGATCCTTTTTCTCCTTGCCGCGCCCGCCGCGCGGTTTTTGGAGCTGAAAAACAATTATGACCCGGCCGGTCTGCCGACCGGCGGCTTCCCGTACCTGCCCGCCGTGCTGGCTGCTGCGGCGGTCGTGTTCCTGCTTTCGGCGCGCGGGCTGCCTGCGCGGGACGCGGTCACGGCGGACTTCGGCGGTATTTTCCGCTTTGACGGTCAGCTCACGCTGACCGCTGCGGTCCTGGGCGGCTTTCTGCTGCTGGCTGCGGCGGCGCTGCGGCTCGTGAGCGGGGGAATGGCGGGATTGGAGCTGATTCTTTCCGTGTTCCTCGCCTGCTCCGGCGCGGCGCTGCTCTACGCGTTCATCGCCCAGCGGCGCTCCGGTGCGTTTGCGCCGACCGCGCTGCTCGTGCCGGTGTGCTTCCTCGTCGTGCAGCTCATCGTCACCTACCGCGCCAACGCGCGCGACAGCGTGCTGGGGCATTTCTATGTGGAGCTTCTGCTGCTCGCGGCGCTCTGCCTCGCCTCGCTCTATCTCGCGGCGTTCGCCTATCGCTGCGGCGCTCCGCGCAGCTTTGCGCCCGCCGCGCATCTGGCGCTCACGCTGGCGGCGGCCTGCTGCGTGGATATGGCGCTCGCGCGCCGGTTCGCCGGTCTTGCCGCCTGCCTCGGCGCGGCGCTGCTGCTCCTTGCCTATCTGGAGGCGGCGGGGGATTTCGAGGGGTAACAACGGAACCATGCCAAAAACGGAAAAACGGCTGCTCTCGCAGCCGTTTTTCCTATTGATTGGAAGATTGGATGAAAAGAAGCTATTGTCTCTTGCAAGTATTAAGATAACGGCTGAGTTTTAATAAAGTTCGGGTCAGTTGTTACAAAAGTATTAAATCGAATAAAAATTATGGTAACTTGTCTGCCCGTATGCCGCGGAAGAAATTCTCCAGCACTGCGCGGCACTCGTCCGCGAGGACGCCGCCGACGAGCGCGGGGGTGAGCGCGAACGGCTCCATGTAGAGATTCAGCACGCCGCCGCAGGCGCCCATCGCGCGGTCGCGCGCGCCGTAGTAGACGCGCGGGATGCGGGCGTTGAGGATCGCGCCGGCGCACATCGGACAGGGCTCGAGCGTGACATAGAGCGTGCAGTCGTCCAGCCGCCACGAGCCGACCGTCTCATTCGCCATGGCGATGGCCTCCATCTCGGCGTGCGAGGCGGTGGACTGCTTCTCCTCACGGCGGTTGCGCCCGCGGCCGACGATCTCTCCGCCGCGCACGATCACGCAGCCGACCGGCACCTCGCCCGCCGCAGCGGCCTCGCGCGCCAGCGCGAGCGCCTGCACCATGTAATTTTCCTGCTCGGTCATGCGCGTTCCTCCTATGGTTTAAGTTTAGGCATAATTGTCCATACTCTCCGTAAAATGGTAGAGGGAGTTGAAACATATGCGTAAGATCAATCTATTGCAGCAGCCGGTCTCGAGCGACCCAAAGCTGCAGGAGCTTTTCACCGAGCTGAGCGACACGCGCTTCGCGCTCGCGCAGGCTTATGTCCGCTTCGACAACACCACCGAGCCGGAGCTGGTGGACGCCTGCATCTTCGAGCTCAACGCGCTCCAGTCGCGCTACAACTATCTGCTGCGGCTCGTCAAGGAGAGCGGCGGCATCGCCGCGTCCAGGATCTACTCGGAGGGGGCGGTCACATGGGTCTGACGGACAAAATAGGCATTGCGATCCTCTGCGCCTTCGTGCTTTTTTCGGTGGTGCGGCTGTTCGCCGCACCGCTGAAGCTGGCGGCGAAGGTGCTGCTCAACACGGCGCTGGGCTTCCTCGCGCTGTTCCTGCTCGGCCTGACCGAGCCGGTCACCGGCTTTTCGCTGGGACTGAATTTTTTCAACGCGCTCACCGTCGGCATCCTCGGCGTGCCCGGACTGGTGCTGCTGGTGCTGCTGCAGATGCTGTTCGTTTAGCCTACATATTTTCGGAGAGGCCGCCGACCGGCGGCTTTTTCATTTGTCCTCGCCGCCGACGCCCCAGCCGTAGAGCGGGTAGCGCTGCATCGCGCCGAAGATCTTCTGCTTGAGGTCGGGATAGCGCCCCTCGAGCGAGGCGATGAGCTCCTTGATCTCCTGCCGGCGCGTTTCGCCGTTGGCGGGGCAGGGATTCTCCACGATGGGCAGCTCCAGCCGCTTTGCGGCGTTCACGACCTGCCGCTCCTTGACGTAGAGGAGCGGGCGGATCTGCGTGACGTCCGTGCGGCTGAGATAGGTCACGGGCTGGAAACAGCCGAGCCGCCCTTCAAAAATGAGGCTCATGAGCATGGTCTCCACCGCGTCGTCGTAGTGGTGGCCGAGCGCGATCTTCCTGATGCCGTGCTCGTTCATCGCGGTCGAGAGCGCGCCGCGGCGCAGCTTGGCGCACAGCGAGCAGGGGTTCTTCTCCCTGCGCTCGAGGAACACGACCTCATAGATGGGGACGCTCACGCGGATGTACTCCACGCCGAGCGCGCGGCAGTAGTCCGCCACGCTGTCGAAGCTCATGCCCGGCGTGCCCGCCTCAACGGTCATGGCGACGACCCGGAACGGCTTGGGATAAAAGCGGCTCAGCCGCGCGAGCGCGGTGAGCGTGAGGAGCGAATCCTTGCCGCCGGAGACGCCGACGGCGACGGTATCGCCCGCTTGGATCATGTCGTAATCCTCGACGCAGCGGCGCACGAGGCCCAGAATTTCCTGCATGGTTCGGTATTCCTCCCGGGTAACAGAGTAAAATTTCAATTTGCCATTTCAGAAAACGAGAGCAAATCGAAGAAAAAAAGAGATTTCAAGAGTATTGACTGCGCTAAATTAAAATGGTGTTGACAGAGGGGCAGAGAAGTGCTATAAATAGCTTTGTTCCGATTTTAACAGGGAACAGAGAAAATGTAAAGCGAAAGCCTACATGATAGATTTCAAACGGAGGAAAAACACCATGTCCACTTTTATGGCGAACAAGGGCAACATCGAGCGTAAGTGGTACGTTATCGACGCTGCCGGCAAGCCCATGGGCAAGACCGCCGTGGCGGCAGCCGATCTGCTGCGCGGCAAGCTCAAGGTCACCTATACCCCGCACGCCGATTGCGGCGACAACGTCATCATCATCAACGCCTCCAAGGCGGTCCTCACCGGCAACAAGATGGAGCAGAAGTATTACCGTACTCACTCCGGCTGGGTCGGCGGCCTCAAGGAGACCAAGTACCGCATCCTCATGCAGGAGAAGCCCGAGCTCGCGATGCGCGTCGCGGTCCGCGGCATGATGCCCCGCAACACCGTCACCAAGGACTCCCTCAAGCGCCTGCACATCTACGCCGGCGAGGCTCATGAGCAGCAGGCTCAGAAGCCCGAAGTCTGGGAAGTCAAGTAAAGGAGGATAAAGAAGAATGTATCAGTCCAAGAAGCCTTACCTCTACGGCACCGGCCGCAGAAAGTCCTCCGTTGCCCGCGTGCATCTCTTTGAGAACGGCACCGGCTCCATCACCATCAACGGCCGCGACATCGACGAGTATTTCGGTCTCGAGACCCTCAAGATGGTCGTCCGTCAGCCCCTCGCCGCGACCGAGACCCTCGGTAAGGTCGATATCGTCGCCACCGTCGAGGGCGGCGGTGTGTCCGGTCAGGCCGGCGCCCTGCGCCACGGCGTTGCCCGCGCTCTGCTGCTCGTCAACCCCGACTACCGTCCCATCCTCAAGAAGGCCGGTTTCCTCACCCGCGATCCTCGTATGAAGGAGCGCAAGAAGTACGGTCTGAAGGCCGCCCGTCGCGCTCCCCAGTTCTCCAAGCGCTGATTTTTCAAGAAAAGCCAGAAACTGCAATGGTTTCTGGCTTTTTCTTTTTGCTTGCTCTGATTTGTTTTGACCTGCAACAGCCCTTTTAGAATGGGCTAAAACTGGGCTAAATTCTGAAAAAAGGGCTAAATCATGGGCCAAATTTTGCTTGCTCTCCGAGCTTTTGTCCGCGCTTCCAGCTGTGCTGCTCCGCCCGGTCGCGCTTTGATGTTTGAAACCAATTCGAGCGTTGCTGCAGCCAGACTGCCTCGAATATGATCCGGCACGGCATCAAGGGCGAATGTGACACGGTCAGTCCGATCAAAGAGGACTTCTTCGTGTTCGATACACTTCTCTTTCGGCTCACTTCCATCAAAATTGACGACCACGATATGCTGCGTAGGATCTGTCCTGCTTTTGTACACTGCGGAATCCGATTTATTTTCGTTCTTCTGCTTCATGATCAATACCTCCATAGTTATTTGGACTAGCGGTCCATCCACAATATAGCATAACATCACCGCCTCCGGGCGGTGCTCCAGTGCAATTCCGGTGAGCCCTGTATTGCTGATACGCTCTGCAAAAAAGAAAACCCCGACCGTTGCAGCGGTCAGGGTTTTGCATCCTCCATAGGAAGGGAAACGCATTTTAACTTGTTTTGATGTGTCTTGATGCATCTCGTTTTACTTTAGCATATCTTGAGAGCAATTGCAAGCATGCAGAATGGGGAGACGCGCAATGTCTGACCGTATGCAAAAAATCACAGACGAGAGCGAGGTCAGCACGACGGAGCTGGCGACGGTGCTTGGCGTGTCTGCCCGGCAAACAATAGGTGATATGGAAATCTAAGCGGCAACTGCCATGAGAGCAGTTGCCGCTTTAATATTTCCGATTGCGCCGATGGCGCGAGTAATATCCGATCCATTTTCCTGTTGTTATCCTGGCGTCACATGGCCGACCTGCATCTTTGGGAATAATCCAGGCATGGCCGACCTTTCCGGCCCCAGCGACCCTGCCGAGGTTGCACAGGCGAAGCACGCTTGCCATGGTCATACCCCACTGCTCCGCAGCTTCCCTCGTAGACATGTAATCGTCAACAGCCATATTCCCCGTCCCTTTCGCCAAAACAATACCAAAAGCAGCTGATATTTAACCGATTTTTCTAACGCAAAGCGGAACGGAAATGACAATTTTTCGCTCCGGCAACTACGCGAAAATCGGGGTCGGCGAGCCCGCGGCAAAGGGCCGCCCCCTCTTCACAGTACCTTGCACCTCTGGCGTCATGATACCAGCTCGGAACGCTTTGGAACAGGCAAACCGGGTGGGTGATCTTGCGCTTTCCCGCAGTCCTCCTTTCGTGCGATATGCTCTTTGCACGAAAGGAGGGCTTTTATGCTTGTTGCAACGCACTACACGGTATCTTTAGACATTGGCAAGGGTGTTTATGTGGTGAGGAACAAAGACGCGCCTATGTGTCCTGAATGCGGTGTTCTGATGTCCGGCTACGATCACCGGAAAAGGAAGGCCATAGGAGCAGACGGCAAGCCTCGCATCTTTCTGATCCGGCGCCTGCGCTGCCCGGTGTGTAGACAGATCCATGCTGAGATCCCAGACAGCTTGATCCCGTACAAGCACTATGCGTCTGAGGTCATCAAGACTGTACAGCAGGGGGATGATTCTCTCTGTCCAGCCGATGATTCCACAATCCGCAGGTGGAAAAAATGAGTTTACCCACCTGCTTTGCCTGTACTTATCCGCTCCGGCTCAGTATGCTTTATATGAACGAATTCGTATCACCTTGTAGTAGGAGGGGATATTGGAACAGTTGCACCGGGCATTTATCAAAAATAGAAAGGAGCGAAATATCATGAAGAAATCATCAAAACTGTTCTCTGCAATTTTGGCTGTGATGCTTATGGTTTCCGCTTTGGGCGCTATTCCCGCAAATGCCGTCGAAGCCGAGGTGACAGTGAATTCTCTGCCAGAGCTTGAGGAGGCTATAGCTGCAGCAGTCAATGGGGATATGATCTACATTGCCAAGGATATAGATATCCAGGAGGAAGTAAGCTTAGGAACCGTTGACAAGACCGTGTTCCTCGCCGGAGCCGAGGGGACAAGCGTTGTCCTTTCAATATCGCCGGATTTTCCAGATGGGCAGTCTGTCTCTTTTTTGAATCTTGTATTTTGCGGCGGTCAGAGCAGCGGCCTTTCATTTGTCCAGAGCGGGGGCACCTCTTATTTCCAGACAGTGAGATTTCAACACCCGAATGAGAGTTCGGGGAAAAGCGCCTGTCTCGTTGAAGCTGGTAATGCTACTTTTTCAAACTGCCACTTCGAGGAAGGCCGCGCAGAAAAAGGCGGTCACATCTATGCGGGAACCGATGCCGCAGTCCACGCGGATAACTGTGTCTTTATGACAGGGGCTGCGTCTGAATGCGGCGGCTCCATTTACGCGCTCGGCTCTGTCAATATTACGGACTGCTCTTTTTCCAATGGCGGTGCTGAAAATGCTGGAGGCAGCGTCTACGCGGCAGGACCGCTGCGATTGGTAGGCTGCACCTTTTATGGCGGCAATTCCGGCATGGGCGGACAGCTCTTTTGTTCCGATACCGCCGCTGAAATCATAGGCTGCTCTTTCACTCAGGGGTACGCTTCACAATATGGGGGAGGAATCGGCTCGGATGGAGACATCTCCATTGCCGATTGCACGATCACCAACTGCTCTGCTGGACAGTACGGCGGCGGAGTATGGAGCGCAGGTACCGCCGAGATCCAGCGGTGTAAAATCTATGGCAACTCCGCAGAAATTGCGGGTGCAGACTTATATGCAGCGAATGGCCTCACAGCACTTGACACCGCTGGGGACTACCTGACGCTTTATGAAAGCGAACTCGCCGCCGCAGAGATGAACGCCGCAGGCTGGTATCTTGATGACGCCTCGCAGCGCTATGCCGGAAATTCTCCAACTATGGCATTTGCAACTCCGAGCGAAGCCAACGGCCAGCCGATTGCGTTGGCATTCGCCCTTAGCCGGGTTTCGTTGCCCAATCCGCCGGAGGAGGATTCCGGCAATGACTCCCAGTCCGATCCGCCGGTGCCAACAACGCCGCCTTCATCGTCTTCCAGACATCACAGCAGTGGGACAACTTCACCGGCGCAAAATAATAAACCAACAAGAACTCCGTTGCGTTGCGGCACCGCCGAGATCAACACTTCTGCAGCAGCTGAGTTGTGCCAAGTATTGCCGAAATATATTCCAGAAGGCAAGATTATCTCCCGCGCGGAAGCAACCGGCTATCTCTATGGGATTTTGGATCGCGAAGAAACCGCTGGCACTTCTCCAAAGACGCTGGCCTTTTATTCCGACACAGAGAACATTGCCTATCGGAAGGAAATAGATTCGCTCACTGAGGATGGAATATTCTCCGGATACGGAAATAGCAGGTTTGCCCCAGACAGTCCTCTGACCCGCGCGCAGATGATTATGATCTTCGCTCGCTTTGTTGAGCCGCAAGAGTACGGCATCAGGCATATGGACATAACTGGTCACTGGGCGGAATCTGGGATAAAAACAGCAGTTGCGTTGGGCTGGATGGAGGACAACCCAATCGATCTTCATGCTGCAATTACTCTAAGTGATTTCGTGTCCTTCTTGTCTAAGGTCGTAAACGCGCAATGATCAGAATTCAGCTATCAAAGCTCTTGGGTGAGAAGCGGCTGACCCAGGCAGACATAGCAAGGATGACCGGGATCAGGGCTGGTACGATCAACGACCTCTACCATGAAATCGCCACACGAATCAGCCTTGAGCATCTGGACCTGCTTTGTGAGGCCCTCGACTGCGATATAAGTGACCTGCTCACCCGAAGCAAAAGAGATTCGCCCTATGTAGCACAGCAACTCCGCCACCGTGCCGGGCATAAATGAAGAAATAGCAGGCGCCGCTCTGACGCCTGCTATTTTTATATCTCTGTCCCATCGGGAAATTTGAAATAACAAACAAATTTCGCTCCAAGCGCGGAAGCAATCGCGTCAAGATCGGAAGAAGAGAACTTTCCAGTCTTGATGCGCTGACCGAAGGCCTGTGAAGTCGTCCCCATTTTGCGGGCAAGTTCGGCTTCGCTCATTTTCGCATAGGTTTCCGCGAGCTTGATCTTTGTTGAAATATCCATGTGCACACCTCCTGAACATAATATAAATGAAAGCCTTTCTAATGTCAAATGAAAATTTTCAAATATACAGGAAAACATTAAAGAAAACCGTTGACATTTGAAAGGAAATCCTTTATAATAATACTCGTAAGGCAGAGGAAAACCTCTTACGAAAGGACGGTGAGGTGAATGAACGAGATGCAGGTCACGGAGGCTCTGTTGAGAGCGATCCTCGAACTCATTGAGAAGTGCGAGACGCTTGAAGAACTCAGAGCCAGCGTGAAACGAATCATGGGTAAGTAAAAAAGTGAGCGGCCGCCCTGCAAAGAACGCCGCTCACAACACCCCGAAAGGCGAGCGGGAAGCCTTACTCCCGCCGCCTTGATTATAACCGAGTAAGGCAGAAAAATCAAGGAGGAACGCAAAATGATGATGTCCGAATTTATCGACCGCACCGGCTTCGAGCCGACCGTCAAAGAGTACGCCAAGATCGAAGAAGCCTATTACGACTTCGACGGTGACAAGGAC
>ERZ773147.2926-NODE-2926-length-13871-cov-2.823466_pt1 | contig 13871 bp, 18 predicted proteins | sample MGYA00580851_ERZ773147 | MGnify/ENA primary metagenome ERZ773147 (study PRJEB29015, sample SAMEA2737818) | human gut metagenome | biome: human gut; feature: human-associated habitat; material: faeces | place: China | collected 2012 ... | reverse complement strand
CCTCGGCGTCATACCGCTCCAGCTTTTCGCGTATTATGTGGCGCTGCACAAGGGCTGTGACATAGACAAACCGCGCAATCTGGCCAAGTCTGTCACCGTTGAGTGAGCAAAAAGACTGATATTACTGTAGAATACTGCACAAAAGCGGCGAATACTTCAAATATTTCTTGTACTTTTCCGGTGCCTGTATTATAATAAATCTCTGGTTCAGGCGGAGCTGCCGCGCATTGGGGCGCAGCGCGTCCGCCTGCCGGGAAACCGAAGGAAGGGAGCTGTTACTTAATGGTCAATATCAGCAGCGGCAAGGGAAACATCAGCATTACCGATGAGGTTCTGACCTACCTTGCGGGCGACGCGGCTACCAGCTGCTTCGGCGTCAAGGGTATGGCAGGGCGCAGCAAGGACGGCGGTCCGCTCCAGCTTCTGCGCAGGGAATCGATGTCCAAGGGCGTTGAGGTGCACTATAACGGCGACGGCAGCGTATCTCTCGAGCTGCATATCGGCGTCGACCACGGCGTCAATATCGCGGCAGTTTCACGCAGCATTATGAATACAGTCAGCTATAAGCTCACGAAGGCCGCCGGAGTCCCGGTCAAGAGCGTTGACGTTTATATTGACACGATCATCGGATAAAAATTCCGGCATGGGAGGTCCCATGCCATGCGGAGGTACATTCAATTGAGAAATTATATAGACGCCGCTGCCTTCAAAGAGATGATACTCTGCGCCAACGCAGCGCTCCATGCCAATGTTCAGGCGATAAACGACCTCAACGTTTTCCCCGTGCCCGACGGGGATACCGGCACCAATATGGCGCTGACTATGGATAAGGCCGCGACGGAGCTTAAGAAGAAAGAATTCGATACGATAGCCGCGGCGGCGGACTGCGTGGCTTCCGCGCTGCTCCGCGGCGCGCGCGGCAACTCCGGCGTTATCCTCTCCCTGCTCTTCAGGGGCATCTCCAAGCGCCTCAAAGGGCTCGATACCGCCGGCGCACAGGAGTTCGCCGGTGCGATGCAGGACGGCGTCGACGCAGCCTATAAGGCCGTTATGAAGCCCGCCGAGGGCACCATCCTTACCGTCTCGCGCATGGCGGCAGCTGCCGCCGTCGAAGCGGCGAACGCGGGCGCAAGCCTTGAAAGCTGCCTCGACTGCGCCATCAAGGCCGGTAACGACGCTCTGGCCGAGACCGTGAACCAGAACCCTGTGCTCAAGAAAGCCGGAGTCATTGACGCCGGCGGTCAGGGCTATATGTACATCCTCGGCGCGATGCTCGCCTCCTACCGCGGTGAGATCACCGCTCCCGAGAACGTGGACGAGATCGTCGAGACCGAGAAGGAGAGCAGTGCTTTCGATGTGTTCGACACAGAGGATATCACCTTCGCGTTCGATACGGTCTTCATCGTGCGCAAGCATGATCCCGACGTTGACCTTGAGCCGCTGCGCAAGTATCTCACCAGCATAGGCGACAGCCTTGTTATCGGCGAGGACGATGAGGCCTTCAAGGTCCATGTCCACACCAACATCCCCGGCAACGCCCTCAACGAGGCGCAGAATTTCGGCACGCTGGAGCTTGCCAAGATCGAGAACATGCGCACCCAGCATGACGATATCCTCGCCGGTAAGCATGTCCAGACGACGGACGACCTCGATGCCATCGAGCGCGAGCTTGAGGAGGGCGAGGAGCAGTACTGTAAGAGCGTGAAGGACTACGGCGTTGTCACCGTGTGTGCGGGCAAAGGTCTTGAGGGTCTGTTCAAGGAGCTCGGCGCGGACGGTATCGTCACCGGCGGCCAGACCATGAACCCTTCGACCGACGATATCCTCAAAGAGATAAACCGCACCCCGGCAAACACCGTTTTCGTGCTGCCGAACAATAAGAACATCATCATGGCGGCGGAGCAGTGCGTCCGCCTGAGCGATAAGAAAGTTATCATCATCCCGACGAGGACAGTGCCGCAGGGCATTTCCGCTATGCTGAACTTCAACCCCGAGGAGACCGAGGAGAACCTTATCGCCGCGATGAACGAGGCCGCCGGCAATGTCCACACCGCTATGGTCACCTATGCTGCGCGTGACTCGGACTTTGACGGCCATGAGATCCACGCGGGCGAATATCTTGCCCTGCTCGACGGCGCTCTGCTCGGCAGCTACAGCAGTGAAAAGACGCTCTTCAAGGAGCTGAGCTGGGCATTCGACGAGCTGAGCCCCGAGTTCATTACCGTCTATTATGGCAGCGACGTTGCCGAGGACAAGGCGAACGAAGCTGCGGAGACGATCATCGGCTGCTTCCCGGACGCTGAGGTCAGCGTCGTCAACGGCGGCCAGCCCGTGTATTACTACATGATTTCTGTGGAGTGATAAATATGTCTGATATTTTTGATAAGATCGAGCTGCACGACTGCCCGTTCTGCGGCGGCGCGGGATTGCTCGAGGAAGAGCAGGGCTGGTGCTGGTACGCCATGTGCGTCGACTGCGGCTCCCAGACCGCGGCCTTCAGCTACAAGACCCCCGAGGAGCGCGAGCAGGCAGCACACGAAGCCGCTCTCGTGTGGAACCTCGGCAAGATAGTCCGCGCAAACCCGAACGAGTAAAGCGTATAATCAGAGCGAAAAGGCTGGACAGCCATTCCAAATGGATGGTTGTCCAGCCTTTTTTTGTTTATCTCTCCCGCTTATTCAAGCGGGTTGTCAGATGCCTCGTTGGCTATCACGCAGCAGCGCTCTATATGTGTCGTGATAAACTCCGTAGCCTTCTCCACGTCCCGGCTGAACAGAAGGTCAATGATCTTCTGATGGTCGCTGGAGCGTATATGGTCATCCTCCGGGTAAAGGCCGCGCTCATGGACGAGGTCAAGCTGGAGCAGGATAATATTGCCGACCACGTCGAGCGCCTTGTTATGAACGCAGCTTACAAGCTGGAGGTGGAACTCCTTGTCCAGCTTAAGCTCCGCATCGGCTGACAGGCCGGCTTGACCCTGCGCGTCGACGATCTGCTGAAGCATAAGGAGATCCTTCGTCGTCCTCGTAACGCAGGCCTCGGCAATAATGGCCCTTTCCAGAATGATCCTCGCCTGTATAAGATCATAGCTGGGGGTCTGCTTGATCTCGTAGAACCAGCGTATCGGTTCCACAACGGACTCTCTCTCCGGGTTTGACATATACGTGCCCGCGCGCCCTCTGGGGATCAGCAGTCCCTGATTCACCAAAACGTTTATCGCGTCGCGCAGCGGCCGCGCAGAGATGCCAAGCGCGGCAGACAGCTCTGACTGTATCGGGATCCTATCTCCCGGCATAAATCCGTTGACAAGAAGGTATTCCTTGACTTTGTCAACAGCTTCCTGGCTTTTAATCTCCATAATAAATGACTCCTAACAAGTTTCAAATATATATATAACACATCTCGGACGCATATTCAAGTAGAACGACTATAATTTCGAAAATTATTTGTCATACAAATTTATAATCTGGAAATTTAATTTTATTTCAAATTCTATATTGACAATTATTCTGTGCGGTGTTATTGTGTAATCACATCGTTGAACGGTATTCAACATTTATAAAACTGTGAACAACCTGCCGGGCAGGTACAAATAGAAAAGACAAGAAAAGAAAGGAAGAAAAGCACCATGAAGAAACGATTCCTCAAAAAGATCATCGCTGCCGCGCTTATGCTGGCGATTATATGCTCGATGAGCATTGCCGCCTGTGCGGATGGCCCCGAGTACAGCATAAGCATGGCCTGCAGCTCGACCGAAAAGACCAATATCGGCAGCAACACTGTTCTGAACTTCAACTACGCCGGTATGCTCGCGTTCAAGAACTATGTTGAATCCGCTTCGAGCGGCCGTATCGAGGTCAATCTCTATACAAACTCCGCTCTCGGCAATGCCTCCGAGATCCTGCTCCAGAGCATGCAGGGCGTTATTGAGGTCAGCACCGCGGGCGACGGCGACCTGTCGAACTACTACCCCAATCTTCAGTTGTTCTCCATCCCCTACACCTTCTCCGACCGCTGCGAGTTCTACGCCTTCCTCGACAGTGACTATGTCGCGGCAATGCACGAGGACATCGCCAACAAGTGCGGTGTGCGCATCATCTCCGCTTTCGATAACGGCGGTTTCCGCAACTTCTCCAATAATGTCCGTCAGATAAAGACGGCGGACGACGTCAAGGGTCTGAATATCCGCTGCATGCAGAGCGCGGCGCACCTTGCCACGATGGAAGCCCTCGGCGCTGTTCCCCAGAGCCTTGCCTTCAGTGAGCTCTATTCCGCGCTCCAGACCGGCGTTGTTGACGGTCAGGAGAACTCCCCTCTCGTTATGCTCGATAACTCCATCTATGAGCAGCAGAAGTACTACAGCCTTGACGGCCACATGATAAGCCCCTGCTATTTTGTCGTGAACGAGGCATGGTATCAGTCCCTCCCGGATGACCTCAAAACAGTCATTATAAACGGCGGCAAGATTGCCCAGACCGCGGCGCGCGGCACCATCGCCACCTCCGAGGGCATGGCTCTGACCTTCCTTTCCGATGAAGGCGTTGATGTCTACTCCCCGACTCCCGAAGAGAAAGAGACCTTCAAGATCGCTCAGGCTCCCGTCGTTGAATGGCTGAAGGGCGAGATAGGCGCAGAGACCGTCGATAACTTTGTCAATGCCGTCAAGGCGACCGAGGCCGAGGAAGCCTCCGGCTACACCGCAGTCGAAGCGGCGTCCGCCTCCTCCAACACCGGCTATATAATCGCGATCGCGGTTCTGGCTCTCGCTCTTATCGTCGTCTGCATAAAGGCATTCAGAAAGAAGCCCGAAAACACCTGACGCTCCGAAGGTGACGATTATGAAGCTAAGAAAAGAACTGGACGAGATATCTGAAATAATAGATAAGATCGTGCAGTGGGTCTGCATCGTGCTCACCTTTATGATGTTTATTTCTGTTACCTTTCAGGTCTTCGGCAGATACGTCACCCGCAGCACGATCGCATGGACGGAAGAGACATCGCGCTACTGCATGATATGGCTTGCGTTCCTCGGTTCGAGCACTCTCGTGAGAAGGTGGGAAAATTCTTCCGTCACCTTCCTCGTGAATAAGTTGCCGCGCAAGGGGCAGAAGATCGCCGGCATCATCCATGTGGCGATAATGCTTGCGTTCATGCTGACTATATTTGTCATCTCCTGCAAGGAGGTCCCGCGCTTCAGCATGATGGAGACCTCTCCGGCGCTCAGAATATCCATGTTCATTCCCAAGTCCAGCATCCCCTTCGTCAGCGGGATCATTTCCTCTGGAAGCTGGCGGACAGTATTCTCGGATTCAAGGAGGATGAAGCCAATGGGTGAATTCGCTCTGGCAATGGTGATCCTTATCGGCACCATTCTTCTCGGTATCCCTATTTCCTACGCGATGGGCATAACCGGCCTTACCTATATCCTCATGACGAATCCTTCCTACATAGTTGTTATCCCGAACCGTCTGTATGAGGGGATAAATCAGTTCCAGCTGCTGGCGATCCCGTTTTTCCTGCTGGCCTCGGACATCATGGTAAATGCGGATATATCCGGAAAGCTGTTTAGGCTGGTGAAGCTGTTTGTCGGGCGCTTCCGCGGCGGCCTTGCCTTTGTCAATGTCATCGTCAGCATGATATTCGGCAGCATATCCGGCACCGCCCTCGGCGATATCGCCTCGCTCGGCCCGATAGAGATGAATGAAATGGACAAGGAGGGCTATGACAAGAACTTCTCCTGTGCCCTCACCTGCGCATCCTCCCTCGAAAGCCCGCTCATCCCGCCCAGCAACATCGCAGTCCTGTACGCGAGCGTAATGAGCCTGTCAGTCGGCGCGCTGTTTCTCGCGGGCGTGATCCCCGGAATAATGCTCGGCGGCAGTCAGATTCTCTATATCATTTCCATCCGCGACAGGATGAACTTCCCCCGTTCGCTGGAAAAGCGCACGAAAAAGCAGATCCTCCGCATCGTCATAGACGGCCTTGTGACCATGGGCATGCCGTTTATAATAATCGGCGGTGTTCTCGGCGGTGTGTTTACCGCGACCGAGTCTGCAAACATCGCCTGCCTCTATGCGCTCTTCCTCGGCGTCATCGCCTACCGGAACTATCACCTCAATGACTTTCTCTTCGCTCTCGGCGGCATTGCCCGACAGATGGCCAATATATTCCTCATCATCTCGTTCTCGTCGGTCTTTGCCTGGGTTATGGGAAAGGAAAAGGTTCCCGAAGCAATAGCGGCATTCATGCTGAGCATCTCGGACAACAAGTACCTGCTGCTGCTCATGGTAAACATTTTCCTGCTGATAGTCGGCATGTGGATGGATACCGGCGCTGCGATCATTTTGTTCGCACCGATCCTCGCACCCATAATGTACAAGGTCGGCATCGCTCCCGTGCATTTCGCCGTCATCATGCTCCTGAACCTTACGATCGGCCTCGTCACCCCGCCTGTGGGCGTTGTGCTCTACGCGGGCGCGGCCGTCGGCAAGAGGAAATTCGAGGACGTGGTAAAGGCTCTCGTCCCCTTTATGATCCTCGCGATACTTGTCCTCGCAATAGTTTGCTTTGTTCCCCAGACAGCCACATGGCTGCCGACGATCTCAGGGTTTCTTGACTGACGCCCAACAGCCAAATCAACATACATATAACAGTGGAGGAAAATAATATGTCACTCAAGCCTCAGGAAATGAAAGAAAAAACCAAGGGTATATTCCATCTCTCCCTTACTCCCTTCGATAAAAACGGCGATCTAAACGTCCCGGCGCTGCGCGAGAGCGTCCGCCGCGTGACTGAGAACAAGGCTCTCGAGGGCGAGGACATTGTCTTTATCGCGCTCGGCACCACGGGCGAGTTCTATGCCATGAGCGAAGCCGAGAACAAGACCGTCGTCGACGTCGTCTGCGAGGAAGTAAACGGCAAGTTCCCCGTCATGATCGGCTCCGGCCGCGCCGGCACCCGCAACACCGTCGAATTCTCCAAGTATGCCCAGTCCGCAGGCGCGGACGGACTTCTCATAGTCCCGCCGTACTACACCATGCCCACCACCGACGGCATCATCCGCCACTTTGAGACGATCGCCGAGGCTGTCGATATCGGCATCACGATATACAACAACCCCGCCGCCAGCAAGCTCTGGCTGCCCATGCCTGTCATCAAGAGGCTGTCCAAGGTCGACAATATCATCGGCCTGAAGGAAAACACCAACAACCCCAACGCCTTCCTCGGCATGCTCCAGAACATCGACCCGAACGACATGGCGATATTCGCCGGTCTCGGCCACTTCATGTATCAGTACATGTGCTTCCACGGCTGCAAAGGCTATGTCACCGAGATGCTCAACTATGCTCCGCATCTCGCGCTCGACCTGTACCACGCCGGTCAGGCCGGGGACATCGCCAAGGTCAGAGAGACCGCGGACAAGATGAACCTGTTCTGGAACTGGGTGTTCCGCCTTGCCGCAAAGCACTCTCAGGTCCCCTCCGCCGTACACGCCAGCAAGGATCTGCCCACCGACATGCCGTATTATCAGGCCGCGAACAAGGCCGCCGCGGCGCTCTGCGGTATGCCCTCCGGCTATGCGCGTGAGCCTATGGAGAACATCCCCGAAGAGGAGCTCACCGAGCTGCGTGAGATCCTCAAGCAGATGGGCTGCGACGTCGTCTGCTGATAACGGAGGACTTCAACATGACAGCTTCTGCAATGGAGATCACGTGCGGGAGATACATACAGGAGCCGGGCGCCTGCCGCTTCCTCGCGGGCGAGCTGAAGCTGATAAGCGCAAAGAAGGCATATATAATGGGCGGACGCCGTGCGCTTGAGGCAGCGCTTGCCCGCATGGAGGAGTCTCTCAAGGCGGGCAGTATCGATTATCACGTCGCCGTCTTTGAAGGCTACTGCACTTACGGCAATGCGCGTGCGCATGCCGATGCGGCTCTCGCTGCCGGATGCGATGTTATCATCGGCGTAGGCGGCGGGAAATGTATGGACGCAGCAAAGGCCGCCGGTAAGATGATCGGCTTGCCGCTTGGGAATATTCCTACTCAGATGGCGACCTGCGTTGCCTGCACGAATATGGCTATAATGTACGAAGACAGCGGCGCGTTTATCGGCCCGCTCTACCCTGACCTGCCGATAGCCTTCGTCCTTGCGGACACCGAGCTTCTCGTGCGGGAGCCTCCCAGATATCTTGCCTCCGGCATCGCCGATGCGATGGCAAAATATCCCGAGGTCCATTTCAGCCAGCGCGGTACATATAGCTGCGCCGAAACGGATGACGCGGCGCTTCAGGTTGCGCACGGGATGTCCGTCGCTACATGGAACCTTCTCATGGAAAACGGCAGAAAGGCCTATACGGACTGCGCAAAGCAGGTGCTGAGCAATGAGTTTTCCGCCGTGATAAACACGGGGCTTATCTCTACCGGCATCATCTCCGGCCTTGCCCGCGGCAGTAAGCAGTTGGCTATTGCCCATGCCGTATATAACCATTCGACGACTGTGTTCCCGGAGGTATGGCGCAGCTACCTTCACGGCGAGATCGTCTCCGTGGGTCTGCTCCTCCAGCAGTATTACAATAACAGCCCTGAGGAGGAGATATCCGCCTATGTCAGGCTGTGCCGCAGCATGGGCGTGCCGGTATGTCTCGACGATCTCGGACTGAGCGGTACTCCCGATGAGCTTGACCGCCTGCATCGCGCGATAGCCGCGGATTTCACCGATTTCACCGCTGAGGAATCACGCCGTCTGCGCAGCGAGATGGAGAGAATAATCCGCATATAGGAAAACATTTATCCCAAAACCAGCAAATGCCCCCGGTGCGAAATGCACCGGGGGTGTCGTTCGTTTATAGTGGGCTGCCCGCATTCTGACCATTCTGTTCAGTTTTGACGACCACGTCTGGTTAGAATGGTTAGGAAAAGCTGCTGCTCTTTACAGCCCCTCCAGCACCGCGCCGATATCTCCGTCTATGCATATACTGCGCGCGGCGATATCATCGGGCGCGTCCGCCTTGCCGAGGTTTATGCAGGCGTAGACCGCCTTGGGGTTCTTCGCCGTCATGTGCCAGAACGGGTATTTTATAATGACCGGGGTGTTGTACCCGACACCGAGCTCCAGAAACAGTATCTTCAGCCCGGCACAAGTACGCACAAATCTATTACTCAGCCACCTTTTGGTAACTCTTGGAGCGCGTTTGGAGGACTCTTGCAATATTTTGAATGTTACACTATAATATGAGTGTAACATTCAAAAAGGAGTGCTGCATATATGTTTACAAAGGAAGAAATGCCCGCCTGCCCGGTGGCGACCACCGTGGCTCTGATCGGCAGCAAGTGGAAGCTGCTCATCATGCGCAACCTGCTCTCGCGCCCGTGGCGCTTCAACGAGCTGAAAAAGGATCTGGAGGGCATCAGCCAGAAAGTGCTGACCGATAGTCTGCGCTCAATGGAGGCTGACGGCCTGCTCACCCGCACCGTCTATCCCGAAGTCCCGCCGCGCGTGGAATATACACTGACGGAGCTCGGTTACAGTCTCCGCCCGATACTGGAAGCGATGCGCGTCTGGGGCGAGGACTACAAGGCCGCGCACGAATAAAAAATAAAACGGCGGCAGCGAAAAGGAAAAATCGCTGCCGCTCTTATCACAGATTTATTTCTCTTCTGAAATCATCTGCCATATTCTCGGTGTTTATTATCCCGTAGATGCCCATAGTTGCAACCTCGTTCATTTTGCACATGAGCTCTACGGGCGTTTTCATGCCCTTTCTTGCCCAGTCGATTATCATGTTTCCAATCACCTGAGATACAAACTGCGTCAGGAATCTAAGCGTATCCGCGTCGTAGCTCTGGTGTGTCTCGGAAAGGTATTTGTCGATCAGCAGGTCCCAGCTCTCCTGATTCTTCTGCAGCATATAGTCCTGAAGGCTGTTCTGCACCTCGAGCCGCACTCAAGGAAATGAGCGTCGACGTGATGTACGTGCAGCAGGACGTGACGGTCGAGGCTGATTGGGATAATCTCCTCAAGACCGTTATCGGCACCTACGGCCGCATTGGTCAAGCGCCTTGCCGATCCGCAGACCGATGAGGATAAAGCGCTGTCTTTCGCAATGGGTGTTGTCTCCGTTGATCAGGCAGCCGCCGCCATCATCCGTCAGGAGATGGATCTGCGTCTGGCAGGCTACAAGCAGCCCCTCGCACAGTCCAACGCGACCATGGAATACACCAAGCTTTCCAAGAGCCCTATCTGAGATAATTCGTTCTTCAGCCACGCTGACGATTCCGTCAGCGTGGCTGTGTTTACAGCGTGCTTTCCCACACGTTGTTTGTTATCCAGGCGTTATCGCTCTTCACCTCATAGGTCAGTTCGCCGTCAATGGTGTAATTTGTGCAGTAGTCGCCGAAGCCTATGCGGTCGTTGAACCATATATAGCCGACATTGTAAGACACGGAGTAGCGTCCGGCGGGGAGATATATGATCCCCGTTTCACCCTCGCGAACATAGAAGCGGACGTACTGCTTGGAGTTGTCAAGATCGGTCACGGTTACTTCCACGGGGCCGCTCTCAGCGGTGACCTGGTATTCGCCGCCGCCCTGATATTGGAAGGTGCGTTCCAGCTCTGTGCCGGTCGCGGGCTCGCCGGACTTGAGAGTCGATATGATCTGCACAAGCATGTCTTCGCACTCTGAGATGATGCTGTCATCATTTGTTGCGTTCTCGCAGTCAATGAGCTCGCCTACCGCGCTGTGGTAATCTCCGGAGGCCATATAGTTTTTTGCGTTGTCAATATACTGCTCGCACTGTGATGCGGACGAGGAGACGGCCGTCTGCGACGGGCTTTCGCTCGGTGTTGTTTTCCAGATGAACCGCCCGACCACCAGCCCCGCCGCGGCGGCAGCCACGATTATCCAGACAGCTGCTGAGCCTGATTTCTTCCGATTGCTGCCTGGCGCCGGAGCGATCTGTATTTTGGCTCCGCAGTTAGAACAGAAGCTATGCCCATCGGCAACAAAATTCCCGCAGTTTTTGCATACCATTGATATATCCTCCTATAGTTTATTGAACGGTATTATATATTTATATTCTACATGATGTGATACCATAGCACAAGACATAACATAAAATAAATAATTTCCTCTTGACCAAACGACTTCCGCGGAGTATACTACGATTAGTTCAAAATTTTGAAGCATTGCAGTTTCCGCACGGAGGTATTTATGGATAAGAAAGAGCTTATGCGCGCGGTCAAGTTCACGTTGTTTTCAATCAGCGCAGGGATCATCCAGCTGCTGAGCTTTACCCTGATGAACGAAGTCTTCCACTGGAGCTACTGGGTGTGCTATCTGACGGCGCTTATATTGTCGGTCCTCTGGAATTTCACGCTCAACCGCAAGGTGACGTTCCGCTCGGCTAATAATGTCCCAATCGCGATGCTTAAGGTCGCGGCCTATTATCTTGTGTTCACGCCGCTGTCCACCTGGGGAGGGGACTGGCTCACCGGTATAGGCTGGAACGAGTATGTTGTGCTTGTTGTTTCCATGCTGCTGAACTTTGCAACGGAGTTCCTGTATGACCGTTTTGTTGTGTTCGGCGGGAGCATCGATACCGCGATGTCAAAAAATGTGCGGGATCCTGAAATTTGCTCTTGACAAATCTGTAAAAAAAGGTATAATAATCCTTGTTTTTAGCGGGATTGTGTAGTGGTAGCACAGCGGTCTCTGACTCCGTATGCGAGGGTTCAAATCCTTCTCCCGCTGCCATATCGCTGCGAACGATAGCTCGCAGCGATTTTTTTGTTCAAGGCTTAAGATATAGATCGTCAAAAAGGCTCTCCCTATATGCAAGGAGAGCCTTTGCGGTATCTTAGTCTGCCTTATTCTGCATCGAGGCAAATTCCATAGCCATTTTCATGCTGCGCTCGAAGCGCTCCGCCGGGACGAGCGCGATGCCCGCCTCGTCGCTGAGGACGATAAGGCGTGTACCGCCGGTGAGGCCGAATTTATCGCGCGCGTCCTTGGGGATGACGATCTGCCCGCGGTCGCTGACCGTGACGGAGCCCCAGATGTTCTTGCCTTTTGGCGCGGGCGGGATCGTGCCGATGCCGTCGGCGGTCTCGGTCTTGATGAGGCTGTCGATCGTCACGCCGTAGACGGCGGCAAGCAGACTGCACTTTTCAATATCTGGCACGGTCGCGCCGGTCTCCCACTTGGCGTATGCTTGGCGGGAGATGTTTATCTTTTCCGCGATCTCCTCCTGAGAATAGCCGTGGATATTGCGGAGGATCACAAGGTTTTCCTTGAGCATGTGTTACCGTCCTTTACAGATCGATTTTTTCAAAGCTCCGGCAGGCTCTTCTGAACGAGAGCCACGTGATGAGCGCGTAGGCGAGGATGCCGAGAGCGAGCAGCGCAAGCTGAAGCGGCAGGAAGTCCGTCCCAAAGGCGTTCAGCGCTTCGAGGCCGGGGAAATGATGCAGCGCCTCGCCGAGACCGACGCATATAAACGACACGACGATATACGCGACGAAGGGGCGGCTGAACTTGTACGCGGTCCTGAAGAAGCCGCCGACAAAGATCGCGTTGAAGAGCGCGAAGATGAGAAATGCCATACCGAGGGCAAAAGGGTTTGCGTTCATCAGGGCGTTCGCACGGTACACCGCGGAACCGGAGAGAAGCGTCATCCTTATTATAACAGCAATGCCCATGACAAGCAACGAGCACAGCTCGATAAAGCAGACGAAGAGATACTTGCCCTTCACGACATCGCGCTTTGCGAAAGGCAGCAGCGCGGAAAAGAGAATGTCGTTCGCCTCGCGTGCGCTCTGAAAGCTCTGGAATATGCCGAGCGTGACGAAGAACACGCCGCACAGGATCGGATAGCCCGGTACGAAGAACATCAGCCCGAAAGCAATGAACAAGTAAGAGAGCGCGGAGGCGCTGAGCCGAAGCTCCTTTATCATGATTTCACGCATTGTTCCCGCTCCTTTCCATGCGCAGTATGGTCTCCTCGATAGTCTCGCCGTCCTTGGAGAAGCGGCTGACGAATTCGGCCTTGGGAAGCACCGCGACTATCTCGCCCCTGGATATGTAGACGATATCGTCCGCGCACTTCTCGATATCGGAAATAATATGCGTGGAGAAGAACACCGCGACGCCGTGGCTCTTGAGCTCCGCGAACAGTCCGAGCAGTTCGTCTCTCGAAAACGGGTCGAGTCCGCTCGTGGGCTCGTCAAGGATCAGCACTCTGGCGTTGTGCGATAGCGCAACGAGGAGATTATACTTGACACGCATGCCCTCGGACATTTCGAGCGCGGTCTTGTTTTCTTCGAGCGCGAAAAGCGCGAGGTACCGGCGGTAGGCATCCTCATCCCACGTGTCATAGCAGCGCTTCACGACTGCGATGACGTCCTTGAGTTTTTTGCGCGGGTACCAGTTGACCTGGCTTTGCAGCGCGATCAGCTGCGCGGATTTCTGCTCGCTTTCGATCCGCTGCTTTTTGATCTCGGTTTCGTTTTCCGCAAGGGGCTTGCCGAAATAGAAAATTTCGCCGCTGTCCGGGTGGACAAGGTTCAGCATGGATTTTATGGTTGTGGTCTTCCCGGCGCCATTTCTGCCGATGAAGCCGGTTATCCTGCCCTCTTCGATGCTGAACGATGCCCTCTTCAGCGCGAAAGCGGGATATGTCTTGTTGAGGTCATGCACCTCTGCGACGCTCATATTGTTTCCCTCCCGAAGTTTTATTTGTATGAATTATGCAACCAAACGCAGCAGTTTTCAATCAACCGCAGATAACAGATTTTGCGGAGTTTTGTTACGTTTAGTTGCGGGAGGGGAGTAAAGATATCGCAGAACGCTGTGCGGAACCACACTGCCTGTCAT
>ERZ773147.2913-NODE-2913-length-13925-cov-7.038212_pt1 | contig 13925 bp, 22 predicted proteins | sample MGYA00580851_ERZ773147 | MGnify/ENA primary metagenome ERZ773147 (study PRJEB29015, sample SAMEA2737818) | human gut metagenome | biome: human gut; feature: human-associated habitat; material: faeces | place: China | collected 2012 ... | reverse complement strand
GTCAATCAGAACAGCACTGAGAAGAAATGGAATTCCAAGTCCCAGCGAATAGCAAAGCAGCATCAGCATACCTTCGATTGCATGATTCTGCTGAGAGGCAAGCATCAAGGCAGAACCGAGGAATGCGCCCACGCAAGGTGTCCAGCCCAAGGAAAATATCATGCCAAAGAGCATAGCGGGGAAGAACCCCATCTCACGGCTGTTTACTGTTTTACTGCCGCCTCTGAACAAATTCATTTTGAAAACGCCAAGAAAATTGAGGCCAAAAAGAATTACAATCAATCCGGAAATTAAATTCACTGCGCCTTTGTATTCTCGAAGGATACTGCCAATGGTGCCAGCCAATGCGCCCATTGCTACAAAGACTACAGTAAATCCACTAACAAATCCCAATGCTCCAGATAAGGTCTTTTTTGTACTGCGTTCTCCACCACCTGCAAAATAGGAGATATAGATGGGTAGCATGGGAAGCAGGCAAGGTGATATGAAGGTGATAATGCCCTCCAGGAAAGCTACTGCGTATTGCATGAACCGCTGCACCCCTTTCCGAAAATACCGGACAACAGCCAGCCGATAAAGCCCATATAGGCCATCGTGATGAACGGGTTAGAAGTCAGCGGACAAGCTCCAGTGGGGCATCCCACAAAGTAGTAATATGCAAGGCCAACTAATGCGCCGCCTGCGGTAAAAAGAACTGACTTCAGCCATTTTTTAATTTTTTCTTTCATCTCACATTCCTCCTGCTAAATATTCCTCTGCATAGTGAACAGCAGTTGCCCCATCGGCTACAGCAGTTACGACCTGCCGTAATGCCTTTGTGCGGACATCCCCAACGGCGAACACACCGGGGATGTTGGTGCGGGTACTCTCATCTGCAATAATGTATCCAGCCGGATCAATCTCAATCTGATCTTTCATCAATTCGGTGGAAGGCTTTCTTCCCACGCTTACAAATACACCATCGCAAGCAAGGGTACTTTCTTCTCCAGTTTTCACGTTCCTAATCTGGATACCGGTCAGCTTTTCGTTATGGAGCAGAGCTATAATCTCACTGTCCCAGACAAGTTCTACATTTTCTGTTTTCATCAAAGGTTCATGGTAGATCTTTGTTGCTTTTAGGGTGCCTCTGCGGTGAACGACGATGACCTTTTTGCAGATCCGGGAGAGAATCAGCGCATCCGCCGCAGCGGTATTGCCACCTCCTGCGATGACAACCGTTTTATTCCGATAGAACATTCCGTCACAGGCTGCACAGTAATGGACACCTTTACCGATTAACGCCTGTTCCCCATCAACACCCAGCTCTCTGGGACCGGCTCCTGTAGCCAATACGATGGATTTTGCGTACATAGCGCCTTCGCTGGTCACAGCTTTCTTTACAGAACCTGACAGTTCCAGAGACAGCACCTCAGTCAGCTTGGTTTCCACACCAAACCGCTCCGTTCCTCGCTTCATTTTTTCTCCCAGGGAGAAACCGTCGATGCCATCCTCGAAGCCGGGATAGTTGTCGATTTGCTCGGTCAGAGCCATCTGCCCACCGGCAGACAGCTTTTCTAAAACCACGGTGTCCATTCCTGCTCTTGCAGCATAAAGGGCTGCGGTATACCCGCCGGGACCGCCACCTACAACGATCATGTCATAGATATGCTGCGCATTATTTACTTCCTGAGTCCGGTGCTGTAAGGTTTCCTCAATAAAAGCCACCAGCTGCGCTCTGGATTCTGGAGCGACGATAGAGCCAAGAGTCTGTCCGCTGTGATAGATCAGCAGAGTAGGGACAACTTCAATAGCCTCGGTCTCAGCCAATTCCGGTTCATCATCAATGTTGACAGCAGTGAATATCAGTGTATCCTTATATTCCTCAGCAACGCTTTCCAATGCTGGAGCCAGACGTCGGCAATATACGCACCAAGGGGCTGAAAACTCCACCAGAACAGTCTTTCCGCTATGCACCATTTCTTCAAATTGATTTCTATTAATATTGATAACTGCCATATTACCAGCTCCTTTCCTTTGCTTGATTATAGTATAGCCAATCTAAAATAACATTTCGGTGATGATATCACATAAAATAGTGCGCCATTGCTGCCGCACTAAAATTTTTCGTTATTAAGTAACTCGAGGATATGTTCACTGGAACGGATGATTTGAGACTGCTTATCTTTTATGGATGTTTTTTTTGCCTCCTCCAGCGAGAGAGAAGCATATAAATGAACCGTGTATGCTTCCTGCCTGAGAGAATCTTTATACTGTTCAGCTGCAAGATATTGTTTCTCAAGAATACTAATTTTATTTTGAAGATCACAAATCTGCTGTTGAAGCGACATCACTTTTTTCTTTTGAATATAGAGGAAAAAAGTAAGAAGAAGTAGTAGTAATATGATTGATATGATAATAATAATCATTCTTATTACTTTCCCTCCTTTATCAAAAGATAAGTCTTAACTGCATTACGGAGCGTTTCTGGTAGAACGGGAACAGGCAAGATGATCACCTTACCCGTATTCTTTTCAATCGTTATTTCTGATTCCGGTTGATTGGACAGAAGAATTACGGGTGTTCTTTTATCCGCCCGCCATGGCTGATCCGGCTGTTTTGTCAGAGCTTCTGTAACAACCCAAAGCATAGGCTTTTTCTTTCCAAGCTTTTTTCTTGCAGCTTCCGGGGTTTCAAATACAAGGATATGTTTGGATAAGTTCTGCAGTACCAGTCTCAGTCCGTTCCCATAGGCTGAATCACTGCACATAATGGCAATCGTGGCATTTGATTGCTCATCCTGTGATGCCTTTATAAAATCAAGAACTGGCGTATTATAAAGGTTGAAATCTTTTTCTGTATGTTCTGCTTCATAATAAGCTCTGACCGCTCGACACATTCTTCGGCAAAACTGTTCAATATCAATACGGATGTCCGTGAGGCTGTTGTCAGAACTTATTCTATCCAGTTGGCAAACGGAAGTTCCGCAATTCACACCCAAGTGAAAACGAATCGAAGTATTGTCCTCAGTATTTGCAAAGCCTTTGTTTTGGTGCAGGTATTCACATCGAAGCTGCCAGCATCGTTCTCCGCAGATATACGGAGAGATATCCTGCGCAGAAACTTTAAAGAAAGGTGCTGCGTATGTATCAAACCAACGAATATATTGATTCCCTACATCACGAGTTGGTCTCTGCTTTCTATCCAGAACAGCACGCCCATCCCGATAACGCTTTACAATTTCCGGGAAAGCAATGCCGCCGCAAATATCAGGCAAAGTCAGCACCAATGCCAAAGCAGATTGCCAGCGTCCATCCTCAATGTTCAGTTCTACTTCCTCTATGCGATGTAAAAAGGTAAAGCTGGCATTGTCTTGACTCATAGGTATCCTCCTGTAAAAAATCCGCCTGCCGGAAAACCGACAGGCGGCATACTGCCTTTTATACTTCCATCATCTATAGGCTATAGTGATTAAAGAACCAAAGAAGGAGCAGAGTAAACTCGTGCTGCCAATTCCTGATTGAGCATATACAAGCTCTTGGGATCGGAGCCAAAGAGTTCAATTTTGGAAATCAAATTCTTTGCATTGGTTTCTTCTTCACCTTGTTCTTTCACAAACCAATCGAGGAACTGCATGGTACGGAAATCCTTTGCTTCGTAAGCCTCACTATAGATATCATTAATCAGCGAGGTCACATATTTTTCGTGCTCAAGACCTGCCTTCAAAACATCCATATGGCAAGCTGCATTCAGATCAGGCTTATCAATGGCTTCAAACGTTACCTTCTGGTTTTCGTTTTGCAGGTACTGATAGAAAAGCATGGCGTGGTCAAGCTCTTCCTGAGCCTGAATTTTATACCAGTTGGCAAAGCCGTCAAGCCCGACTTCCTCGAAATAGTTTGAAAAATTGAGATAAAGGTATGCGGAATAGAATTCCGTATTTATCTGTTGATTGATAAGCGCATGTACTTTTTCGTTCATTTGCAAGAACCTCCATGTTAAATTTCAGTTTTCCACAGGCCGTGGAGGTTGCAATAAGCATAGACAGCTACTGCTTTATCGTCTCCCAGGGAGAAGGTGACATGGGGTTCGTCACCGGGCTTCAAAACCTTACGCTGACCACCGTTTTCGGTCTGGACATAGACCCACTCGATGAAATGCTCCGGAAGCATAGGATGATCTACAGAACCTACATTGACATGGATTGCGCCATCTTCAACAGTAACAGCAGGCAGATGCTTTTCGCCGCTGGCTTCTACGGTGTTAGGCTCGAGAGCCTCCATTTTCTGACCACAACACATCATGGGAACACCTGCGTCGTGAATCATACCAACCAGATTGCCGCAATGACGGCAGATATAAAACTTTGCACTCATTTTAATTTCCTCCGTTTTATCAATAGTTTTCCGCACGCACTTCGAAGAATGCCTGAGGATGCTTGCAGACAGGGCAGATCTCAGGAGCCTTGGTTCCTACTACGATATGTCCGCAGTTACGGCACTCCCAGATGGTAACGCCGCTCTTCTCAAACACCTGCATGGTCTCCACGTTGCTCAAAAGCTTGCGGTAGCGCTCCTCGTGCATCTTCTCAATGGCAGCTACGCCACGGAACTGTTCAGCCAGATCATGGAATCCCTCCTCATCAGCTTCACGAGCCATGCGGTCATACATATCCGTCCACTCGGCGTTCTCACCTTCAGCAGCATGGAGCAGGTTCTCGGCAGTATCGCCCAGCTCGCCCAGAGCTTTGAACCACAACTTGGCGTGCTCCATCTCGTTCTGTGCAGTATGCAGGAACAGAGCAGCAATCTGCTCGTAACCGGCTTTCTTGGCTACTGAAGCAAAGTAAGTATATTTGTTGCGTGCCTGAGATTCACCAGCAAAGGCTTCCCACAGATTTTTCTCGGTTTTGGTGCCTGCATAGGGATTCTTTGCAGGAGCCGCAGCATCCTCAATCTTCACAAACTTGTTGGCAGGCTGCTTGCAGATGGGGCACTTAAAATCAGGTGTCATAGGGCCTTCGTGAATGTAACCGCAGACTGTGCATTTCCATTTTTCCATTTTCTTTTCCTCCATTTTTTCATTGTCCACATGGGGCTTTTCAAGGACCTCCTGGGACGCTGTTTTTTCTTCTTTGGGTTTGAAAGCGTCTTTGTCTGCTTTACAGACAGGACACTTCCAATCGGCAGGTAGGTCTTCCCACTTGCCACCGACAGCTTCATCGTGAATATATCCACAAATGCCGCAAACATATTGTTTCATAGGTTTTATCGCCTCTTTTATCTATATTTTATCAAATCACGACACATATTCCGTGACTTAATCACCTATTTCAGTCGCAGGAGTGATGGCCGCAGCCGTGGGAACCGCAAGAGTGACCTTCCCCATGGTGGTCGTGATGATCACACCGGACATTGGGGTTGAAGTCCAGTTCGCCTGCTACCAGTGCTTCTGCTGCTGCATCAGCGTTGCCGGAAACACCACCATAAAGCCGGATACCCACATCGCTCAGTGCCATCTGGGCACCGCCACCAATACCGCCGCAGATCAGGGCATCTACCTTCAGTGCACTCAGGACGCCTGCCAGTGCACCATGTCCGCTGCCGCCAGCATCCACAACCTTAGACGAAATGATTTTTCCATCTTCCACATCGTAGATTTTAAACTGTTCAGTGTGACCGAAGTGCTGAAAGATTTCTTCGTTTTCATAAGTGACTGCAATTCTCATAATATTATCTCCTTTCGGTTTTTCGTGCATCGGATGGATTTTTTGCTGATAGCAATTTCTGCACCCGTAGGCTGCGCTGTTTCCGTTGCAGAGTGTAAAATCCCCTCCCTCGATTCGCAGAGGAAGTCCCTCAACCAGCGCATCGGCCAGTTTTTTGCGGGCAGCTGCATAAATCTGCTGAACCGTTGTTCTGGCAATACGCATATATTCTCCGCATTGCTCCTGAGAAAAACCTTCACGGTCAATCAGGCGAATGGATTCATACTCATCCACATTCAGGACAATGGGAGTCAGTTCCTCGCCGCCACGAACCGGAACAAAACCATCATTATTCGGTAAACAACAAACTTTTCGGCATTTTCTCGGTCTTGGCATAGATTCACCTCCATATTATTTGCAGCATATGCCATTTATACAACCATTGTACATCCTCCCTCTCCTATATGTCAACGGAATTATTGACATATGCCATAAATTATTTTATACTATGTGTATTCAAGGAGGTGTACCCATGGATTTTTCATCCTATTTTCCAATTTGGAACAAACTGACACCGACCCAGCAGCAGATTTTGGAGCGAAATGCAGTTTTACGAAAAGTGGACAAAGGGACCGTGATTCACAATGGAACTGTGGAGTGTACTGGTCTTCTGCTGGTAAGAAGCGGACAGCTTCGTGCCTATATTCTTTCCGATGAAGGACGAGAGATTAGCCTCTATCGTTTGTTTGATCGGGATATTTGCCTGTTTTCCGCCTCCTGTATGATGAACAGTATTCAGTTTGAGATTACCATTGAGGCGCAGAAGGATACCACGATGTGGGTTATTTCTGCTGACACTTATCAGCACATTATGAAAGAGTCTGCTGTGGTAGCTAATTTTACCAACGAAATTATGGCCACCCGTTTTTCTGAGGTTATGTGGCTCATGGAGCAGATCATGTGGAAAAGCTTTGATAAAAGGTTGGCAGGATTTCTGCTGGAGGAATGCAGCTTAGAGGGAACAAATATCCTCAAGATTACCCATGAAACCATTGCGAGCCACATGGGTACCGCCCGTGAGGTAGTTACCCGAATGCTTCGCTATTTCCAGAACGAGGGTATGGTCAAACTGACTCGTGGAACAGTGGAGATTACAGACAAAATCAGACTGGAACAATTGCAAAATGATTAAGCAAAAAGGACATCTGCTTGCTATTAATTGCAAGCAGATGTCCTGATTTTATGCTCGATCCATTCCGCAGGCCGTAGCCGATTCAATGAGACAGCGATCATTGGTCACAGCATCATAGAACCGGAAGCCGCCGGAGAAGTTATAGCAGCCAAAGCCGTTTCCGGCCAGGATACGACAGGCAATGTAGCTGCGCAGACCGCTCTGACAGATGACGTAGACAGGCTTACGCTTGTCCAGCTCACCCAGCCGCTCCCGCAGCTCGTCCACCGGGATGTTAAAGAAGCCGTCAATGTGTCCGTGTGCGAATTCTTCCACAGTGCGGGTATCCAACAGAGTTACGCTTCCGTCACGAGGAAGACGATCTGCATCTTCCAGATGCCATTGTTTCAGAACACCGTTTGCGATATTTTCAACCATAAAGCCAGCCATATTTACCGGGTCTTTCGCAGAGGAATAAGGCGGTGCGTAGGCCAGATCCAGATCCTTCAGTTCCGTGGCTTTCATTCCTGCCCGGATAGCAGTGGCCAGCACATCAATGCGCTTATCCACACCTTCATAGCCTACGATCTGCGCACCCAGCAGGCGATAAGTCGCCTTTTCAAAGACCACCTTCATTGTCATGACTTTCCCGCCGGGGTAGTAACCTGCATGGCTCATGGGTGACAGGATAACCGTATCAACATCCAGCCCTGTTTTTCTGGCGTTGGTCTCATTTACGCCGGTAGTAGCGGCAGTCATGCCAAAGATCTTGATGACACTGCTGCCTTGGGAGCCGGTATAATGGCTGTCTCCGCCACAGATGTTGTCCGCAGCGATTCGTCCCTGTTTATTGGCAGGGCCAGCCAAAGAGATCAGAGCATCCTGCCCGGTAACGAAGTGCTTCACCCGCACCGCATCACCCACGGCATAGATGTCGGAAATGGAGGTTTCCATTCGGTCATTGACCACAATACTTCCTTTAATGCCCAGTTCCAACCCGGCATCCTTTGCAAGGGTGGTTTCGGGAGAAACACCAATGGCCAGGATTACCATATCCGCATGGAGAGACGGTTCTTCTTTCAGCAGCACATCCACGCCGCCGTCCCTTTCCTCAAACCCTTCTACGGTATGACCAAGTGCCAGCTTTACACCGTGCTTGCGCATTTCATTATGGATGAAAGAAGCCATATCGGCATCAAAGGGATTCATAAGCTGTTTTGGACGCTGGACAATGGTGACATCCATCCCCAGCTCTCGCAGGTTTTCTGCCAGCTCCAATCCAATGAAGCCACCACCTGCCAGTACAGCGGATTTGGGATGGTTTGCATTGATGTAATCCTTGATGCAGAAGGTATCTTCAACAGTGCGCAGGGTAAACAGCTTATCAAGACCTACACCGGGAAGCCGGGGCTGAGTAGGCTTGGCTCCGGGGGAGAGAATCAGTTTGTCATAGCTCTCCTCGAACTCCTCACCGGTTTCCAGATTTTTCACGGTAACTTCTTTTTTTTCGGGATGGATAGCCGTGACCTCATGGCGCACCTTCATGTTTACATGGAACCGGGAGAAGAAGCTTTCCGGGGTCTGGAGGATCAGATCCGACCGATCGGTAATCACATCACCGATATAGTATGGCAGACCACAGTTGGCATAGGAGATATACCCCGAGCGCTCAAAAACTACGATTTCTGCCTGCTCATTCAGTCTGCGAATACGGGCGGCAGCGGTAGCACCGCCTGCCACACCGCCCACAATGACAACTTTCATGTTATCGTTCCACCTTTCCCGCATAAGCGGAAATTCCGCCTATGTTTTTCACGTTGGTATAACCCATCTGCTTCAAAATAGCAGCTGCCTGACGGCTTCTTGCACCGCTGAGACAATGAACAAAAATGGGGGTAGATTTATTGTCAATCATGCCAGCCACTTTGCTAATGGACTGCAAAGGAACATTTTTACTGCCGGGGATATGCCCCTGCCGGTATTCGTCGGGGGTGCGAACATCCAGCAGGACTGCGCCATCCGTAGTGCTATATTCTTTGACACCCTGATTGATGTCAGGGCCTTTCAGGAAATCGAAGAATCTCATCTTTGCACCTCCTTACAGCATGGCGAGAATCTGAGCCTTAGGTCTGGCACCGGTGACTTGATTAACAATCTTTCCGTTCTTCATAACCACCAGAGTGGGTATGCTCATCACACCGAACTGCATAGCCAGTTCCTGTTCCTCATCCACATTAATTTTAACAACCTTGATATCGGAGCGCTCCTTGGCAATCTCTTCTACCAGAGGAACTACCATGCGGCAAGGACCACACCAGGGAGCCCAGAAATCTATCAGGACGGGCTTGTCCGAGTTCAAAACCTCTTGATTGAAATTGTTTTTATTAACACTGATAGCAGACATATTTAAGTCCTCCTGTTTTCTTTTTTATGGCTTTATTATATCCAGCAGTCGTTCCTTGTTCTGTGATTTTATCACTTATCGCCGTTGACTGTTTCACCGGGCCAACTATTAATTCCGCCGATCTCAATGATATTGGTGTAGCCCAGTTTCACCAGTTTTTCAGATGCCTGCTTACTCCGATTACCGCTGCGGCAGTATACCAGAATCAGCTGATCTTTATCCGGCAGTTCAGAGATATCCTCTGTGCCAATGGATTCGTTGGCAATATTGATAGCACCGGGAATATGCTTTTCGCTATATTCCTGAGCAGTACGAACATCGAGGATGATGTATCCGGTTTCCTCCTCCATCATCGTAATAGCTTCCTCCATAGTAATCTGTCGATAGGTTTTTTCAGCGGATTGCGTTGCACAACCAGAGAGAAGCAGTAAAGTCATTAAAATGGGAATGATTCTTTTCGTGTGGATACCTCCATATTTTGAAGATAGGGCAGCCGTTTCCAGCTGCCCTGTTTCCTTTTTTTATGTTCTTGCCATTCCGTCTACACTGAGCACAACGCCCGTGATATAGGATGCTTCGTCAGATGCCAGGAACACAAATGCATTGGCAATATCCTCCGGCTGACCCAAGCGGCGCAGAGGGATCTGCTTGATGAGCGGATCAATTACTTCCTTGGGAACAGCCTTCATCATATCGGTCAGGGTAATACCGGGAGCGACTGCATTCACTCGAATACCCTTCGGACCCAATTCTCGGGCAAGGGAAACCGTCAGGCCATTGACAGCAAATTTGGATGCGGGATAAGCAAAGCCACTGGGCTGGCCGTAAATGCTGACCATTGAGGAGGTGGAGAGAATAACACCTTGACCTTTTGCAATCATGCACTCACTGGCGGCTCTTGTAGCATTGAACACGCCTTTTACATTCAGATCCATAACCTTATCAAAGGTTTCCTCCGTATACTCGGTAAAGGGAGTGCTTTCGGATACACCGGCATTGTTCACCAGAATATCAATGCAACCGTATTTTGAGGCAGCTTCTCGGAACGCATTGCGGACAGATTCCAGATTGGACAGGTTAGGACTGATTCCCGCAACTGTTGCATCAGGGTACTTTTCTTTCAGCTGCGCAACCGCTTTGTCAGCAGAACCTTGTGAGCTTGCGGTCAGGATTACCGTAGCACCTTCCTTCAAAAATTTGTCTGCGGTAGCGTAGCCAATGCCACGGCTGCCTCCGGTGATGATTGCAACTTTATCTTTCAGTCTCATAAGAATACCTCCTTGTGTTTTGTATTTGTAGTATAACCTGTTTCGGAGGCGTTCTCCGTGATAAAATCACATTTTTCCAAGAAGGAATGATAGAAAAATCATGCCCGCGCATAAATAAAAAGCCACAGTCACGCTCCGATTTGAAGTGTAGACTGTGGTTTTTATTTTACAGGTTCTGCACTTTCAGCCATCTTGATGATTTCGGAATCATCAATTTTGCTTGGAGTGTATTCGAGAACATAAGTGACTTCCGGAGAATAAGTCCAACAGAGAAATGCCGTGTCATCTTTCTTGTAAAGAGCGCCCGGCCAGTCCTGAATCATCATTTCCTCACAGCTGTCCATACTGTCAACCGGGAAAAGCACTCCCAGGGCTTCTGTATGTAATCCGGTGATTTCTTCCGGGCCTCCTTCGTAAAATGTGGTTTTCAGGATACGGTAGTAGATATTGTTATCCTTGTCGTTTTGGTCTCCGTAGGTCAGATTGGCTGCGAGTTCTGTTTTGGAGACCTTCCTTACATCTTCTCCAAGAACTTCTTCTGCGCTCTTTTCAAAACGGTCAGCAAATTCATCGAAGTCCATTTCCTTTTTCTGATGTGAAGTCACAGCAATTATAATCCCAACTGCCACAATAATGACGGAAAATAGAATGGTTATTCGTTTCTTTTTATTCATGTTCTTCCTTTCCGAGAAAAATAAAGCGAAAGTCAACAAGGTACATCTGGCAGATTCATGATCTTTGCATCTGCTTTTTTTGCATATTGCATGGTCTGATAAGCTCCGCCAGAATTGTGTTCTATGCAGAAAATAACTAAATCCGACCGGTCAACCATGGATCGATTTCTGACTTGATGGGCGGACTTGAAGTGCTTTTCTGCGGATTCGAGACAGATTTCAATTTCATCATAATACTCATGGAAAGACTCCTCGTTGTTCCGGTATTCCGCCGTCATATATGGCAGTACAAGAACGAGAGAACTGTTGTCATCACGGATAGTTCGCTTGCATCTGCGAACCGTTGACGAAACAAGCTGATCAAATTCTCCGTCTCGCCCAACAAGGAATTCGACATATTCTTTGGTAAGAAGCAGCTCACGGATGATTGATTCCAACTGTCGCTCAATCAAAAACGGATCATCAACTTGTCTGTGTCCAAAGAAACTGACAGCGAATAATTTCATAGAAATCTCTCCTTTGGAGATGCTTAGTACTGGTATCACCAATCAAGTCAAGATATTGATAATTATATCACCAATACAAGAAAGGATAAAGTGAAAATTCGTTTTCTCGCTACCAATGTCGCCTTCCGATTCATACTACAATAGTTGAGGAAGGAGGGACAGGAATGGCCAACACGCAGTATGATGAATTTATTCGTATCAGGATTACAGAATTAAGAATAGCAAAGAATATTTCCGAACACAAAATGAGCTTGGATTTGGATAAGAGTGGCTCATACATTCGTGGAATAACCAGCGGAGCAGCCTTGCCGTCTCTCAGGGAACTGTTCAATATCATCTCGTATTTTGATATGACACCGGCAGAATTTTTCGCCCCTCTGGACGATGCGAATACTCCGTATCGTGAATTGTGCGAGAAGCTGAGAACCATGAATGAGGAAGAACTCGAAAAGGTCAGCACCTTTATTGGCTGGATTGAGAAGAAAGAATAATCAGATGGCTGTCAGCTATAAGAGACTATGGAAGCTATTGATTGACCGAGATATGAAGAAAAAAGATTTGGCTGAACAGGCAAATCTGAGTAACTATACCATCAACAAAATGCATCGAGGTGAGAATGTAACTACGGATAGCGAAATATGGGGGAGGGTGTCAACCAAAATATCTCGACAAACAGCCGACAAAAAATGACAGCCAGCGAAATGCTGGCTGCCTGTTCGGGCACAAAATGGGAACGGCCCGGGAAACGCATAGTCAGTCGAGAATCTCCATGAGTCGGCCGCAGCAGAAGGGGATGACCTCGCCTTTTTTGACGTGAACGGTCTTGTTGCACGTCTGACAGTAAACATCCGTGTCATACGGCGCACGAACGGCAGGAATTGCGCCAAGTTCTTCTTTGGAAAGACCTTCAATGTGGAACATTGCGGTTTTGTCCTCACTGGGAATGTAGGTGCCCATTGGTTCAAGGCGCTTCGTCTTGCCGATACAGTTGGACATCTTGATCCAGAGCGCCTCCAGCTCTGTTTTTTCTGCGGGATTCTCCGGGGTGAACTCAACAATATCCTGATTGATTCGAATTTTCATAATAGTTGATCTCCTTTTCTTAGCCGCTCATCAGACCGGAGATGACGCCCATGATCTTATCATGGCAGCCGCCGCAGCCGGTGGAACAGCTTGTGATTTTTTGTACTTCTTGAAATTCGCGCTCGACGTCGGAAAAGCGGTTCGTCTGCGCAAGTGCGCGGTCAATATCCGCGAGCGTGACGTGCTTGCAGTGGCAAAGCTCTGCGTTCTCTTTGTATTCCATCGCCGGTCAGACCTCCGCAAATGCGGACTTGTCCAGACCGCAGTCAGGGCAAACCCAATCCTCAGGGATTTCTTCAAACGGTGTGCCGGGGGCAATGCCATTCTCGGGATCGCCGACGGCTGGATCATAGACGTAGCCGCAGGGACATTCATATTTCATGCTTGAATCCTCCAAAACAATAATGATTATCATTACTGATTATAAAATACCATAACTTTCCCGATTTGTCAAGAGGGAACTTGCAAAAGCAGCGCATCCTGATGGAAGCGCTGCTTTTGCTGCAAGGGAGACATGGGAACAGATCGTGAAATGGATGCGGATAGGGTTGAGCAAAGGGGATGCGAGGGAGCAGGACAGGCGCGGGACAGACAGACCGAAGGGGATTGGGAGCAGGCGTGGCGAGAGGATGCGGGGATGATTGTTGAGAGGGAACAGAATAGCCAGCCGGATGCGCTGATTTTTGACATATTAGACAAGAATGAGGATATAGGTTCAGAAAGAAACTGTTTTTTGCGAAAAAGGCTAGGAATGACTGCAATGTGGTGTTTTTGCAGGAAAGTTTTACCGGTGAAAAATGAGTTCCTCCGATAAGAAGTCCTTCTTCTTGATGCCACGCTCCTTGAGGTAGCGGTCGAGGCGGTCAAAGAGTTCTGCAGGGATCTGTGCGGCTAAGGTTCTCATTTCTCTGGTCATAATTTTTCCATCCTTCCAATCGTAGTATTCTGTGATCATGGTTTCTATGTAGTCGCTGAGGGTCATCCCGGCTTTTTCCTGCTCCTGCCGGACTCTGGCATGGAGCGCGACCGGCAGCATAGCGCATAGGTTTTTTCTTTCTTCCATTGCAGTCTCCTTTCGATTTGGTACGCCAAGTATCGCAGGAAAAAGGAAAGAAAGCTATTCACCAGAGCCAACA
>ERZ773147.2904-NODE-2904-length-13946-cov-4.140091_pt1 | contig 13946 bp, 9 predicted proteins | sample MGYA00580851_ERZ773147 | MGnify/ENA primary metagenome ERZ773147 (study PRJEB29015, sample SAMEA2737818) | human gut metagenome | biome: human gut; feature: human-associated habitat; material: faeces | place: China | collected 2012 ... | reverse complement strand
AAATAAGTGAGGATGAAGAAAATTATATTATAAAAGTAAATAATAATAGTTATAAATTTAATAAAGTAACTGGTAATCTTGTAAGTGGTGGTAGTAATGAAGAATAATAAAATGGTTCTTCCCGTAATAATTATTCTTCTGATAATATTTTTACCTCTTACAGTAATTGGTTCTTATAAAAGTTTATCTAAGGGTACTTCTTTAGAAAATCCTAGTAAAGAACATAAATATAATAATAAATTATTTTACTATGATAGTGAAGGTAAATTATTAGGAACATATGAATGTACATCTTCAGATTGTGATGATGCTCAAACTGAAATTGATGATGAAATAAATGATTTTTATAAAGAAGGAGATAAAAATGATATTGGTGTATTTAATACTGATAATGTTTTTATTAAGGATAATGATAAAATCTATTTGTATAGTTTAGGTACTAAAATTAAGTTATTAACTTTAAATATGTTAAAAAATTATAATTCTGATATCGAGGGAAACTATTTAATAGTTAAAAATGAAGAAAATTTATATGGATTATTTGATTTAAATGTAGGTAATTTTAAAATAAAACCTAGTTATGATTATATGGCACTTGCTAATAAAACTGATGGAGAAGTTATTAAAAGTGATAAAATTATTGTTGAAAAGTTAAATGGATATTATTTAATAGATAAAGATGATAATTCATTAACAAGTACTTTTGGAGTTCCTATTTATGATTATAATGATAATCTAATAATATCTAAAAATAATGATATTTATTCATTTTATACTTATAATGGAGATAATATTTTATCAGATTTAAGTATAAATAATTATGAATATTTTAATGATTATATTATTATATTAACAAGTAGTTCTAATGAAATTATTATTTATAATAGTAAAGTAGGTACTATAGAAAAAAGATATACACCAATTGAAACAGATAGTTTAAGTTATGAAATAAATGATAATCAAATAATTATTAAAAATAATGGTAATGAATTTGATAAGTTTGAGGAAAAGGGTAATTAACTCTTTTTTTCTTATGAAAGGTTAATATGAAATTTAAAAGAATATATATAGAAATAACTAATAGTTGTAATTTAAATTGCTCTTTTTGTAGTAAATCTTTTAGAGATAAAAGAAATATGAGTATTTTAGAATTTGAAACTGTTTTAAAAAAAATAGATAAATATACTGATTTTATATATTTACATGTTAAAGGAGAACCTCTTTTACATCCAGATTTAGATAAAATACTTGAGTTACTAGATAATTATAATAAAAAAGTTATAATTACCACAAATGGGACACTTTTAAAAGAAAAACTTGATATATTATTAAAACATAATATATATAAAATAAATATTTCTCTTCATAGTGAAAATAGTAAAGAAAGTTATTTAGAAGATATTTTAGAATGTATAAGTATTTTAAAAATAAATACAATTATTTCTTTAAGATTTTGGACTTTAGAGGAAAATAAAATGGATGATAAAACTAAAAAGTATATTAGTATTTTAAAAAGATATTTTAATATAAATGAAATTAATAATAATACTAAACTTATAGATAATGTTTATGTATCACTACAAAATATTTTTGAATGGCCAAGTAATGCAAAAAGTAATAGTGATGGATATTGCCTTGGTGGTAATAGTCATATTGGTATATTATCTGATGGCAGTGTAGTAATATGTTGTCTTGATGGTGAAGGAGAAAGTAATTTAGGAAATATTTTTTATGAAGACTTATCTTTTATACTAAATAGTGAAAAATATCAAAATATTATAAATTATTTTAAGAATAATAAATGTTATTTAGATATTTGTAAAAAGTGTACATATAAAAATAGATTTAAGTAAGATTTTTATTAATAAATTACTAAAAAAATCATATATTTTTTACTACTTGACAAATATAATAGATATGATATAATTTTTATCGACAAATTAAATTAGCAAGGAGAGAAAGAAAAAATGAAAAAAGATAGTTTTATAATTACCGCTGAGGGATACCTTAAACTTGAGGAAGAATTAAATGAACTTAAAAATGTACGTAGACCTCAAATAATTAAAGCATTAAAGGATGCTAGAGCTCAAGGAGATTTATCTGAAAATTCTGATTATGATGCTGCAAGAGATGCTCAAGGTAAAGTTGAATCAAGAATTAAAGAACTTGAATATAGACTTGAACATAGTGAAATAGCTAAAATTGAAAAGGGTGGTAAAGTAAGTGTTGGATCCACTGTTACAATTGATGATGATGGTGATGAAGACACTTATAAAATAGTTGGTTCTGCTGAAGCTGATGCATTTAATAACTTAATTAGTAATGTATCACCTTTAGGACAAGCATTAATGTCTCATAAAGAAGGAGATATTGTTACAGTTGAATCACCTAATGGACAGTATTCTGTTAAAATTCTAAAAGTATGTTAATTGCATACTTTTTTTATTGTAAAATATAAAAAAACTAGTCAAATTGACTAGTATAGTAAATGTGTCCTAGACACTTGACTATGTACTCAAATAAGTATAATTATGAAGTATTTCTACTTCAGGCTTTCACCTTTGTGATTTAATTGTACTATATATAATATGTATAAATCAAGTAATAGTATACATTTTTAACTATAATTTATATTCGCATATTCTTAAATATAATAAAAAAACTCCATTCTTCCTACATAAACCTTTCACGTACTAAACGTAAAGCTTCGAATTGAATAGAGTTTTTATAGTGCAATAGTATCAATTTTAGTGATAATTGTCAATGTTAGTATACTTGCACTCAATATTTTTTATGACAAAAACATGTTTGTATTTTATAATTCATTTTAAACTTAGATGTAAAAAAATAATTTTTTTGTAAAAAATACTTTTAGAAACTATTAAAATGTGGTATCATTTTAATAGATAGTAGAAAGGTATTTTTATTATGAAATTAAAAGATAAAATAGTTAAAAATAGAGTAGGAATATTAATATTTATTGGTGTTTTATTAGTAGTAACAATTATTATAGGTATTTCTTATGCATATTTCTTTAATATAGAAATAAAAAATAATAATACTATATCAGGTAATATTAATACTAAATATTATACATTTGAAAGTAGTGGTAATAGCATTTTATCATTAACTATAAATCAAAGTGATTTAGATATGGCAAATGCTAGTAATGATTATAGTTCTTTTGTAAGTGGAAATGGTGGTAATATTAATGTTTCTCTTAATACAAATGGACTTAATAAGGTATATTGTTCTTATGATTTAGTATATATTCCAAGTACAGCATATACTCCAAATAGTGGAGCTACAAGTGCAGGTTTAAAAGAATTTACTTTAAGTGGTACTTCAGATAAAGGAAATTCATTTAGTGAAATAGATGTATCGGGTTCTAGTGCAGTTACATTAATAAGTGGTGTATATATTTCTACAGATACAAATATTTTAGAAAATTGGTCTTTTACTGCTAAATATTATAATTTAGATGTTATTCAAGATAATGTAGTTGGTAAAACTTTTAAAGGTAGTATTAAAGTAGCTAATACAAATTGTTCATTTAATGAACCAGTATCTGCTTTGGGTGGAGATTATGTCTTGTTAAAAAGTACTGGTGCTTCATCGGTAGCAGAGGCTAAATCACAAATAGAAAGTAAACCAGCACCTGATTTTAGTACAGTAACAACTGCAAGTGATAAAGGTATGTATTCAGCACAAGATGATTTAGGAACATCTTATTATTTCAGAGGATCAGTAGATAATAACTGGGTAAAATATGGTAAGTATACTAAAGATATGTATAATTGTAATAATGGTACTATATCTGCCACGGATACAGGTAATTCATGCACAAAAATAGCCTCAAATGGTGATGATATGTACTGGCGAATAATAAGAATAAATGGTGATGGTTCAATAAGAATGATTTATAGTGGGGTAACACCACCGACAGAAAGTACAAAGGTAATAAAAACAACAGATACTTCATTAGGAAATAGTTCATTTAATAAAGATTCTAATAGTGCTGAATATGTAGGATATATGTATACAATAGGAGAGCAACATGGAACAAGTCAAAGTAGTGATATAAAAACATATTTAGACAATTGGTATGCAAATTATACTGATTTAAATAAAACAGGAACAAAAATAACAGATCAAATATATTGTAATGATAGAACAGCATCAACTTCAAATGTATCATATTCAACTACAAATTACACAACATTAACAAGTTGGAATTCAAAGGGAACACTATATTTTTATGGAGCAAATGGACGAATAAGTAATGATAATAATCCAATGTTAACTTGTGCAGTAGATAGTGATAGATTTACAGTTAATAAAATAAATGGTAAAGGAAATAGTGCATTAACATATCCTATAGGTTTAATAACAATAGATGAAGTTGAAATGGCAGGAAACAATTTTAATGAAAGTGTTAAAAGTCATTATTTATATACTGGAGCTCATTATTGGACAGGCACACCTGCTGCTTTCGATGGTGATTTTTCGTTTGAGTACAGTGCGATGGATGAGGGTGGATTTAGTATGTCCGATGTGGGAATTAGATTTGCGGCTCGTGGCGTAGTAAGTTTATCCTCTGAAAGTAAATTACTTGGAAGTGGAACATATAACGATGTGTACGTTGTTAGTTGACAACCAAAGAAAAAAAGCATATAATTTAAATATGTTTTGAGAAAAACTATGAACAAGACGAAATTACTTATGGAGTTGATAAGAGAGTTAGCATGTGGTGAAAGCTAATAACAAAGTAGTAATTTAGATCACTTGGGAGTTGTTTATCTAAGTAAATAGGGTAAACTGTGTAATTCGCATTAAGAATAATAAGTTAAATATAAAGGTGGTACCGTGCTATATGCACCCTTTTGGTAACCACTTTTTTTATTGGAGGGAAGAAAGATGTTTAAAAAATTAGATGAAAGAAAAACTAATGAAGTTGAAAAAAGTATATTAAATACTTGGCAAAAAGAGGATATTTTATCATTAACTACAAAAGGCGATGAAAACTTTGTATTTTATGATGGACCAATTTATGCTAATGCTAAACCGGGAATTCATCATGTATTTGCAAAAACAATTAAAGATGCTTTTTGTAAGTATAATGTAATGAATGGTAAAAAGGTACTTAGAAAAATAGGACTTGATACACATGGACTTCCAATTGAGGTTAATGTTGAAAAAAAATTAGGCTTTTCAGGTAAAGCAGATATTGAAAAATTTGGTGTAGAAAATTTTTGTAAAGAGTGTAATAAAGAAACCGCTACAAATATTGATGAAGTAGATAAAGTAACTCAAATGATGGGTCAATTTATTGATACTAAAAATCCATATATAACATGTAGTAATGATTTCATTGAATCTGAATGGTGGATTTTAAAAACAATGCATGAAAAAGGACTTATTTATTATGGCTCTAAAGTACTTCCATATTGTCCAAGATGTGGAACAGAACTTGCATCACATGAAGTAAGTCAAGGTTATGAAGAAGATAGTGTAAATACTGTTATTGTTCCTTTTAAAATAAAGGGTAAAGATGAATATATGCTTGTTTGGACTACTACTCCTTGGACACTTCTTGATAATGTTGCAGCATGTGTAAATCCTAATTTAACTTATGTAAAAGTTGAAAGTATGGGTTATAAATTTATATTATGTGAAAGTTTAGTAGAAAAGGTTTTAGGAGAAGATGTAAAAGTTCTTGAATCATTTAAAGGTACTGATTTAGTTGGAACAGAGTATGAACAATTAATGCCTTTTGCAAAGGTAGAGGGAAAAGCTTTTGTTGTAGTTGCGGACTCTTATGTTACTGCAGATGATGGTACTGGAATAGTTCATATTGCTCCGGCATATGGTGCTGATGATAATAGAGTATGTACTCAAAATGAAATATCTTTTGTTCAAAGTGTTGGTAGTGATGGTAAATATAAAATTGGTCCTTGGAAAGGAACTCTTGTAACAGATAAAGACCTTGAGATAGATATTATCAAATATTTAAAAGAAAATGATAAATTATTTAAGAAAATAAAAATGGTTCATGATTATCCTCATTGCTGGAGATGTAAAAGTCCACTTATATATTTTGCAAAACCTGCTTGGTATGTAAAAACAACTGCTTATAAAGATAAAATTATTGAGGCTAATAAATCTATTAATTGGTATCCAGATTATGTAGGTCAAAAAAGATTTAATAATTGGCTTGAAAATATGATAGATTGGGGTATCTCAAGAAATAGATATTGGGGATGTCCTTTACCTATTTGGGTATGTGATGATTGTAATCATTTTGATGTAATTGGAAGTGTAAAAGAACTTAGTGATAGAGCAAATGAAAAAGATATTGATATTAAAAATATGGAACTTCATAGACCTTATGTAGATAATATTACAATGACTTGTTCATGTGGTGGCACAATGCATAGAGTTAAAGATGTACTTGATGTATGGTTTGATTCAGGATCAATGCCATATGCACAATATCATTATCCATTTGAAAATAAAGAACTTTTTGAAAGTCAATTTCCTGCAGATTTTATTGCTGAGGGAGTAGACCAAACTCGTGGATGGTTCTATGTACTACTTGTAATAAGTACAATTATAAGTGGAACTTCTTCATTTAAAAATGTTGTAGTTAATGATATGATGCTTGATAAAAATGGTAAAAAAATGAGTAAATCCACAGGTAATATCATTGATCCAATTGCTATTATGGAAAAATATGGAGCAGATTCTATTAGATGGTATATGCTTTATGCTTCTCCAGTATGGACACCACTTAAATTTGATGAAGATGGTGTAAAAGAAGTATATTCTAAATTTGTTAATCCTTTAAAAAATACATATTCATTCTTCCAAATGTATGCAAATGTAGATAATATTAATATAAATGAATGTAATGTAGATTACTCTGATAGGGAGGAAATTGATAAATGGCTTTTATCAAAATATAATAATTTAGTTAAAAATGTAAGAAATTCATTTTCTGAATATGATTTAAATAAAGTTACTAAATATATTACATCTTTTGTATCAGATGATTTATCAAATTGGTATATTAGACGTAATCGTAATAGATTCTGGGGCAGTGAGTTTAATAGCTCAAAGAAAAGTGTTTATATGACTACTTATGAAGTATTAAGTGGATTATGTAAATTAATTGCTCCAATAGCACCATTTGTTTCTGAGGAAATCTATACTAATTTAACAGGTGAAAAATCAGTTCATTTAGCAAGTTACCCAGTTTGCAATGAAAATCTTATAAATCCTGCTTTAGAGGAAAAAATGGATTTAGTAAGAGATCTTATTTCTATAGGTAGATACGCTAGAGAAGAAAATAAAATTAAAGTAAGACAACCACTTAGTGAAGTATTAATTGATGGTAAATATGAAAGTATTATTGATAATTTAACATCTCTTATCAAAGAGGAATTAAATGTTAAAGAAGTTAAATTTATAAATGATATTAATACTTATATGAACTTTGAAGTAAAACCTAACTTTAAAGAGGCTGGTAAAGTATTTGGTAAAAATATGAAAGCCTATCAAGAAAAATTATTAAATTTAACTGAAGAAGAACTTGAAAGTATTCAAAAAGGTGAAAGTATTACTTTAAATGTTAGTGGAGAAAATTATGAAGTTACTCCATCTTTAGTAGATATTAGATATAATGCAAAAGAGGGCTTTGATATTGGTATGGATAATGGTAAGTTTGTAATACTTAATGCTGTTATTACTGATTCACTTAAAAAAGAGGGTAATGCTAGAGAATTTGTATCTAAAGTTCAAGCAATTAGAAAAGAAAGTAATTTTGATATTGATAATAGAATTAAAATATATGTTAATGCAGATGAAGAGTTTGCAAGTTCTATTAAAGATAATTTAGATTATGTAAAAAATGAAACTCTTGCTATAGAAATTAATTTTGATGATTCTATAGAAAAAGATTTAACTTTAAATGAGTATAGTGTTGGTATTAAACTAGAAAGGGTAGCGTAAGTTACCTTTTTTTATTTGCAAATAAAGTTTTTATAGTATGTGTAAAATAAATGTAAAATATTTTTTTTAAAAGTGTCAAAAATATGTAAAATTTTTACTTTTTTTTAGAAATTTATCAAAAAAAGGAGGAAAAGAGAAATTTTCCGGTAATAAATATATATGAAGGGAGAATTTCAAAATGACATAGAAATATTTTGAAAATTAAAAAGTAAATGGAAAAATTTGTGATAGAAGATGCATTATATTTATTCGAAAGTATAAAAGAAAATAAAATGATTTCATATGATGATAATTTGATAAATAGTAGTAATAACAAGATTAATAATGATAAATTAGCATATATTGGTAAAAATATCAAAAGTTTTGATAGATTACAAAGTGGCTTAATATTACCCTTAAACATTCAAAAATTTGCTCAAATAGACAACAATTTGAAGAAAGAGATAGAGAAATTAACCTCTAATTCATATACCGATGTAACAAAAAATTGGATAGAAAATTCTAATCCAAATAGTCATAGGGTTTTAACTTCAGGATATTTTATCTTTAAGCAAAAGAAATACAAAGTTGATGGGAAAAATGTGATTTTGGACTATTCTAAAAAAGAAAAAGAAGTGGCAGAATGGTTAGAAGACACTTTTGGGGGAGAATTGTATATGTTGCCAAGAGTAAATTATCCAGAGGGAATAAAAACTGCTGATTATTTATTTAGAGGAGAATATTGGGATTTAAAAGAGATTAATGGTAATGGAAAAAACATTTTCTTTCATGCTGTTGAAAAACATGAAAAACAATCACATAATTTTATATTTGACGTTTCAAATTCAACACTAACAGATTTAGAAATTGATAATAGAATAAATTCTTTATATAAACTACCAAAATTAAAATGGTTAGATAAAATAATAATTAAAAGAGATAAAACATTTATAAAAATAACCAAAAAGAAGTGACCCCTCCGATTAACGGTGGGACCACTTCTCATGTACACATTATAGCATAAGAACCATATTGTGTCAATCGAGGTAGATTAATTTTGTAGTGCATTAGTTTAGAAAACTTAACCGCAAATAGTGCTACTTCGACTATTAATATTATAATCAGAAATGAAGAAAAAATGAATAACAAGGTGTTATTTTATTTATACAATAGTACCAATATTGGGACTAGGGGTTTTGACAATAAAAAAACTAGGTTTCCCTAGTAAATTTTAAATGGTCGAGAAGACAGGATTTGAACCTGCGACCCCTACGTCCCAAGCGTAGTGCACTACCAAGCTGTGCTACTTCTCGAAAACAAATTAATTATATCACAAATTTTAAGTTTTGCAAATAAAAAATGTACTACACTTATAAAAATGTGAAATTTTTTAAAATTGGTACGCCCAAAGGGATTCGAACCCCCAACCTTTTGATCCGTAGTCAAATGCTCTATCCAGTTGAGCTATGGGCGCAAGATGAATGCTTTTTCATAAAGCAAATTAATTATAATATAAATATTGAAAAAAATCAATAAAATCATATTCTTTTTTTTATGCATTTATGATAAAATAAAATATATGTAAAGGAAAAAGATGGATGACTAGAGAAATGTTTATGTTATTTGCTATTGGTTACTATTTTCTTACAATGATAATAATTGTAATTGTTTTACTAGTGATTTCAAATAAGACTAAAAAGAAATATTTAGCTCAAATAAATGAACTAGAAAGACAAAAAAATTTAGTAATCTCTGCGGGAATACTTTCTGAACTTAATAAAGTTGAAAGTTTAATAAATAATGATGATTTAAGAAAAAAATATGAATCATGGCAAAAAAGGTTTAATGAAATTAAAAATGATGATATACCAAAAATAACTGATTTAATTAATGAAGTTCAAGAATATTTTGAAACAAAAGATTATGCAAATTTAAAAGCCTCAATTATAAAGACTGAAATGGATTTAAATTATTTACAAACAAAATCTGGGATTTTACTTGATGAAATTAAAGAGATTACTTTAAGTGAGGAAAGAAATAGAGATAAAATTACTAAGTTAAAAGCAGAGTATCGAAATGTACTTACAACTTATAAAGAAGATCCTGAAAGTTATAGTAAGATTAAAACTCCTTTAGAATTACAATTTGAAAATGTTGACAAATTATTTGCAAGTTTTGAAAATGCTATGGATAAAAATGCTTATACTGAAGCGCCTAAAATTGTTAAGGCTATTGATGATATTGTTTCAAATTTAAATGAAATAATAAATGAAACAAAAACTATTTGTTTATATGGAGAAAATCTTATTCCTAAGAAAATCGAAGATATAAAATTGATTTATAAAAAAATGGTTCAAAGTGGTTATAATTTAGATTATTTAAATATTGAATATAATATCGAAGAGGCAAATAAAAAAATAATTGATATATTTCAAAGATTAAATGTTTTAGATGTTGAGGATTCAATCTTTGAACTTAAAACTATGCATGATTATTTTGATTCATTATATAATGATTTTGAAAATGAAAAAGTAAGTAAAAGACTTTTTGATGATTATATGCGTAGTATTGGTATAAAACTTTCTAAGCTTGAAAAAATAAGTCAAGAATTATTTAAGAAAGTTGATGAACTTAAATATAGTTATGATTTAACTGATGAAGAAGTTGCAAGTATTATTGAAATAAAAGATAATATAATTGATAACCATAATAGTTATGATCATATAATTGATATATTTAGAAATAAAACATTAGCATATTCAAAACTTGCTAGTGAGATGGAAAATATAAATAATAAACTTCTTAAAAATGAAGAGAAATTAAATCATACTTTAGAAACTTTAAGTAGTTTAAAAGATGATGAATTAAGAGCAAAAGAACAACTTACAGAAATTGAGGAAATTTTAAAAGATTGTAAATTAAAAGCAAGAGAATATAAACTTCCAGTTGTACCTAAAAATTATTATGTGGAGTTTGCAGAGGCTTCCCTTGCTATAAAAGAAATGATTTCGGAACTTGAAAAAAGGCCAATTTCAATTAAAGTATTAAATATGCGTGTGGATACAGCAAGAGATTTAGTTTTAAAAGTTTATAATACAATTAATGAAACAACAAAAACCGCAAAAATGGCAGAAATGGCAATCGTATATGGAAATAGATATAGAGTAGTTAATAAAGATGTAGATTTTGGTTTAACTAAAGCAGAAAACTCTTTTTATAAAGGAAATTATAAGATTTGTTTAGAACAGGCAATTAGTGCAATAAATATAGTTGAACCTGGTATCCATCATAAATTACTTGAGAATTTTAAAGATTAGGGGGATTTATGATTTATTTAGATTATAGTGCTACAACTCCTGTTGCTTTAGAGGTACAAGATACAATGAATAAAGTAACTAGGGAGTTTATTGGTAATGCTAATTCCTTAAATGGTCTTGGCATTAAATCAAGAAATTTACTTAATAGTGCAACAAAACAAATTGCAAATTGTTTTAATATTTTAGAAAGTGAAATAACTTATACATCATCCTCAACCGAGAGTAATAATTTAGCAATAATTGGTTGTGCTTTAGCATATTTTAAAAAAGGAAAACATATTATAGTTTCAAAACTTGAACATGCTGATGTATATGATATTTGTGATTATTTAAAAAGTATTGGGTTTGAAATTAGTTATGTAAGTTCAAATGCTGATGGACTTGTAGATTTTGAGGAGTTAAAAAGATTAATTAGACCTGATACAATTTTGGTAAGTATTGCAGCTGTTAATAGTGAACTTGGTATAAGACAACCTCTTAAAATGATTAGACAAATAATAAAGAAAGAAAATCCTTATACTTTGTTTCATAGTGATATGACTCAAGCTGTAGGAAAAATTTCTGTTTCTCTTTTAGATACTGATTTAGCTACAATATCCTCACATAAAATATATGGTCCAAAAGGAATAGCAATGCTTTATAAAAATAGTACAGTAAAAATTAAACCAATTATTTATGGCAGTGGACAGTCTAATGATTTAAAACCAGGAACTCCACCACTTCCTTTGATTGTGGGATTTGCTAAGGCTTTAAGACTTGCACTCGAGGGTGTTGAAAAAAAAGAAAAATATGTAAATTTATTAAATGAAAGAATATGTAATAAACTTAGTAAATATCCAGATATTCTAATTAATAAAACTAAGTATTCTATTCCACATATTTTAAATATTTCACTTATGAATATTAAACCTGAAACATTTATTCATGCAATGGATAATGAAGAAATATATTTATCTACGAATACTGCTTGTTCTTCAGGAGAAACTTCAAATGCAGTAATGGCATTATATAATGATATAAAAAGGGCTTCACATACAATAAGGATTAGTTTATCTAGCATAACTACAAGTGATGAAATTGATAAATTTCTTAAGGCTTTCGATAGAAATTTTGAATCACTTAATAGTTTAGTAAGGAAGGATTAAATGGAAAAAGTTATTATTATAAAATATGCTGAACTTTCTACGAAAAGTGATAATATTAATTTTTTTATTAAAACATTAAAACATAATATTGAATCTTTATTAAAAAAAGAAACTTTCAGTATATCATCAGATGTTGGTAGAATGATTATATATACAGAAAATATACCTAAAGTTATGGAAAAACTAAAAACTGTATTTGGTATTCATGAAATAATGATAGGTTATATTTTTAAAGAAAAAGATCTTGATACAATTAAAGAAAATGTTCTATCTTTGATTAGAGATAAAGAATTTAATACATTTAGAGTTACGACAAAAAGAAGTGATAAACATTATGAAATACCTTCAGTAGAAGTTTCTAAACTCGTTGGAGCTCATATTTTAAAAAATATTCCTAATAAAAAAGTATTACTTGAAAATTTTGATTTAGAGGTTTGTATTGAAATTAGAATTAATGAAGTACTTATTTATTTTGGAGGTATTAAAGGTCTTGGAGGTTATCCAGTTTCAACTTTAGGTAAAGGCCTTCTTATGCTTTCTGGGGGAATTGATTCTCCGGTAGCAGGCTATCTTGCAATGAAAAGAGGTATCAGACTTGAGGCAATTTATTTTGATTCTCCACCACATACATCAGATATGGCTAGAGAAAAAGTGTTTGATTTGGCAAGAAAATTATCAATTTATAATGGAAGTGTAAAAGTTCATGTTATAAATTTCACTCATATCCAAGAGGAAATAATTAAAAATATTCCTAATTATTATTTAATTACAATTATGCGTAGATTTATGTATGAAATTTCCGCTTTGGTGGCTAATAGATGTAATGCTCATGTAATTATAAATGGTGAAAGTGTAGGACAAGTTGCTTCCCAAACACTTAAGAGTATGGAAGTTATAAATGAAGCTATAAAAAAACCAGTTTTAAGACCAGTATGTTGTTTTGATAAACTTGAAATTATAGATTTGGCAAAAAAAATTGGTACTTATGATATTTCAATTAGACCTTATGAAGATTGCTGCACAATATTTGTTCCTAAACATCCAGTTATTCATCCGGATTTAAAACTTGCAAAAGAATATGAAAAATTAATTGATAAAGATGAGCTTATTTATGAAGCAATAAAAAATCAAAAAATAATTACACTTAATAATGATGATAAAGATTATAGTGATTTACTATAGTCTTTTTTTTAGTATAACTAATCTTTTTATGAGTAAACTAATAATATGAAAGAAAAAGATGAATATAATGTATCATTTACTCGAAGAAATATAAATAATTATGATAACTATTCAAAAACAAGTGGTAACACAAATAAAAAGTAATAAGGAATTATTATTTTTTTTAGGTGATAAACCTCTTGCATAAATATATAAATAAATGATATATTATAAATAGGTGAACGTGATAGATTAACGTTACCTAAATTGTTATCTAAGTAGCGTTATCCTATATACTAGAAATCAAAAGTTGTAATAAGCAAATGATTAATTC
>ERZ773147.2892-NODE-2892-length-13983-cov-2.946223_pt1 | contig 13983 bp, 9 predicted proteins | sample MGYA00580851_ERZ773147 | MGnify/ENA primary metagenome ERZ773147 (study PRJEB29015, sample SAMEA2737818) | human gut metagenome | biome: human gut; feature: human-associated habitat; material: faeces | place: China | collected 2012 ... | reverse complement strand
CGGCGGGAATCCTTGTCATCGCCGTCAAGAAAGAAATCGCCGTCGATCCGGCATTGTTCCACGGATTGGATGGAGCTTGCGCATTCGCGGAAATATGCTGGAATGTCATCAGAAAGCCGGACGGAAACCCCTACGAGTTTGCCGCCCGGCTGCTTGTACAGGCCTCTGCCCATCAATCTTGGAGTTCTTGGCCGTGCCCATCGCGGTGCCAGTTGGACCCGTAGCTGGAGCACAGGATAAGGACGGCTTCGATCAGAGCCCAGATTCCGGAAATGATCGGTCCGATGAGGATGATCCATCCGATCAGGGTCAGCAACAGCTGAGCCACGGCCTTGCCGGTGTATCCCAGATAGAAGTTGTGCACGCCGAGGGTGCCGAGGAACAGGCCGAGCAGGCCGGCGACGATCTTCGACTTCTGCGCGTAGCCATAGCCGGGCTGCTGTTGGGTCGCCTGATAGTAGGTCTGCTGCGCGTAGGTTGGTGGCTGATTGTATGCGGACTGCGTGTATTGGGGCTGAGTCGGCTCCTGATAATAGGGGGTCTGCGCCGATTGTGCGTAATCCGTAGGTCCGTACGTCGGCTGGCCGTAGATGGGCTGTGCAGGTTGCGCAGGCTGAGTCGGCTGCCCGTAAGCGGGAGCGGCCGAGCCATATGCGGGGACGGACGAACCGTAGGCAGCCGACTGACCATATGGCTGACCATTGCCATACGTACCGCCGGGGATGTTGTTGCCCTGCGTACCCGGGGCATATCCCTGCACGGGCTGCTGCGATGCGTACGGGTTGGGATTGTGCGGCTGTGATGCAGGCTGATTGTAGCCATCCTGCGACTGCCTGTAATCGGCTTGAGTTGAATCGTTCGTCGCGAAATACTCGTCTTGGCCGGAACCGTTGTAATCGGCATTGTTGTCACTCATGGTTTCAACAATATCCCATAATTTGCCTTGTTGCTTTCATCCACCCTGAAAGCAATCCCTGAAATCCCCCTGAATATGCGAGACGCCTGTCGAATTCAAGCATGAACTCGATTTCGACAGGCGTCTCAACAGGCGAACATATCCGGCGCAATCATGCGTTCCGGATCATATGTCACATGCGTGCCAGAATGTCGCGTCCGACCTCGTCGGTGGAGCGTGCAGCGGATCCCAGCTCTTCGATGTCCGCTTCGACGGCCGCATCGATCTTGGCCGCGGCGTCGTCGAAACCGAGGTGGCGCAGCAGCATGGCCGCAGAAAGGATCGCGGCGGTCGGATTGGCCTTGTTCTGGCCTGCGATATCCGGTGCGGAACCGTGGATCGGCTCGAACATGGACGGGTATTCGTTGGAAGCGTTGATGCATCCGGAAGCGGAGTATCCGACACCGCCGACCACGGCACCTGCCTCGTCGGTGATGATGTCGCCGAACAGGTTGTCAGTGAGGATCACGTCGAAGCGGGACGGATTCGACACCATGAAAATGGTGGTCGCGTCGATATGCAGATAGTCGTGGGAAACTTCCGGATATTCCTCGGCGACCTTATCGACGATGCGCTGCCACATGTCTCCGGCGTTGACGAGCACGTTCTTCTTGTGCACGAGGGTCACATGCTTCCTGCGCTTCATGGCCAGCTGGAAGGCGTAACGCACCACACGTTCCACGCCGTAGGCGGTGTTGATGGAAACTTCGGTGGCCACCTCGTTCGGGGTGCCGCGGCGAACCGCTCCGCCGGCGCCGCAGTACAGGCCTTCGGTGCCTTCACGCACCACGACGAAGTCGATATCACCCGGGTTGGCGAGCGGGGAGGTCACGCCCTTGTACAGCTTGGACGGACGCAGGTTGACGTACTGGTCGAGATCGAAACGGAGCTTGAGCAGCAGGCCACGTTCGAGAATGCCGGCCTTGATACGCGGATCGCCGACTGCGCCCAACAGGATCGCGTCGGGCTTCTTGATGCGTTCCTCTTCCTCTTCCGGAAGAATCGCACCGTCACGCAGGTAACGTTCGGCGCCAAGATCGAAATTCTCGTAATCGAATTCGGCAACGCCCTCGGCCGCCTTCTCCAGAGCCTTCTGAGCCCACGGAGTCACTTCCTTGCCAATGCCATCGCCCGGAATGACGGCGATGGTGTACTTCTTTGCAGAATCACTCATAGCACGCGACTCTAGTCAACGAATCAGCACGTGGACGCGTAACGCTCAACTAATGGACACTCCATGCCGCTTTCCTGTACGAAACACACGAAAAGCATGAATCATACGAATCTCACAAATCGCACAGCCTAATCAGCTGGTAATACCCATCACGCCAAGGCACCAAGCATTCTCATAGGAGATCTCCTCCCACTGCTTGTACCTTCCAGACGTACCCCCATGACCAGCCTCAACCTCAATCTTCGCCACGGCATCCACGCCCGCACGCTGCAGTCGGGCCAACCATTTCATCGGCTCCACATACAGCACACGAGTGTCATTCATCGACGTGGTAATGAAAATCTTGGGAAAAACCGCAACCCGCGCATCATTCGCATCAGACGGCGCATTCTCATACGGCGTATATTCCTTCATATACCGATACACGTCCGCATTATGCAGCGGATCGCCCCACTCATCCCACTCCGTAACCGTCAACGGCAACGACGGATCAAGAATCGATGTCAACGCATCCACAAAAGGCACATCCGCCTCAACGCCCGCGAAACATTCGGGAGCCATATTCGCCACGGCACCCATCAACAGGCCACCGGCGGAACCGCCATCGGCCACCGTGCGAGCAGGCGATGCCAAACCGGCACGCTGCAACGCACGCACGGCATCAACGAAATCCTCAAACGAATGCTTCTTATTGAGCAAATGCCCCTGCTCATACCAAGCACGACCCATCTCCCCGCCGCCGCGAATGTGCGGCACCGCATAAAGCACACCACGATCAAGCATGCTGATGCGAGACACCGAGAATCCCGGATCCGAACTGATCTCATACGCGCCATACCCGGTAACGAACATCGCCGAATCACACGCGGGCACATCCCTGCGCCACACCAAGGAAACAGGAATGCGCTCGCCATCGCGGGCGGTAACCCACACCCTGCGCTCCATGTATTCGCGCGGTTCAAATCCACCAAGCACCGTGGCACGCCTCAACAGGCGATCCTCGCCGGTCGCCGGATCGATATCATGCAGTTCGCCGGGACGCGTGTAACTGGAGAACGAGTAGCGCATGCGGGGCGCATCATACGAAGGATTACCTCCCACACCAATCGAATACAAGCGCCGGGTCTCCCCCGGCATCGCATCGGCGGTCGCGCCATCCGATGAGGTCATCGCCTTGCGGGAAACCCCATGCACGGCCGACCCCTCGCCTTGCGCGGCGGCCAATTGGTCGAGCGCGCCCCACACTTCGGCACGTTCCTCGTTGATCTCGTCCACCGACTCGTCGACATCCCAATCGTCTTCCAACGCGTGGGGAACCAGCTCGGTGAACTTCCATGGACGCCCCGCAAGAAAATCCTCCGCAGCGGCATCCTTCGTCATCACCGCAATATGCGTCAGGCTTTCCGCCCGGTACTGCAGCGCCACATAATGCCGGTGAATCGAGATCCCCTCAATGCCAAGACCATGCGCGCCCTGCAAAATGGCTGGATTGCAGGGATTGGAATACGGTGTGCCGATCGGCATCTCAGAAGCGCCCGGTTCGACCTCGTCGCCATGCTCGCATCCGTACGGCGAACCGACGGCCACACGCACGCCCTCACCCAAACGGTACGGGGGATCATGGGAGCGCATGTCGATCACATCGATTTCGAAATTCGGGTTCAACGCATTGTGGTAGACCACGGCGAGCGGAATATCCTCACCGCACTCGCCGGCACCTTCGAAACGGCTGAAACTCACGTCGTATTCCACGTCCTGCTCGCGCGGAATGAACGCGCGGAATTCGCCTTCCGGATCGTCGGTGGAAAGCAGCAGCACTTCGGTGGTAGTCTTCGACCCGGTGCCGATCACCAGATTGCGTTCGTCGAACGACAGGCCGATGCCAACCCAGAATCGTTCGTCTCGTTCGCGGTACACCTCCACATCGTCGACGATGGGAGTGCCGACGCGGTGCCTCATCACCGCGTATGGACGCCACGCGTCGTCGAGCTTCACATAGAACACCCATTGCGCGTCCGGTGTGAAGCAGGCGCCACCGATGCCCTTGAACACTTCCGGCAGTTCCTTGCCGGTTTCCAAGCTGCGGATGCGGAAATCGTAACGTTCGTCGCCGCTGGTGTCGGTGCCGTACAGCATCCAACGTCCGTCTTTGGAAATATCCATGCCGCCGATACGGAAGAAATCATGGCCTTGCGCTTCGGCATTGGTGTCGAACACCACTTGTTCGCCGTCGATGGGCACGCCGATTTCAATGGTTGGCGGATCCCAATCGTCTGCGCCTCGAATAGGCACACGGCATTGCACCGCATACTGCTGGCCCTCCTGGGTGCGTACGAAATACCAGTAGCCATCCATGCGTGTCGGCACGGACATGTCGTTTTCCTGAACGTGCGACTTGAGCTCGTCGAACAGTGTGGAGCGTAGGGTTTTCAACGGTTCCATACGCTGCTCGCAATACCGGTTCTGCGCGGCGACGTAATCCTGCACGTCATGCGATTCCTTGTCGCGCAGCCATTCGTACTCATCGATGAAGGTGTCGCCGTGGAATACGCGCTCCTTCGGCACACGCTTCGCGATCGGCATCCCGCATTTGTCTTGCACGCTTTCGTCGCTTTCTCGCGCGCCCGTTGCGCCCTGTTCACCCCGAAAATCAGTCATGCACGCGATTATACCGGCATTGCATTCCCAATCCCACGCGGCACGTACCCCCTGCTCCGGGCGTACGAAAAAGTCAGACGCCCATCTGTTGTTTCAGGAACGGCAGCATGGTTTTCATCAGATTCGAGCCGGTCGTTCCCGTGAATACCGGGACATCGGTGACCGGGATCGGCTGCGTGACCGCACGCCCCGCAACGGTGCCGAGATTGCCGGCGACTTCGCGTGGAGACAACTGCCGGATGCCGATCGCCAGCACACGCCCTGGGTATCGGCGTGCGATCGTGGCGTACGTGGTCGGATCCTTCTGCCCGTCATCGCCGATCAGAATGAACTTCATATCAGGAAAATCAGCCATCAATTGTTCGGCATATTCGAGTTTGTGCTGCACTCCGGAAGGAATGAACGTTTTCGGGCGAGGATCGAGGTCGCGCAATAGCAGCGGACCTTCCGGAAAACCATGGTTGGCGATGAAATGCCGGATCGAGCTTTCCACATTCCATGGCGATGTCGACAGGTAGAAGAACGGCGCGTCCGGGAACATGTCCGCAATGCGGTTGAACAGCAGGTTCATGCCCGCAACCGGCATTTTCTTCTTTGGATCGAGCAGCAGCAGATTGTAGGCGGCTTTCATCAGGCTTGGCGCCTGCGTGACCATGATGGTGTCGTCCACGTCGGAGATCACGCCGACTTTCGTACCGCTGGGAATGGTAAACAGGTTGGCTGTGACCGGTTTGCGGCTGCGTACCTTGTATGACACGTCGTGCACGCCCGGTTCGAGCGAATGTTCGGCCACGAGATCGAGATATCCTGCGGAATCGGAGGCTGCGAATTCACTGGAGACATTGCGCTGCGCGTCCACTTCGTCGTGCACTTCGGACGCGCCCACCTGCACGGTTTCGAGGGGCACGCCGTCGATGGCGATGCGCACCTTCGTATGCGGCGAGGGGATGGTGAGCATGGCACGGATGCCACGGGTCAGACGACCAGCCTGACGTTTGAAGGGCCCGTACACGGTTCGGCAGATCAGTCGAGAGTAATGTTCGGTGCCGTAGCCGACATATGGTTCCACGCGCGGATACCAGTTGAGATTGAGCACCATGCTTGTTGAGAACGTCACCCACTTGTTGAACGCTCTGGTAATGGTGCGGCGGAACAGTCGTGTCAGCGGAGGCTTGACTTCGATGCGTTCGTGTTTCGAAGCCGCGTCGAAGGTGGTGACCACCTTGCGTGCGGGAATGGGCACGGTCGGCATGTCATCTTCGGATATGGAATCCGGTTCACGCTGGGGCAACGGCTGCGGTTCGGTCATAACCCCACTATAAAGGCGATTATTGAATTACCTGGTACCCCAGCGTGAAAATCAGGGATTTTTCAGGGAATACCGATGATTCCCCATCCAATTTCCCGAATCGTGCCGTTCACTGAGCCACGATGTTGGCGTATTCCTCGGAGGAAAGCAGTCCCGGCTCGTCATCCTCAAGTTCGATTTTGAAAATCCAGCCTTCGCCATACGGGTCACCCGTTACGATGCTTGGATCGTCGGCGGCCTCGTTGTTCACATAGCGAATCACGCCGGCCACCGGAGCATCAATGAAGTTTGCGAACTCCTTGTATGGCACCACACCGGTCATGATCAGCGTCATGACGATGTAGAGCACGGTGGACACGGCCAGCGAGATCAGAATGCCGCGCGGCAGTGTCTTGTTCGGATTGATGGTCTCCTCGGCGGAAGAGGACACCGCGTCAAAGCCGATGAAGCTGAAGAACACGATCGACGCGGCCGGCACGATGCCATACGGCTGCGTCGAGCCCGGCTGGAACGTGTAAATGCCGTACGGGGAGAACGGCTTCCAATTGGCGGGATTGATGTACCAGACGGTGCACACGATGAACAGCACGATGATGGCCAGTTTGATCATCACCATAATATCGTTGGTTTTCTTCGTCTGGTTGATGCCGATGGACAGCACCCAAGTGATGATGAGCACGATCACGAAACCAGGCAGATTGAAGTATGTGGTCACGCCTGGTGTGGTGCCGTATGCCGCGGTCAGCTCAACTGGCAGATGCAAGCCGAAACCTTCCAACAGTTTGTTGAAATAACCGGACCATCCGGCGGACACGGTGGCCGCCTGCAATGCGTATTCCAAAATCAAATCCCAGCCGATCACAAATGCGATCAGCTCGCCGAACGCCAAATACGCGTACGAATATGCGGAACCGGACACTGGTGCCATTGCTGCGAACTCTGCATAGCACAATCCTGCGAAACCGCAGCAGATCGCGGCCAGGAGGAAGGAGACGCACAATGCCGGACCTGCGGTGAGGGCGCCCTTGCCGGTGAGCACGAAAATGCCGGTGCCGATGATGGCGCCGATTCCCAGCATGGTAAGGTCAAACGTTTTCAATGTGCGTTTCAGCGGAGTCGACTCGGATACGAGCTGGTCCACTGACTTTTTGCGAAAAAGATCCATGGTCTTAATTCCCTAAAAATGGTTTTATATGGGCTGGACCGGACGGATTTCCGGGACTCTGGCACGCCTCAAACGCCAGAAATCAAAGAAGGGCTGAACGCCTCATATACGGGAGGTGTACGCGCCTTATGTAAGGAGAGTGTAAAAACCTGGCACGGACAAAACCGTGAAAACCCCGTGAATCGTCTCGCTAAGTGTGCGCGTCTTTTCGAAGCCGTCACGTGGGAGCGCAACAATAGAGTCATGACTTTCAACGCTGCCCGTGAATGGCAATTCTCATCCGAACAAGGCAAGGCCAATTATGAGGCCGCCCAAAAGCAATATCCGGCGCAGGCCATCGTCGATATGGCCGCATTGCGAAACAACATGCGTCATCTGGTGAGCGTGGTTGGCGGCCCGAATTCCGGCACCGCCGTGATGGGTGTGGTCAAGGCCGACGCGTACGGGCATGGTCTTATTCCGGCCGCGCTCGCGGCACTGGCGGGAGGTGCGACCTGGCTGGGCACGGCGCAATCACATGAGGCGCTGCTGCTGCGCAAGGCGGGCATCGGGCCGGACCGCTGCCACATTCTGACATGGGTATATAACGGCATGGCTGTGCCTTTTGACGAGCTGATCGACAATGATATCGATATTTCCGTCGGATCATTGCCGGGCATTGACGGCGTTGCGGCTGCGGCGCGTCGTCTTGGAAAAACCGCACGTGTGCATGTGAAGGTCGATTCCGGTTTCGGCCGCAACGGGTTCACGCCCGCCACGTTCGACACGGCGCTCGCCAAGCTGGTGCCGCTCGCCAAGGAGGGTGTGCTGCATATCGTCGGCCAGTGGAGCCATTTGGCGGTGGCGGACGCTCCGGACGTTCCTGAATTCGTGGCATCCACCGACAGGCAGATCGAGAATTTCAAGGATTTCACCCGTCGTATGGAGCAGGCGGGCATTGCGCCGGAGATTCGTCATCTCGCCAATACCGCTGCCACGCTTTCACGTTCCGAGATTCATTTTGAGCTGACGCGCCCGGGTATCGGCCTGTATGGTTATGAGGCTGATCCGGCCATGGGCACGCCAGGCACATACGGTTTGACGCCGGCCATGACGTTGCAGGCGCAGCTTGGTACGGTCAAGGATGTTGAAGCGGGCCATGGCATTTCCTATGGCCGCACGTACCTGACTCCGTCCGATACGTCCACCGCGATCGTGCCTGTCGGCTATGCGGACGGCATTCACCGTTCCGCTTCCGGTTTTGATATGGAAGGCGCGAAGCATGTGGTCAAGCCAGGAGGCCCGGTGCGTGTGATGACCACGGAGGGTCCGCGCCTCTACCGTGTGTCCGGTCGCGTGTGCATGGATCAGTTTATGCTTGACCTGCACGGTTCCGCGGAAAAGCTTGGCGTGCATGAGGGCGACACCGTGCAGCTGTTCGGACCGGGTCGCGGAGAGGATTATGCCGAGCCGACCGCCGACGATTGGGGCCGTGCCGCAGGAACCATCAGCTATGAGATCTTCACCTGTCTGTGCAACCGTATCCCGCGCCTGTACGAGCATGCCTCTGACGTGCTGTCGGTCGAAGATCTCGCCAAACTCGATCCCGCAACCCTCCTATAAAGAATCAGGCGTGCGATGGGAGGCACGCCGTGAAAGTCAATATGGTGGGCGCGGTACGTTCGGCGGTTGGTCAACGTGCCGCGCTTGCTGTTAAGGTGGTGAGCTATGCCAGGAATGATTCTGAAGGAAGATATCGAAAAAGTTCGCGCCACCGCCGATTTGTACGACATTGTGTCTGCAACGGTTACGCTCAAACCTTCAGGAACTGGCACATACGTGGGGCTGTGCCCGTTTCATGACGAGAAAACGCCAAGCTTTTCCGTGCGTCCGGCGCTCGGTGTGTGGCATTGCTTCGGCTGCGGTCTTGGCGGAGACGTGTTCGGTTATGTGGAGCATCAGGAGAACGTCGACTTTCGTGATGCCGTCGAGCTTTTGGCCGATCGATACCATATCGAATTGCGTTATGACCAGTCGAACGCCAAGAAGGAGCATACCGGTTCGAAACGTGCCCGCCTGTTGGAAGCCAACGAGGCCGCGCAGGAGTTTTTCGTCTCGCAGCTGATGACCAAAGACGCGCTCGCCGCGCGCAAACTGCTTGATGGCCGTAATTTCAGCCAGGCCGATTGCCAACGATTCGGTTGCGGATATGCTCCGCAAGGCTGGGATAATCTGGTGCGGTACTTGGCAGGCAAGGGCTTCACACAGCAGGAAATGTTGGACGCAGGTTTGGCCCGTCAAGGCCAGCATGGGGTGTATGACTATTTCCGTGGCCGCGTAACATGGCCGATTCGCGATTCAACCGGACGCACGCTTGGTTTCGGCGCTCGCAAGTTGTATGAGGATGATTCAATTAGCGCGAAATACATTAATACTCCCGACACGCAGTTGTATCGGAAAAACCAGGTGCTGTATGGCATTGATATGGCAAAGTCGGCGATTGTGAAGAAACGTCAGGCGGTGATCGTCGAAGGGTATACGGATGTGATGGCCATGCATTTGGCCGGCATTGATACCGCGATCGCGACATGCGGCACCGCGTTCGGTGCCGAGCATGCCAAGATCGTGCGTCGTCTGATCGCCGACGATTCGTTGGGTGCGGTACAGCTGGTTGGTCCGTTGAAGGTTGAAGGACAGGCGTTGAGTTCGCGTATCGTGTTCACCTTCGATGGCGATGCGGCCGGTCAGAAGGCTGCGATTCATGCGTTCGGCTTGGATTCCGCTTTTTCGACGCAGGCGTTCGTTGCTGTGGCCGACGACAATCTCGACCCGTGCGATTTGCGTATCAAGCGAGGTAATGAGGCGGTTCGCGCGTTGATCGATCATGCCGAACCACTGTATGATTTCGTGATCAAAACCGCGATCGGGCGTTTCGACACCACTTATACCACTGGGCAGATGGGCGCAGTCAAGGCGGTGGCGCCGTTGATCGCACAGATTCGTGACCGTTCCCTGTTGGATTTGTATTCACGCAAGGCGGTGCGCCAGATCGGCGTCGACTTGGATATCATGCAGCGTGAAGTGCGTGACGCACGACGCAAACTGCAGGTGCGGGACGAAGATGCGTACGCTCCGAAACGTCGTTTTGCAGGCAATGCCGGAGCTGCGGTGGAACCGCGTATGGAACAAGGCGCGAATCCGTATGCGAATCCTTCCGCGCGGAAGGCGTTGGAACATCGTGATGCGGCGGAGCAATCCTACTATCGCATTGATGATGCCGTGTTCATTTGCGAACAGCAGTTCATGGCAACCCTGATTCAAGTGCCGCTTGCCGTTGATCCGACACTGTTCGCCAGTCTTACGCTGTCGAGCTTCATGACCCCCGTATTCCGCACGTTATTCCAAGCGGTCGCGGCGGCCGGGGGACTGCCGTCTGCTGATACCCCGCAAGGATTGTGGATGCACAATCTCACCAAAGCGGGTGGTCCGATGTTGGAATCCGTCATCAACGAGCTTGCCGTCATGCCATTGCCGCTTCCTCCGAGCGATACTGACGCAGAACGTGCGTCGCAACAACCGCAGGAAGGCAACGTGCAATTGCGCAAGCCGACCGACGACGAACGCAGATACGCGTCTGAACTCATCATTCGACTGCTTGACACGGGTATCATGCGCAAAATCGGCGCGGACCAGCGTCGCATGGCGCAACTGCCGGACGGTGCCGAGAAAATCGAGCTGCTTGGTCAGATTACCAAGCTGGAAACGTTGCGCAAGGATCTGCAGACGAGGGTGTTCGGCAATAACGTCGCCTGAATATTTGGTGTGCCGGAGCGTCAACCCCCGAACGTCTTTGTCGTTCACCTGAATTTGCCACATGCCTGAGTGTGGTATGAACAGCCGGCGAACGTGTGGTGAACGCAGGAAGAATACTTAACGAATTCTTGGCTGGTGCACGGTATCCTTCGGCGTGTTTTGCAATTGCAAAACAGTTTTGCCGGTTTGCAAAGTCAGGGAACAGTAAGGCGCATGGGCTGAAAAACGTTGGAATGGTCGGAAAAATAGTATGCCAAAGGTATGTGGTACGCGATTTTTCGGGTAAAGTGAATACGGCGTTTCTTGAGTAAATCGCCCGGGTCTGCAAACGGTTTGCAAACTGGATTCACGGAGGAATGAATGCGACGATTGGTCGTCAAAATCCTGAAAAACGAGACCATTCTCGTAGTTGCTTCCATACTTGCTCTTATTTCATGCTTTATCGTGCCTCCTGACAAGGAGTATGCCGGATATATTCATGCCAGCACCATTTCGCAGCTGATCTGCCTGATGCTGGTGGTGTGCGGTTTCCAGCGCATCGGTGTGTTCCGCATCATCGGTTCGCGGTTGCTGCATCATGTGAGCACCGCTCGCGGATTGGTGATCACGCTGATTTCGCTCACCTATTTTTCCGGCATGCTGATTACCAATGATGTGGCGCTGGTCACGTTCATTCCATTCGCGATCGCGGTGCTCACCATGGCTCACATGGAGGAGTATGCGGTGCTGGTCGGTACATTGATGACGGTCGGTGCGAACGTGGGCAGTATGTTGACGCCGATCGGCAATGCGCACAACCTGTATTTGAAAGCGTTGACGGGCATGCCGTCCGCTGAAATGATCGGCATTATGGCGCCGTATTCCGTTGCTGCGGCGGTATTGCTGGTGATTATCGCCTGTGTGGCGTTCGGCAAGAAACCTGTTTCCGAATTTTCCTCTATCGACGGCAGCGGCATCGAACAGAATGTGCTCGCTCCGAATTCCGACCAGCCGCAGCCGGATGAGATTCGTGTGACCGGCTATGGTGCCGGCTATGGAGGTTGGCGAACAATCGTATATTGCGCATTGTTCATCGTGTGCTTGCTGGCTGTGAGCGATTTCATTCCGCTATGGGCCATGTGCGTGATCGTGGTGGTGGCGTTCCTGTTCTGCGATCGCCGCGTGTTCCGCAATATCGACTGGGGATTGCCGCTCACGTTCTGCATGTTCTTCATTTTCATCGGCAATATGAAACGCGTGCCGGAATTCTACGAGCTGGCCGCCTCCTTGGTGGGGGCGCATCCGCTGGAAGTGTCCGTGGTGTCCAGCCAGTTCATTTCCAACGTGCCGACCACGTTGCTGCTGTCGGGCTTCTGCGACCAGTGGCGTGCACTGATTATTGGCACCAACCTTGGTGGCATGGGTACGCTGATCGCATCCATGGCCTCGCTGATCGGATACAAGAACGTGACGCGTAAGTACCCCGATAAGAAGGGGCGCTATCTGGCCGTCTATTCGGCGGTGAATGTGCTGTTCCTTATCGTGCTCGTCGGCCTGAGCTGGATTATCGAGTAGCGTTTGGCCGTCGACCGGTTTCCCTGACCGCTAATCTCAAGGTCGCCGGTTCGCACCTTTTGCTGGGATTGCATGAAAACCCTTGGAATCATTGGATTTCAAGGGTTTATTGTTACGTCGGCTGATGGTCTGGTGCTGTGATAATCTGTGCCGGGAAGCGTGTGCCGAGAAACGTAGGAAGGCTGAACATGCTGCAAGGATTGCTGGGAATTTTCTCCGGACTGATCACGCCGGTGCAGACCGCGGTGAACACGCGGCTCGGCCGTTCCATCGGCTCGCCGTTGCGCGCCTCGCTGGTGTCGTTCAGCGTCGGCCTCATTGCGATGCTGACTTTGACGCTGCTGCTTGGCCCGTATCCGCTGATTCCCGCCACCGCGGCGAACGGCCCATGGTGGATGTGGTTCGCGGGCGTGTTCGGTGTCACTTTCCTGACCGGCAATGTGCTGCTGCTGCCGAAACTGGGCAGTCTCAAAACCGTGATCATGCCAGTCACCGGGCAGATCGTCATGGGCCTGCTGATCGACGCTTTCGGCTGGTTCGGCACTACCGCGCAGCCGATTTCCCCGCTGCGTATCGCAGGCGCGGCGATCACGCTGGTCGGCTTCCTGCTTACCGTCGCCGGACCGAATCTGCGATTGAGGCCTGCCATCGATCGCCCGGCTGGCGGTTCGGAAAATTCCGGCGATTCCGAAAAATCCGAAACTGACGGAAAAGTCGTACATGTGCCAGGTTCCGCGACCGTGCTGTGGAGTTGCGCAGGCATCGCGTTCGGCATGTGTTCGGCCGTGCAGACGGCGTTGTTGGGCAAGCTGGGCGTCGCGTTGGGATCGCCGGTGAAGGCATCGCTCGCCTCGTTCGTGGTCGGTCTGATCTCGCTTGCGATCGTCGTCGCATTCGTCGACCGCACCTACAGCCTCGGCGACGCGCTGAAGAAAGGCAATCCGTGGTGGATGTGGGTAGGCGGATTGCTGGGTGCGACGCTGGTGATGTGCAACGCGTACCTGTCCGCGCATATCGGCACCGGCATGACGGTGATGCTGGTATTGCTCGGTCAGGTCGGCGGAGGATTGCTGGTCGACCGTTTCGGCCTGCTTGGCGTGCCACGCAAGCCCGTGGCCGGCATCCAATACGTCGGCGTGCTCGTAGCCATCGTCGGCATTGTGCTCAAGGCGATGTGATTGCCGTGTCGAGTTGGCAACCGTGTGCGAACTGACTATACTGTGTTTAGTTTGGCCCTGTAGCTCAGCTGGATAGAGCATGTGACTTCTAATCTCAAGGTCGCCGGTTCGAGCCCGGCCGGGGTCACCATCAAGCCCTCGCGTCGTTTCATGCGGTGCGGGGGCTTTCCTGTCCATTGAACGGCAAGCCATTGGCTT
>ERZ773147.2889-NODE-2889-length-13986-cov-3.251023_pt1 | contig 13986 bp, 17 predicted proteins | sample MGYA00580851_ERZ773147 | MGnify/ENA primary metagenome ERZ773147 (study PRJEB29015, sample SAMEA2737818) | human gut metagenome | biome: human gut; feature: human-associated habitat; material: faeces | place: China | collected 2012 ... | reverse complement strand
TATACGCGCATGCTGCTGTCTGCCGTGCCGCGGTTAAGGAGGGCGTGAAATGGAACCGGTTTTAAGCGTTCACGATCTGACAAAAACATTTTCCCGCCCTGGACAAACGGAGCTGACCGCAGTCAACCATATCAGCTTTGACCTGATGCCGGGCGAGTGCCTTGGCATCATTGGCGAAAGCGGCAGCGGCAAGAGCACAACGGTAAAACTCATCACGCGGCTTCTGGATGCAACCGCCGGAACCATCCTTCTGGACGGTGAGGACATCACCAGAATGACAGGAAAAGCACTGCGTGCCGCCTACCGGAAAATGCAGATGGTATTCCAGACACCGACCGACTCCTTTGACCCGCGCCGCACACTGGGCGACGGCATTGGCGAGAGCCTTCGCAACAGCGGCAGCTCCCGAAAAGAAGCGGCGGCAGAAGCTGCGCGGCTGCGGGCGGCTGCGCCGTCTGCATGGCCGCTTCGCCGAGAAGCGCGCCCAGCCCCTTGCCGAGGCCACGTTGTTTCGTCATAAAATTCGCTCCCTTTTCAGGAATTTTTCAGCTTTTTCAAGATTTCCTCCGCCAGAGACAGATACGCCCGCGCACCGCGGCTGAAGCGGTCGTAGGCAAAGACCGGCAGCCCGTGGCTGGGGGCCTCGCTGAGGCGGACGTTGCGCGGGATCATGCTGGCAAAGACCTTGCCCGGAAAATGCCGCCGCACCTCCTCCGCGACCTGCGCGGAAAAGTTGGTGCGTCCGTCGTACATCGTCAGCAGCACGCCGAAAATTTCAATTTTCGGATTGAGCCGCCGCTTGACGGCGCGCATCGTGGTCATCAGGTCGGACAGGCCCTCGAGCGCGTAATATTCGCACTGCACCGGGATCAGCACGCTGTCCGCCGCGCAGAGCGCGTTGAGCGTCAGCAGCTCCAAGGATGGCGGGCAGTCGATTAGAATAACGTCATAGCTGTCCTTGAGCGGAGCCAGCGCGTTTTTCAGGACGAATTCCCGGCCCTCCGTCCCGACCAGCTCCACACCCGCGCCGGAAAGCGCGGCGGAGGACGGGATGAGGTCGCCGAAATCCGTGTGGACGACGGCCTCCGCCGCGTCCGCGCCGTTGATGACAACATCGTAGCTCGAGGACGGCGTATGCCCCTTTTCCACACCAAGACCGGAGGTCGCGTTGGCCTGCGGGTCAAAGTCGCAGAGCAGCGTTTTCAGCCCCGCCTGATGCAGCGCTGCCGTCAGATTGACCGCGGTCGTCGTTTTTCCGACGCCGCCCTTCTGATTGACCAGAGCGATGATCCTGCCCATATGCGCCCTCCTTCAAAACTCTATTGAAACTTATTATAATGCGTGTATCCGGCAATTGCAACCAGAAAACTGCCCGATGTTTCACATGAAACATCGGGCAGAAGCATGGATTCAGTTGTTTCACGTGAAACACGCTCAGTATTCCCGGATGACGGCCTTGACCTTTCCGAGAATGGACGCCGCGCGTCCGTCGATCGGGTCATACGCAGGATTTTCCGGCATGAGCCAGACCTCCGTGCCCTTCTTTTTAAGTCGCTTGACGGTTGCGGAGTCCTCGAGCAGCGCCACGACGATCTCGCCGTTTTCCGCGCTCTGCTGCGGACGGACGACGACCTTGTCCCCATCGAGAATGCCTGCGCCGATCATGGAATCTCCGCGCACGCGGAGCGCAAAGCAGCCGCTTTCGCCGTCCCACGGGATGTAGCCTTCAATGTTCTCCACGGCAAGGATGGGGATACCGGCCGTAACCACGCCAATCATGGGAATGCGGTCGGGACGGTGCGCGTCGGGAAGCGTGATGGTGCGCTTTTTCATCTCGTCCATCTGGATGAGGCCGCTTTCGCGCAGTGCGTTGAGGTGGTAATGGACGGTCGCAGTGGATTGCAGGCCGACGGCGGCACAGATCTCGCGCACGGAGGGCGCGTAATGATTCTCCTGAATGAACTGCGTGACGAACTGCAAAATCTTTTCCCGTTTATCCGTGGTGCGCGCCATAAAAACTCCTCCTTTTGGAATGCGCGGCGGTTGCTGAACGCTGTGAATGTATTTCTAAATCGGAGTATAGCACACTTTGCCGGAAAAAGCAAACACATGTTTCTGAATTTTTATAGGCCGGTCAAATCGAAGCTCGGCGTATAGCCGCGCTCTGCGGAGGAAAAGTCCTGCGTGTAGCCGTCCTCGATCCCGAGCAGCATCATGTAGGACAGCACCGAGTCATATTCCAGCTCCGTGATGCGCCGGTCGAACGGCGGCATTTCCACCGCCCGCCCCATCGGGACGTACTGGCTCATCAGACTGAAAAGAATGTCCCCGCTGCGGAAATGTTCCGCGACCCAGTCGAGCACGCCCAGAGAATTGTCCACGCAGCCCGGCAGCACCAGATGCCGCACCAGAACGCCGCGCTTCATTTCGTCGTCCTCAAGCACGGGCTTCCCTACCTGCCGGTACATTTCCAGGATCGCGGCGGAGGCCGTTTCAAAATAGTCCGGTGCGGAGGACAGCTTCTTCGCAAGCGCGTTGTCGCTGTATTTGAAGTCCGGAAGATAGACATCGATCTTCCCTTCCAGCTGCCGCAGCGTCTCCACGGACTCATAGCCGCCGCAGTTGTAGACGACGGGCACGGGAAGCTTCGGCTCCAGCGCCGGAAGAATGTCGGGGAGAAAATGTGTCGGCGTGACCAGATTTATGTTCTGTACGCCCTCGTCGATCAGCCGCTCAAACGCGGCGCGCAGCTCGGCGGAGGTCATTGGTTTGCCGAAATTCTCCTGCGAAATGTCGTAATTCTGACAAAAGGCACATTTCAGCGTGCAGCCGGAGAAAAAGACCGCGCCGCTGCCGAAGCTGCCGGAAATGACCGGCTCCTCCCAGTAATGAACGCCCGCGCGGGCGGCATGGACCTGCCCCGGCATTTTGCAGAAGCCGAGCTGTCCCCTCGTCCGGTCCACACCGCATCGGCGCGGACAGAGCGTACAGTGTGCATAAGAAAGCATGATATCCCTGCCTTTACAGCTTTGTGGGTCTATGATAAAATAATCGAAGAGAGAATTCAAGAGAATGTTTCATGTGAAACAATGGAGGAATATGCTGAAGCTCAACGAACGGTATCCCGTCGAGATCACCGGCTACACCTCGGACGGCGAGGGCGTGGCGCGCATCGACGGTGAGGTCATTTTCATTCCCGGCGTGATCGCGGGCGAAAAATGCGTGATCCGCATTGTAAATATCGGTAAAACGGCGGCACACGGCGTATTGGAGACGCTCACAGAGCCGTCGCCGCACCGCGTGGAGCCGGACTGCCCGTATTTCGGCCGCTGCGGCGGCTGCAATTTCCGGCACATGGATTACGACGAGGAGCTGCGCCTCAAGCGCCAGCGCGTCCGCGACGCGCTCGAACGCATCGGCGGGTGCAGCGTCCCGGAGCTGGAGATCACGGGCGCGGCCGTGCAGAACGGCTACCGCAATAAGGTGCAGTTCCCGGTCGCGCAGCAAAAGGGCCGCGCCGTCGCGGGCTTTTACCGTGCGCGCACGCACGAGGTCATTCCGGCGGACGGCTGCAAGCTCCAACCGGATTGCGCTGAACGGCTGAAAAAGGCCGTGACGGACTGGATGCGCGAAAACCGAATCCCGGCCTACGACGAAAAAACGCATACCGGCTGCGTCCGGCATATCTACCTGCGGCTGGGCTTTGTCAGCGGGCAGGCGCTCTGCTGCGTTGTTCTGAACGCAAAAAAAACGCCGCAGCCTGCGGCGTTGGTGGAAGCAATTCTGCGCGAGGTGCCGCAGACGGCGGGGATCGTCGTTTCCTATAACGTAAAGCGCGGCAATACCATCCTCGGAGACCGCTTTGAGACGCTCTACGGCAGCGATACGATCGAGGATACGCTCTGCGGCCTGCGCTTCCGGCTCTCGGCCAGAAGCTTCTATCAGGTGAATCACGATCAGGCGGAGCGGCTGTATGACGCCGCCGTGCGGCTGGCCAGCCTGACGGAAAAGGACTCGGTGCTCGATCTCTACTGCGGCGCGGGCACCATCACGCTCTGCCTTGCACGCCATGCAGGGAAGGCCTACGGCGTGGAGATCATCGACGCCGCCATCCGCGACGCCAGGGAGAACGCCGCCCGGAACGGCCTTGAAAACACGGAGTTTTTCTGCGCCGACGCCGGAGAAGCGGCGTTGGAATTTGCGCGGCGCGGCGTGAAGCTGGACGTGATCGTCGTCGATCCGCCTCGAAAGGGCGTCAGCCGCGACGTGATCGCCGCCATGCTCGAAATGGCCCCGAAGCGCATCGTCTACGTTTCCTGCGACCCGGCGACGCTCGCGCGGGACGTGAAGCTCCTGCGCGAGGGCGGCTACGCGCTCACCCACGCGGAGGCGTTCGACCTGTTTCCACGCTGTGCACATGTGGAGACTGTCATTCTCTTAACAAGAGAATGAGTTTACGTTCCTTTTGCGCCGGAATGGCGCGGGTTTTGCTCCGCAGACCCATTCTTTTCTGCCAAGACAGAAGATATGGCCCGCGGAGCGGCAGTGACGGCGCTACAAATTGCACCGCGCCTCCGGCGCATACGAATGCACGGTCAGAGGCACTCCTCATTCCAATTCATCCAGCGTCAGCCGGAAGCTATCCAGAAAATGCTCCATAAAATAGTCCAGACACGGCAGCTGCATCTGCTCGAGCGCAAGGCGCGTCTGTTTCGCGGCGGCCTCGAACTCGGCGTTTCCGGCCTTCAGCTCCTCGAGACACTTGATGTGCGCCGAAAGCTTGTCCGCCGCCTTGACGAGCAGCGCCGCGTCCGGGTCGGACTCCATGAGAAGCGGCTCATAGCTGGGCCGCAGCTCCTCCGGCAGGAGCGCCAGCAGCTTGCGGCAGCTGATGGCCTCGACCTGCTTATAGGCGTTGCGGATCTCCGGGTTATAATACTTGATCGGCGTTGGCAGGTCGCCGGTCAGAATTTCGGATGCGTCGTGGAAAAGCGCCGCCGCCGCGCAGCGGTCGGGATCGGGCGCGCTCGGATCGTGCAGGATATCGCGCTGAATGAGTGCCAGCCCATGGGCCAGCACGGCGACCATGTGGCTGTGCTCCTGAATATTCTCCTGATAGGAATTGCGCATCAGACCCCAGCGGGCGATGAAGCGCATCCGGGAAATAAATGCGAAAAATCGATGCTGCATAATGACCTCCAGAGCCGTCCGTTTCCCGGACGGCGTTTTTTTCATCATATCACAGCGCAGCGAAAAAGTAAATTTCCATTGAAAACCTTTCTAACCGGTGGTATAGTAGGTTAAATGGACTGTAGGGTGTATCTGAAAACTGGCGAAGTGACCGGCAGCGAGGAATTTTTGCGCTGAGCAAGACGTTTTTACGCAGGAATACTGACGTATTTCAAGGAAAAATGCCGCAGCACAGTGCGAAAAGGCCCGTTGCCCGGGTGCGTTGGGAGTTGGAAGAATACACCCTAGGAAAACTGGGAGGGACAAAAATGATCGTATCGACCAAGGGCCGCTACGCGCTGCGGGTGATGATCGACCTTGCCGCGCACAACGACGGCAGCTTTGTGCCGTTGGTGGAGATTGCCGAGCGGCAGGGAATTTCGGAAAAATATCTCGAGAGCATTCTCGTCGTACTCAGCCGGGCGGGCTTTTTGCAGTCTCTGCGCGGCAAGGGCGGCGGCTATCGCCTCTCCCGCGCGCCGGAGGAATATACGGCGGACGAGATCGTGTGTCTGGCCGAGGGAACGCTTGCGCCGGTGACGTGCATGAAGGACGGCGAGAGCTGCGAGCGCGCCGGACAGTGCCCGACCCGCCCCATGTGGGAGGGCCTTGACCGCGTCATTACGGAGTATCTCAGCCGCTGGACGGTGGCCGACCTCCTGAAAAATGCGCAGGAGATGCAGCCATGAGCCGCGTTCTGACGGCGATGTCCGGCGGCGTGGACAGCGCGGTGACGGCGGCGCTGCTTCTGGAGGCCGGGCATACGGTCGGCGGTGCGACGATGGCGCTGCACGAATACGCCCCGCAGGAGCTGGCCGACGCGAGACGCTCGGCGGAGCGCCTCGGCATCGAATTTCATATTTTCGACTGGCAGGAGGAATTCTTCCGGCTGGTGCAGAAGCCGTTTATGGAGATCTATCAGGCCGGCTGGACGCCGAATCCGTGCGTGATCTGCAACCGGACGGTCAAATTCGGCCTGTTTCTGGACAAGGCGCTGGCGCTTGGCTATGAGAAAATGGCGACGGGGCATTATGCCCGCGTCGAATGGGACGCCGGAAGCGGACGCTGGCTGCTGCGGCGGGCAGAGGACGCGGCGAAGGATCAGAGCTACGTCCTCTACAGCCTCACGCAGGCGCAGCTTTCGCGCGTGCTGCTGCCGATGGGCGGCATGACCAAGGATGCCGCGCGGGAGAAGGCCGAGGCGTTGGGCCTCACCGTGGCGCACAAGCACGACAGTCAGGATATCTGCTTCGTTCCCGACGGAGATTACATGCGATTTTTGACAGAGCATGGCGTCCGCCCGCAGCCCGGCCATTTCATCGGTCTGGACGGGCGGGACTTCGGCCCGCACCGCGGACAGGAGGCGTACACGCTGGGCCAGCGCCGGGGGCTGGATATTCCCTACGGCACGCGCATCTACGTCGTCGCCAAGCGCGGAAGCGATGTGGTGATCGGCCCGAACGAGGCGCTGTTTTCGCGGCGTGTGCAGGTGCGCGACCTCAACTGGATCCCGTTCGACGTGCCGCCGGAGGGCCTGCGCGCGCAGGCGAAGCTGCGCTATACGCCGAAAACGGCGGAATGCACCGTCCATCTGACGGAAAACGGCGCGGAGCTGTGCTTCGACGAGCCGCAGCGGGCCGTCACGCCGGGACAGGCCGCCGTGCTCTACGACGGAGACACGGTGCTGGGCGGCGGAACGATCTGCGGCGCAGACTGACCGGGCCCTGCGCGGGCCGCGTAGGGTGTTGGAAGAATACACCCCTAAGGCAAGGATTGCAATTTGACCGGCCCGCAGGTATAATATACAAAAATCAGCTCCGCGCAGATACGTCCGGCTCTTTGGCGGCCTCTGCGCGGCTGTGTCGAAGCCGGCTCCGCAGAGAGAAAAATACAGCCGAAGGGAGGCTGCCGGAATGCTGGATATCACCATCTTTGCACAAAGCTCCCCACTCCTGTGGGGCATTGCGGCGGCGCTTTTCGTGCTGCTGGCGGTGCATTTTACCGTCGGCACGCGGCTTTTCCGCCCGATGCGCGGAACGCTCGAATGGATCCAGCGGGTCGACCGGCCCCGGCTCCATTTTGGTTATGCACCGGAGACGCTGGACGGCTGGGACGTCCTGTATGTCTTTTTGATCGCGGCTGCGGCGGTGGGCTGCTGTACCATTGTGCCGATGACCCTGCTGCGGGCGCAGCCGGGCGTCGGATGGATGGATGTTGCGGATGTGCTCCTGCGGTATTTTCTCGCACCCGTCGTATCCAGCAGCATGGTCTATCTGATCGGGCGGCGGATGACGGATATGAGCGGCGTCGCGCTGATCGCTGCGGCGCTCCTGCTGTTCAACTATGTTGCCGCGCGGTCGTACAGCGCGCCGTTCATGCTGACGGCCCTGGCGGCCCTGCAGGAATACCGGCGGGAAGAACGCTTTTCCTGGCTGGTGCTGACGGCGGCGGCCATCGGTGTCGGCACATATGTTTCGCCGGAGATCCTCTGGTTCGGGCTGGTGCTGTGGATCCCGCCGCTGGCGCTCGAAATTCTGCGCTTTGCGAAATTCGGAAGAGCGGCGGTCGTCCCCTATCTGCTGCCTGTGCTGCTGGGCCTGCCGCTGATGACGGCGCTGTTCGCGCTTTTGACGCAGGTGCCGGGAATGGTCGTCGCGTGGCAGCAGCCGCTTCCGGGCTATACGGCAAAGCTGTTTTTGCAGCTTCGGCTGGAAATGTGGAAGGAGCTTCTGACGCTGCCGACCGGTGAGCTGCCGCAGATGGGCTTTGTCGATCCGCTCCTGCTGCTGTATGGGCTGGGCGCGGCGGTCTCGACGCTCCCCTTCGCCATCCGGACGCGCGACCTGCTGCTTCAGACGCTGATCTGGTATTTTGCCGGAAACACGGCGCTCTGGGCGCTGGGCGTGTCCATTCCGGCGGTCGGCTGTCTGCCGCTGATGGTCTGCGTCTGGGACTACTGGGGCCAGCGCGAGGGAACGCTCAACGCGACGATCGGCGCGATCTTTCTGCTGTGCGCAGCAGTCGCCGGAAGGGTGCTGCTGTTTCTCAGCGGTATGTAAATTTGCGGAGTATTCCGCGGAAATAACAGGAGGAACTGAAAAATGATTGCATTGGCATGTGACCACGGCGCGTTGGAGCTGAAGCAGGCGATCATGCGCCATCTGGACGCGCGCGGACTTGCGTATAAGGATTTCGGCTGCTATGACCACACGAGCTGCGACTATCCGGACTTTGCCGCACCGGCCGCGCGGGCGGTCGCCTCGGGCGAATGTGAGTGCGGCATCGTCGTCTGCACGACCGGCATCGGCGTGAGCATTACGGCGAACAAGATCAGGGGCATCCGCTGCGCGCTGCTCAGCGATCTCATGTCTGCGCGCCTGACCCGTGAGCACAACGACACCAATATGATGGCGATGGGCGCAGGCGTGGTCGGCGAAAAGCTGGCGCTCGAGATCGTGGATACCTGGCTCGATACGCCGTTCTCCGGCGAAGCGCGCCACCAGCGGCGTATCGACAAGGTCATGGCGCTGGAAGCCGAGTAAAAGCGCCTTCGATGGATCTTTTGACCCGATGCGGCGGTTGGAAGGGCTTGAAATACACGATGTATTCCAGCGCCCCTTCCAAGCTGGCCGCGGGCCAAAATCTCTCAGCGAATGCCCTCGGCTGGATAAAAATGAAACCGCACGCACCGGCGCGGGCCGGGTCGTGCGGTTTTTCCCAAACGGGCATTGTCAAAATCAGGTGCGGATGGAGAAATGCGCCTTTTATACCGCCGGACTGCGAACCGCCCACCGGGCGGCGGCTCGACCGGCAAAGGCGCAGAAGCGCTCCCGCGCAGGCGGCGCGGACTGGCCTCAGATCTCGAAATCGACGGCGCCGCGCGCCTCGCGGATGGACTTGCACAGCGTGGACACCGCCACATGCCGCGGGTCCTTCTTATAGCGCTCCAGCGCCTCCAGATCGTCGAAGTCCGCGATCAGGCAGGCGTCGTAGTTGTTCTTTTCCAGAACGTTCACGCCGACCTCCATCCGGCGGATCTCCGGGATCACGCCGTCGAGCGACTTCAGCCCGTTGAGGAACCTGTGCATATTTTCCTCTTCCCCTTCGCGGAATTTCCACATGATAACGTGTCGGATCATTTTCAAAACCTCCGTATTGGATTTTCGGCCCTCCGGCTGCGGAGGGCGCGGATATTACTTTTTGATGCGGTACTCGAAGTTCTCGAATACCAGCTGCGTGCCCTCGGTGATCCCGTCGGGCAGCAGCGCAAGCGCCGTCCGGCTCTCTGCGCCGTCGTCGGAGACCAGCACCGCGTAATCGCCGTCGATCTCCCGGACGGTCCGTTCGAACGTCATATTTCTCGCCTCCCAGTGTCCAGTTTACCACAGACGCGCGTATTTTGCATCTACCAAATCTGTTTTGAGGTGATTTTATGAAACGCATTGCATCGTTTGTCCTTGCCGTCCTGCTGATCCTGTCGCTGTGCGCGTGCAGCCTCCCGCAGGCGAAGCCTGCCAAAGAGCCGACCGATGAACTGGAGCTGGTCGAAGAGGCGGCGGAGGCCGCCGAAGCGGAGGCTCCGGAGGAACGCCCCATCATGCCGGAGGAAACAGCGCCGGAAGCGTCCGAACCGGAGGCGCTTCCGCCGGAAGAGACGGAACCGGCGGCGGAGGCTGCCGCAGAGGGCGCTGAGACACCCGCCGAAGTGCTTCCCGAGGAACCGGCCGCGCCGGAGGAAACGCCCATCCCGGATGCGCCGTCGGAGGTGCAGCCGGAGAACGCCAAAGCGGCGGAAATGCCGGAGACGGAGGCCCCCGAGCGCACAGAGGCGGCGCAGACGCCCGCCGACGCGGTGCCGGAGCAGGAAGCTCCGTCCGGGAACGGGACCGCACCCGCCGGGGATGTGTCCGGCGGCTCCGGTCAGGACAGCTCCGGCGGCTCCGTCACCATTCCCGAGCCGGAGACCGGCGGCGATCTCGTCTGGATCCCGACGCACGGCGGCACGAAGTATCACCGCAGCGCCAGTTGCAGCAACATGATCGACCCCATCCAGGTCAGCCGTGAGACTGCCATCGCCAACGGCTTTACGGCCTGCAAGCGCTGCTATTGACCGGCTTACCCATTTTTTACTTGCCCCGAAGAAAAAAATACGCTATAATAAAAGCACCACCACATAAATGCGTCTGCGGCCTTCGCCGGGCCTTTTGCCACAATTCTGCGGTTCGAAATGCTTGAAATACACAAAGTATTCCCGCGCATTTCAAACCTTGCCCTGCGGCAAAATTCCGCGCCGAATGCGCTTGCCGATTTATGCGGTGCTGCCGTAAATCGTTTCTGCCGAAGGGCGCGGCTCAACCGGCAGAAATTACGATATGATACGAGGGGGTAATCACATGACCAACAAAGTCATCACCATCAGCCGTATGTTCGGCAGTGGCGGACGCACCATCGGAAAGGCCGTGGCCCAGCGGCTCGGCATCCCCTACTACGATAAGGAGCTTGTGGATGCCGTTGCAAAGGAGAGCGGCTTCTCCCACGAATTCATCGAGGAGATCGGCGAGTACGCCTCCGTCACGAGCAGCTTCCTGTTCAACATCGCCGTTTCGTCCCATCCCATGGGCCTGATCGATACGATGTCCGTCTCGGACAAGCTCTATGTCTGCCAGACGAATGTTATCCGCGACCTTGCCGACAAGGGGCCGTGCGTGATCGTGGGCCGCTGCGCCGACTACATTCTGAAGGACCGGCCCGACTGCCTGCATATCTTCATCCATGCCGATATGGAGCACCGCGCTGCGCGTGTGCGCGAGCGCTACGGCGAGACGAAGCAGCCCATGGAAAAGCGCCTTCAGGAGAAGGACAGCAAGCGTAAGATCTATTACAAGCACTACACCAACCGCAACTGGGGCGAGGCGCAGAATTATCACCTCTGCCTCAACAGCGGCCTGATCGGTGTGGACAAATGCACCGACATCATCTGCGACGTTGCGGAGATGGTCTGAGCCAGAAAGTCAGCGGCCCGCCGGACGACGGGCCGCTTTCGCTCATACCGGCGCTTCCCGCGCCTCCAGCCGGGTGAACAGCGCCGTCAGCGCCGCTTCCAGCTGCGCAGGCTCCGCGTCGGCGTAGCCGAGGACGATGCTTTTCTGCGCCTGCGGCGACGGCGCGTCGAGGAAGAAATCCGAGAGCAGCGCGTCGGGCAGGCCGGACTGCCGCAGAAGCGCCCGCAGCGCCTCCGGCTCCGGGGCGTTTTTCAGCTCCAGAACGAGGTGCAGTCCGGCGTCCGTGTCGTGGACGGCGCACTGCCGCACGGCCTGCGGTGTATGCAGGACGGAAAACAGCTGCGCACGGACGGCGCGGTAGTGCTTTTTCATCCGGCTCAGATGCTTTTCGAAATAGCCCTCCGCCAGAAAGCGCGTCAGCGTCATCTGCTCGAAGCTCGGGACGGTGCAGCTGTAGAAGCCCATCGCCGCCTGCCACTGCGGCAGGAGCGTGCGCGGCAGGATCATGTAGCTGATGCGCAGCGACGGCGAGATCGTCCGCGAGAACGTGTTCATGTAGATCACGCGCCCGCTGCGGTCCATGCTCTGGATGGTCGGGATCGGCAGGCCGGAGAAGCGGAATTCGGAGTCGTAGTCGTCCTCAATGAGATACCGCCCCGGCTGCGCCGTGAGCCAGCGCATCAGCGCCTGACGGCGCGTGATGGGCGTGACGGTGCCGGTCGGATAGTGGTGCGACGGCGAGATGTGCAGGACTTCCGCGCCGCTTTGCTCCAGCAGCTCCGGGATCACGCCGTCGGCGTCCATGCCGATGGGCCGGACGGCGACCTGATTGGCCTGATAGACGCGGGCGATCTTCCGATGGCCCGGATTCTCCAGTGCATAGACCCGCCCTTGGCCGAAAAACTGGATCAGCAGATTGTAAAAATACTCCGCGCCCGCGCCGATGTAGACCTGCTCGGGCGAGACGTGGACGCCGCGCTGGCGGTACAGCTCCGCTGCGACGGCCTGCCGCAGGGCCGGAAGGCCCGCGTCCGGCGCGGGTCGCAGAAGCTCCTGCCGCCGGTCGAGCAGAACGCCGCGCATCAGCCGCGCCCAGACGGAAAACGGAAAAAGCTGCGCGGAGCGGCTCTGCGCCGTTTCCGGCTCCGGGGGCTGCGCCTCCGGCTCCGACACGCGCGGCGGAAGCTCCTGCGGCGTCAGCTGCTCGACAAAATAGCCCGCGCGCGGGCGCGAGGTCAGATAGCCCTCGGCCAGCAGCTGCGCGTAGGCTGTCTCCACGGTCACGCGGCTCAGCCCGAGGTGCTCCGCCAGCGCCCGGCCGGACGGCAGGCGGCTCCCGCCGGGAAGCGCGCCCGAGAGGATGTCCGCCTTGAGCGCACGGTAAAGCTGTTCATAAAGCGGCGACGCGCCGCTGCGGTCAAGCGTGTAGGTCTGCATAACGATCTGGCCCTATCAAATAATATTTTTCTGGCTGTTTCATTCATACCAGAACGTGCTATGATACTAGCATATCCCAAAAGAAAAAGCAAGGAATGCCTTGCGGAGGTATGCTATGAAACGAAATCAGATCTATAAGCTCGTTCTTACCGCCCTGCTGGCGGCGCTGACCTATGTCATGACCAGAGTCGTTCAGGTCCCGACCGTGGGCGGCTATACCAATCTTGGCGACAGCATGTGCCTGCTGGCCGGACTGGTCCTCGGGCCGTGGTACGGCTTCGCGGCCGCGGGCGTCGGCAGCGCGCTGGTCGATCTGCTGAGCGCCTATGCATATTATGTCCCCGGCACGTTCGTCATCAAGGGCCTCGTCGCGCTGATCGCCGCGTTTCTGGTGCGGCCGCTTCTGCGGAAGGGCGAGAAGATCCCGTTCTGGAAGCTGGCGCTTCTGGAGCTGCCGTCGGAGCTGGTCATGGTCGCGGGCTACTTCGGCTATAAGGCGCTGATCCTCGGCAAGGGACTTGCCGCCGCAGCGTCCATTCCCAACAATCTCGTGCAGGGCGCGGTCGGCATCGTCCTTTCCGTCCTGCTCTATACGGCGCTTTCGCGGGTGCCGGACATTCACAAAGCCTTCTGGAAAGGGGAATAACATCATGTACGAAACCATTACCGGGCAGGCCCGTCAGGCCGTCACAGAGCTTCTGGAGGCGGCGAAGCTGAGACCGGGCCAGTTGTTCGTCGTCGGCTGCTCGTCCAGCGAGATGGTCGGCGCGCGCATCGGCAAGGGTTCGAGCCTTGAGGCGGCGCAGGCCGCCTTTGCGGGCATATATCCGGTCTTGCAGGAGCGCGGCATCGAGCTTGCCGTGCAGTGCTGCGAGCATCTGAATCGTGCGCTCGTTGTGGAGCGCGAGGTCGCCGAAAAGCGCGGCTTTGAGATCGTCAACGCCATCCCGCAGCCCCATGCGGGCGGCTCCTTTGCCGTGACGGCGTGGGCGAATTTCCGCGATCCCGTTCTTGTCGAGACGATCGTCGCCGACGCCGGACTGGACATCGGCGGGACGCTCATCGGGATGCATCTGCGGCGGGTCGCCGTGCCGGTGCGCCTGTCGCTCAAGCAGATCGGCGAGGCGAATATCCTCTGCGCGCGGACGCGGCCGAAGTATATCGGCGGCTCGCGGGCCGTCTATCAGGAGCTGTAAGAAAGCAAGAGACCGCCGGAACGCCTCCGGCGGTCTTTTTTGTTGAACGAAATGCTTCCGTTAAAGTGTTTTCAACCCCGCTTTCTTTCTCATATGAGAAAGAAAGCGCCGTTGACGGTCGA
>ERZ773147.2879-NODE-2879-length-14014-cov-4.702987_pt1 | contig 14014 bp, 10 predicted proteins | sample MGYA00580851_ERZ773147 | MGnify/ENA primary metagenome ERZ773147 (study PRJEB29015, sample SAMEA2737818) | human gut metagenome | biome: human gut; feature: human-associated habitat; material: faeces | place: China | collected 2012 ... | reverse complement strand
ACAAGGGGGCAATGGAAACAGACGAAGTCTGCGGTCGCCCCCTTGACCCCTTCGCAGCGCACACTCCTGTTTATTGGTTTGTATTGCTGCTTGAGGGAACGAAAGGTACACTAACTAACTGGAGTAACAATAAAAACCTACTATGCAGGAGTGCACCGAAGGTTTCCAAAGGGCGATCGGAAAGCCCTTTGGTCGCTCCCGCAGGAGCGAAATCCCTGCGCAAGGCGAAAGCACATTCAGAAAGGTAAAAACAGCATGAATGCAAGCATCAGCGCGATAGCCGATGGAACATTACGTCAGATGCTCCATCACCCGCAGGCACATGCGGCTGTTGTGGTACGGACACTTCCACTCTTCCACAATCGGCTTGTCCGTCGGGATGCCTGATTCGGTCAGCGACCAGAACCACTCGCTGTTCGGACGCGGGTCAACGAAGGCGCGGCGGATGTAGGCAAACTGTGCTTCCGCCTGCCTCAGCCAAGTGGATGCGCCTGTCAGCTCATAGGCATTCAGGAAGCCCAGCACCGTCTCCGCCTGTACCCACCAGACACGCGTGTGGTCAACTTTGCCCTCGACAACTTCGTTTTCCAAGCCGTGGTCGGTGAATGCGCGTTCGCGGACGGCTTCCGCCAGCGTCAGGCACATGTGCAGATACGGCGCGCGGTTTGATTCGGGCAGCAGCGTCTCTGCCGCGTCCCAAATCAGCCACGAGGCCTCAATGTCGTGCCCGAAGGACTGCATGTCCAGCAAAGAGCGGTAGTTGCGGTCGTAGAAGACCTCCAAGCGGCGCTTGTCCGGATTGTACATCACGTTCAGGAAACGCTCTAAGCAGACTTCTCCGGCGCGGCGCACAGCTTCGTCCGGCATGGCGCGGTATAATTCCGCATAGCCCTCCAAAACGTGCAGCAGCGTGTTCATCGTGCGGGACGCCGTCTCGTGGCGCTCCATCAGCTTCGGGTTGTCGGACAGCTTCTCGTTGCCGACGGGGGTGAAATCCGGCTCATAGGCTTCGCCGTAGCCGCCCGCGTCGCTGCATTTCGTCTCAATCAGGCGGAAAAGCGCCATCGCCTTGTCGCGCGCAGGGGCGTAATCCGGGTCGCTTTCGCCGATGGCGCGCATGTACGCCGCTAAGCCGTAAATCGCGAATGCCTGACAATAGGTGTGCTTTGTCTTGTCCAGCGGCTCGCCGCCCGCCGTCACCGACCAGTACACGCCGCCGCGCTCGGTATCCTCAAAATGCGGCAGGAATGCGAACGCATGGCGCGCATAGCGCAGCAGGGATTTATCGCCCGTCACGCGCGCCGCCGTCGAGAACGTCCACAGAATGCGGCTGTTGAGGATGCAGCCCTTGTGTGCCCCGCGCTCCACGGACAGGTCATGATTCACATAGCCGAACCAGCCGCCGCGCTCCCAATCGGTCAGGTTCTCCCAGAAAGGCAGAATGGTCGTAAGCAGATGGTGCGAACAATCCTGACGAAACATGAAGCATTCCTCTCTTCCTGTTAGCTTAACAGTTAGGTATATGGGTATTATAACCCGGAAAAATGCCCTTGTCAAGCGGCAAAAGAAGAAAAAAGCTGATAAATATGGCGAAATTTTCACCGAAAGGAACAATATAAGGAAACAACGTAAGGCTAACGTGTAAACTAATCAGCTGGCAGGAAAAAAAGCCGTGCAGGGGCTTGCTTTCACGGCGGAAATGTGGCACAATATAAGGTAGCATCGTATCAAAATTCGGTGCTGCTTTTCAGTTTGAAACAGGGAAAGAAATAGTGGAGGAAATCAATCAATGGCGGAAACACAGAAAATCGTCATTCTGAATTTCGGCGGACAGTACACGCAGCTGATTGCGCGGCGCGTGCGCGAATGCCATGTGTATTCCTGCGTCCTGCCCTATGACGCGAGCCTGGAGACGATTCGCGCGCAAAACCCCGTGGGCGTGATTCTCTCCGGCGGCCCGGCGAGCGTGCTGGAACAGGATGCACCCCGCTGCGACGAGGGCGTGTATCAGCTGGGCGTGCCGGTGCTGGGCATCTGTTACGGAATGCAGCTGACGGCGTATTTGCTGGGCGGCACGGTGGAAAAGGCGGCACAGCGCGAATATGGCCGAATCACCGTGACGATGGATGATAAGACGAGCCTGCTCTCCGGCATGTCGGATGCTTCCTCCTGCTGGCTGAGCCATACCTATCAGGTGAAGAAGTGCCCGGCTGGTTTCCACCCGATTGCGCACAGCACGAACTGCCCCGTTGCGGCGATGGCGAACGACGACAAGCGCATCTACGGCGTGCAGTTCCATCCGGAAGTGACCCACTCCGACGAGGGGCGCGCGGTCATCGAGAACTTCCTGAATATCTGCGGCTGCGTGGGCGACTGGTCGATGGAAACCTACGCGCAGACGGCGATTGCCAACATCCGCGAAATCGTGGGCGACAAGGGCACCGTGCTGCTGGGACTTTCCGGCGGCGTGGACTCCTCCGTCGCGGCGGCGCTGATTTATAAGGCCATCGGCGACCGCCTGACCTGCGTCTACGTTGACCACGGCTTCATGCGCAAGGGCGAAACCGAGCAGGTGGTGAATGTGTTCACGCACACTTTCCCCGTGCGTCTGGTTGCGTCCGACGCCAGCAAAATCTTCTATGAGGACTTGAAGGGCGTTTCCGACCCCGAAACGAAGCGCAAGATTATCGGCCGTGACTTCCTGAAAGTATTCAAGGCGGAATCCGAAAAGCTCGGCAAGCTGGACTACTTCGCGCAGGGCACAATTTACCCGGACGTTATCGAGAGCGGTCAGGCGACGGGCGCGGCGGTCATCAAGAGCCACCACAACGTCGGCGGTCTGCCCAAGGAACTCGGCTTCACGCAGCTGATTGAGCCGCTACGGATGCTGTTCAAGGACGAAGTGCGTGCGCTGGGCGAAACGCTGGGTCTCCCGCACGATCTTGTCTGGCGTCAGCCGTTCCCCGGCCCCGGTCTGGCGATTCGTGTCATCGGCGACCTGACCCCGGAAAAGGTGGAGATTGTCCGCGAGAGCGACGCGGTGCTGCGCGAGGAAATCGCCAAGGCCGGTCTGGACGCCGATATCCACCAGTATTTCACCGTCCTGACGGGCATCCGCTCCGTGGGCGTCATGGGCGACGAGCGGACGTATGACTACACCGTCGCCATCCGCGCGGTCACGACGGACGACTTCATGACCGCTGACTGGGCGCGCATCCCGTACGACGTCGTGCGCACGATTTCCGCAAGGATTGTGAACGAAGTGCCGCATGTGAACCGCGTCGTGCTGGACGTGACGACCAAGCCGCCGGCGAGTATTGAGTGGGAATAATACCAGAAGGGCTGCAAAACCTTGAAAACACGCACTTTTTCAAAATAGGATTGCCTGTTTGGTAGCAAGATGATAGCAGCCGCGGCGTTCGTGCTATTCTGATGTGTCGGATGGCGCGAATGGCTTGCGGGTGCTGGAATATAACTTTATAGGATGAAAAAGGCTCTGCTGACTTCCGTGAAGGAAGAACGGCAGAGCCTGTTGCTATTACTCGGATTGATTTGTAGGGAAATTGGTGAATATATCGGGGGGATATGGTGCCAGTGACCGGTACCTCATTTGTGCGGTGTTGCCTTAAAAATTTTACCATGGAGAGTGTTGACAAAATAGAGAAACTTATGTACACTAAATATGCAATTTAACTGTTTGAATTTAACAAAAAGATGGAGAGATACTATGAAGAAGTGGTATGCAAAGTCAAAGCGTCCCGGACGCAAGCAGGTGGAGGTGAAGGAACATCTTTGCGCGGTGGGAGAATTGAGCAAAGAGTATGGAAGACAACTGGGGATGGAAAAAGAAGCGGAAATGGCCGGAACGGTTCATGATGCTGGCAAACTCACAGATAAATTCCAAGATGTTTTGGAAGGAAACGCATCCAGAGTAGACCATGCAAGGGTGAGCGCTGCGTTTTTGCGGTGGTTTCTGATTGCTACACATAAATGCGCAGGTAAGGAGATTGCAAGTACCAATTACGCGCCCATTTTAGAGGCAATCAATGCACATCATGGAACGCTGCTCTGCTACGACCAGCTGAAGTATTCGCTGCGTGAATGCATGACAGCGCAAAAGTGGTTGGAAGGCAATGATGGAAAGGAGGTTGCATTAACAGGAAAAGAAAATTACCGTATGCTTGCGGAGATATTTCATGAAGAACTTCCGCAGTGGGAATGTCCTGAACCTAAGATCATGACGCTTGGGGAAGAAGAACGGATGCTTTGGTCGCGAATGCTGCTTTCTTGCTTGGTGGATGCAGATTACACCGCATCAGCGGAAGAGGATGGAGAAATCATCCCGGAGCCGCCGAAATGTGATGCGGAAAACTGGCTGGAGCGCTTAAATGCGCATCGGGCGGAACTGGCAAGGAACTCAACGGCTGATAAAAAACTCAATGCACTGCGGAATGAGTTGTTTGAAACGTGCGGCAGGGCGGGGGATCATGCGCCGGGGATTTACACCCTGACAGCGCCTACTGGCACAGGAAAAACGCTGGCCTTGCTGCATTTTGCGCTGCGCCAATGCCGCAAGAACGGTCAGCAGCGAATCATCATTGTGCTGCCGTTTATTACGCTGACGGAACAGAATGCAATTGAATATCGGAAAATCCTTGGGGATGACGTTTTGCTGGAAGATCATAGCCAACGGCAGCTGACAGAAGAGCAGCGAAAGTTTGCGCAGCGCTGGGATATGCCAGTCATTGTGACCACATCCGTGCGATTTTTCGAGGGGCTGTTTGCGGCAAAAGCCCCGAATCTTCGGAAACTGCATCGGTTGGCGAATTCTGTAATCATTTTCGATGAAGCGCAGAGCTTGTCTGCAGAATTGTTTCCTGCGACGCTCAAAACCATTCAGGCGCTTTGCAATCTGCCGAAGAAAAATGTGACGATGCTCTTTTCTACGGCGACACAGCCGGATTATCAATCAATCCCTAATCTTACTTGGCATGCTACGGAGATTTGTCCGAACCATGCCGATATGTATCAGCAACTTCGCCGCGTTCAGGTGACATGGCGAGTTTTGCCGAATGAGAGAATCTCGTGGGAAGAAATTGCGCAGAAGATGGCGGCACAGCGGAGCATCTGCACCATTGTGAACATGAAAAAGCACGCGAAGAAGCTGTTCGATGCGCTGAAATTGGTATGTGAGACGGAATCAGTATTCTACATAACGACGGAATTGTGTCCGGCACATCGGCGCGTCGTGATAGAGCAAGTCAAAAAGCGACTGCGCGACGGCTTGCCTTGCCGTGTGGTTGCGACGCAGTGCATCGAAGCGGGGGTGGATTTGGACTTTGACAGCGTTTTCCGCGCGCTGGCCCCGCTGGAATCAATCATTCAGGCGGCGGGAAGATGCAATCGAAACGGCCGCCATCCCGAAGGCGGGCAAGTGCTTGTGTTCCTTCCGGATGAAGACAATTTGTATCCAGATAATTGGTATAACAAGGCAGCAACGCTGGTTAGTGCATTGCATATTGAGAAACCGATTGACTTGATGAATCCGAGCGACATTCAGCGCTACTATCAGAAGCTCTTTTGGAAGCTGAAAGGGGAGAAGAAGCTGAGCGAGGCTATCCAAATGCAGGATTATGCAGGGGCCGAGAAAAACTATCGCATCATCAAGAATGATGGCGTGCAGGTGCTTGTGCCATATGAACCTGAAAACAAGCTGTTTAAGAAGCTGAAGGAAGAAGCCTTGGAAAACGGCGTGACGGCGAAGTGGATGCATGAAGCTGCAAAGCTGTGCGTGACTGCATATGCGAATGATGACTTCAGCCGTTACGCGGAGCAGCTGTATTTTGCGGGAAAGCGGAATGAGAGCAGGCAGCCATCCGGCTATTGGGTGCTTCGCAGGAAGGAGGATTATCATATGGATACGGGGATGCAGTTGAAAAATGATGACTATATGTGGTGAAAAATTCTTATATACCAGATTTGCCATTGACGATTCAGGCGCAATGTATTATACTTACATTGACAGCACTGCTTGACGCTTTGTTTAGTACGCGAACGGGCGGTAAGCTGAGAATTGAAAAAATGTAAGGATAATGCTATCCTCTCTGCTGATTTGGCAGAGAGAAGAACATGGAGGTGATGAAAAATCATGGAGATTTCAGTGACCGTTTGGGGTGACTTGGCGTGCTTCACTTCGCCGACAACGAAAGTAGAAAGGCTTTCGCAGGCAGTCCCAACACCATCAGCAGCACGAGGTATACTGTCAAGCGTGTACGCGAAACCTAAAGAATTTTTTTGGATGGTGACAAAAATTGAGGTGCTGAAGCCGATTCGCTATATCAGCGTCAGGCGCAACGAAGTGAAGTCCATATTGGGCAATAATATGGAACCAATCAGCGCAGAGGATGAGCGGACACAGCGGCAAACGGTTTTCCTGTATGATGTCCGCTACCGCATTACCGCGCAGATTGTGCCGCGGCCGGATTATCATGGTACGGCAGAGCAGCTGTATGCACAGGCTGAACGGCGAATTAAAGGTGGCAAGTGCTTTTGCCAGCCTGCGCTCGGCTTAAGGGAATGCGTTGCGTACTTTTCTGAGAGCGATCCGAACGAAAAGCCGATTCAGCAAGACATGGATTTGGGCTTGATGGTGTACGACATTTTTGACCTGCATGACGCGGAGGTTCGCAAGAAAACGCGGACAAGGCTGTCCCTGTATCATGCGGTGATGAAGCAGGGCGTCATTGAAGTGCCGCCCTATGATAGCCCGGAAGTCCTGAAGGGGGATGCGATATGCTGAGACCGCTGTACGATTATGCCATGCGTTACCAGCTGCTGCCGCCTCCGGGCATGGTGAAAAAGACGGTAAAGGCATGGGTTTGCCTTGGCGCAAATGGCACGTTCCTTGGCGTGAGGCAGGACGGCGAGGATGAATACTTTTGCCCCGACATTGGCAGCTTGGCGAATGGCAAAGACAAGTGCAATGTGCTGGTAGAAAAATACGAGGTTGTTTTCTGGAAAGATACGCCGGAAAGCAAAGTTGAGCAAAGAGAGGAAGGCAAAAAGCCGAAAGACAACACGCTCAAGCATCGGTATTTCCTTGCTTCTCTTCAGCAGGCAGCGCAGAAAGCCCCGGAATTGTCCGCCTGTGTGCATTTGCTGGAGGACGAAACCTGCTGCGAACAGGTCCGGCAGGAACTGCTGCGGCTGAAGCTGAAGCCATCAGACCGCGTTTCATTTGAAATTGTAGGAACGCCTATTGTCGAAATTCCGGAGGTGCAGGAATGGTGGCGGGAGTTTCGTCAGCAGTTCGCGCAGCATGGCGCGGCAGAAAGCTTGTGCCTGATTACTGGAGAAAAAACGATGCCGGTTGCTACCCTGCCGCCAATTAAGGGACTCTTGCAAGTTGGCGGACATGGACGCGGTGATGCGCTGTTTTGCTTTGACAAGCCAGCATTTTGCTCGTACGGGCTAAAGCAATCGGCGAATGCGCCTGTTTCTGCGGAATCAATTGACGCGGTGAAAGCGGCGCTTGACCATCTCATGTCAAGCGAAACGCTTTCGCCAACGTTGGCGGGAATGCGCTTTGTCCATTGGTTTGACTGCTATGTTCCTGCGGAATGCGACCCGATGCAGCAAGCACTGGATGGCGATCCTAAGAATCAGGGAACAGAACAGCAGACGGAAGATGATGATGGATACGACGACGATGAAGAATTTGATGAAACGGTAGAAGCACCGTCAAATCCTGATGCTAAACGCGATATTGCAGCCAAACGCATAGAGAGCATTGAAAGCGGAGCAGCGACAACCGCGATTCCAGCCAGCACGCAGTATTACATCCTCCTGCTGTCCGGCGTTACAGGGCGTGTCATGGTTCGCAGCTACGACCACGGGAATTACGGCGAACTGGAGGAGAGCATCCAGCAATGGCGCAATGACTTGCAAATGGTCGATCTCGGTGGAACGGGATTCACAAAAATTAATTCGCTGAAAGCAATGATGATTCGTCTGATGCCGCCGCAAAAGAGCGAAAAGAACGTTTTCAAGCGGATGGACAAGGAACTTTCAGGAATTACGCCAGCGGTGCTGCACGCAATCTTGACGGACAGTATGCTGCCGGATTCCGTGGCGGTTCGTGCGCTGCGATACATTCGCAATCAAATGGCCAGTGCCAGCGAAGAAGATAAACATGCGCCCGTGCCCGATGCAATGTGCTGCCAATGGCTGAAAGTATGGCTGATTCGGAAAAACAATCGAAAGGAAGGCGTGATAGAAGCTATGTATCAGGCGGAAAATACGAATGTTGCGTACCGCTGCGGCGCGTGGGTCGCCGTGTATGCGAGTATGCAGCAGTTTGCAATGAGAGATGTTCAGGCAGGTATTGTACAGCGCTATTATGCGTCTGCTTGTCAGATGCCAGCGCTGGTGCTGGGGCAGCTGTCAATTCTCTCCGTACCGCACCAGGACAAAATCAAGGGCGACTATCTGAAGATGTATCTGGAAATGCTGGATAAGGTGACTTGTGACATTGGGGAAATCCCCACCATGCTGAACTTGGAGCAGCAGGCTTACTTTGCGCTGGGGTATCGCCAAATGACAGCGGAGTTGAATCGGAGACTCAATGAACTGCGGAAATTGAAGAAAGAACAGAAAGCTGCGGCAGAAACGGACGAGGAGGAATAAGAAAATGGCACTGCAGAACCGTTACGAATTTATGTACTATGTTGCTTGCACCAATGCCAACCCGAACGGCGACCCGGATATGGGCAACATGCCCCGGATTGACCCGCAGACCATGCAGGGATTTATCACCGACGTGGCCACGAAACGCCGCATTCGCAACTATATTGAGATTGCTTATCCGGGCGTGCCGGGCATGGGGATTTTCGTGCAGAAAGCGGTGAATCTGAACAAGCAGATTGCGCTGGCAAAGCGCGAAGCAGGGATTGAAGGTGCGAAAGAAAAAAACCCGGTTTATGCGGCGCGCAGAAAGGCGTGCGAACTCTTCTACGATGTGCGCACCTTTGGGGCTGTGATGTCTACTGGCCCCAATGCGGGGCAAGTCCGCGGTCCTGTTCAACTTGCTTTCGGCAAGAGTTTGGATTCGGTACTGCCGCTGGACATATCCATCACGCGCATGGCGGCGGCATTGGGCGGAAATGACAAATCCTACGAGGAATATGAGAAAGCGGAACAGGAAGCGTCTGAAGATAAGCTGCGCACGATGGGACGCAAGCAGATTATCCCCTTTGGTCTGTATGAGGTGCGTGGCTTCATCAGCGCGAATCTTGCAGCGGAAACGGGATTCGATGAAGCTGATATGAAGGCGCTGTTTGAGGCGATTCTCAACATGTATGAGCATGACCGTTCGGCGAGCAAGGGCGAAATGGAGGTTGTTTCTCCGCTCATCATCTTCAAGCACGAAGGCACGGATACGAATCCTGAACAGCGCGCACGTCAAGCCAAATTGGGCTGTGCACCGGCGCATAAACTCTTTGAACTGGTGACGGTGCAGAAGAAGGTGGATTTCCCCCGCAATTATCGTGACTATGAAGCAAAGGTGGCGCTGGATAAGGTGCCTGCGGGGGTACGGATGGGCTTCTTGAGCAATCCATACGGGGAGATTGTCTGGGATGAACTGCCGCAGGGAGAAAGCTGGTTTACCCGTGGATGACGAGCAGGAGTATCTTCCGTTATCGTGGCTGTCGCAGGCAGATTACTGTCTGCGGCGCGCCGCGCTGCTGCTGAATGAACGTGTATGGGTAGAAAATGTCGAGACGGCGAAAGGGCGCGCCGAGCATGAACGGGTTCATACACAGCGCGTGGAGCGGCGCGGCGATTTCGTGAAGCTCTACGAGAACAGTGTCTTTTCGGACGAAATGCAAATCAGCGGGAAATGCGACTGCATTGAAGCGGTGCGGGATGAAAAAGGCTGCACGATTCCCGCAGTGGATTTCCCGGTGCGGCTGCTGCCGGTGGAGTACAAGCATGGGAAGATACGCGATGAATCAGAATACAAGATTCAGCTGTGCGCGGAGGCGATGTGCTTAGAGGAAATGTATCACACGACGATCCCGGCAGGCGCGCTGTTCTACATTACCGCGCATCGCAGAGTGGATGTGGAACTTGATGAAGCGCTGCGTGAACAGGTACGGCAGACTGTGCAGAAACTCTGGAAAGTCCGCCGCGAAATGCTGATTCCGTCGGCAGTTTACGGCCCGAAATGCAAACGTTGCTCGATGCAGGAATACTGTATGCCGAAGGTAAAAACATCCGCGAAGGAATATTGCAAGGCGCTTCTTCTTGAAGCAGAGAGGGTGGAGACGGAATGAAAAAATTACTGGAAACCCTCTATGTGACAACGCCAGACAGCTACCTTTTCTGCCGCAACGAGAATATCTGCGTGAAAATTGGCGGCGAAGAGAAAGCAAGTGTACCGGCTGTGATGCTGGACGGAATCGTGTGCTTTGGGGAAATGACAGTCTCCACACCGCTGATTGGTTTCTGCGCTGAGCACGGGATTACGCTGACGTTCCTATCGTCGAATGGACGCTTTTACAGCCGCATTTGCGGGCCGGTCAGCGGCAATGTACTGCTGAGAAAAAAGCAGTATCAAGCGCTGGATGATAATGACTTCCGCATGAAATTCGTGCAGAACCTCCTGGTGGGCAAGCTGCTCAACGAGAAAAATGTATTGATGCGCGCGGCACGGACGCAGGATGCGGCAACAGCAGAGAGTCTTCGAGCAGCCTGCCAGTCTATTAGCCAGTATGCAGCACAGCTGGAGACATGCGCAGGTGTTGACCAAATGCGCGGCATCGAAGGAGCCGCCGCAAAATGCTACTTTGCGCATTTTGACGACATGATTTCCCCACAATGCCCCTTCCAGTTTGTGGAGCGAAGCAGACGACCGCCGCGCAATGAAGTGAATGCAGTCCTGTCGTTTATGTACACGCTGCAAACGCGGGACATTCAAGCGGCACTTGAAACGGTAGGCTTAGATCCAGCGGCTGGATGGATGCACACGCTCCGACCGGGACGGCCGTCGCTGGCGCTGGACTTGCTGGAAGAGTTCCGAGCGCCGCTGTGCGACCGGCTGGCGCTGTCGCTGTTCAACAAACGTCAGCTAACGGATAAGGACTTTGAGTACGATTCGCTGGCTGTTATGCTGAACGAGCGCGGGCGCAAAACGGTACTTACCGCATGGCGTGACCGAAAGCAGGAAGAAATCACGCATCCGTATCTCGGAGAAAAAATCCAAGTTGGGCTGATTGCTTATGTACAGGCCATGATGCTGGCGCGTGTCTTGCGCGGGGATCTTGATTGCTATCCGCCGTTTGTCTGGAGGTGAAAAAATGTTGGTTGTTGTTACTTATGATGTGAATACAGCAACCGAAGCGGGAGCAGCGCGGCTTAGGCGTGTAGCGAAACTCTGCGAACGCTATGGACGGCGTGTTCAGAACTCTGTATTTGAAGTCCTGCTTGATGCAGCACAGCTGACGGCGCTCAAGGCGCAATTGGCAGCGACAATTGATGCAGAACATGACTCCGTTCGCTTCTATCGCCTTGGCAATAGTTACAAGGAGCGCATTGATGTGCTTGGTTGCACTGCGCGCATTGAAGCTGGAGAACTGCTGATGTTATAGCGGAAGCTGAAAACACTCTTTTCAGCGCATGTGAATCATACATGAATGGCCGACCGTCTCGCGCGGCGTGATGTCAAAAGTCAAGCGATGATTCTATGAAATATCACCAAAATAATCTCGACAAATTGCCTGGCACGATTGTTAAGCCATGCTGATTTGTAAGGGTTGAACAAAAGATTTGCAGAAATTGCATATCTTTTGCTGTCGCCCCTCGCGGAGGGGCGTGAATTGAAATATCAAGGCGTTTGAAGGGGTAAAATAATCGTGGGGTCGCCCCTCGCGGAGGGGCGTGAATTGAAATTGGATAGTCTCGCCGTTATTCCTGCGGATTAGATGTCGCCCCTCGCGGAGGGGCGTGAATTGAAATGGCGAGGACACAACGGCTGTCTTGTGGCTTGAGTCGCCCCTCGCGGAGGGGCGTGAATTGAAATGAAAGGCAAGAATGGCTGAACGCACTGACAATCTGGTCGCCCCTCGCGGAGGGGCGTGAATTGAAATGCAGTCTGCGAAAGAGCAAATGATTTGGACTACGTCGCCCCTCGCGGAGGGGCGTGAATTGAAATCTGCGAAACGAAAACGTACTGCTATGAGCTGGTGTCGCCCCTCGCGGAGGGGCGTGAATTGAAATGTAAATGCGCTCGTTTACTGTGCCGTCCACAAGGTCGCCCCTCGCGGAGGGGCGTGAATTGAAATGTTGCAACGCTGGCGTGAACAGGAAGGAGGAGCAGTCGCCCCTCGCGGAGGGGCGTGAATTGAAATATCCGCAACCCGGCAGACAGGTTGCAAGTGTAATGTCGCCCCTCGCGGAGGGGCGTGAATTGAAATAGCCCGGTTTCGTAGTCCATTAGCGCCTCTGTGCTGTCGCCCCTCGCGGAGGGGCGTGAATTGAAATTTTCACATGCCAGCGGCCGATTGTATCCTGCCGAGTCGCCCCTCGCGGAGGGGCGTGAATTGAAATATGTCTGGCTTGAATACTACGTCGAACCCTCTGCCGTCGCCCCTCGCGGAGGGGCGTGAATTGAAATAGGTCGGCGCGTTCTTTTCCCGCAAAGAGTGCCGCGTCGCCCCTCGCGGAGGGGCGTGAATTGAAATATGCGGACGCTTTTGCAGTTTTGCAACGGCAGCCGCGTCGCCCCTCGCGGAGGGGCGTGAATTGAAATTACGAACCCGCTCATTTCTTTTCCTTCTTTCGGTCGCCCCTCGCGGAGGGGCGTGAATTGAAATCGAAACAGAGAAAAATCTTTCACATAACGGCTCGTCGCCCCTCGCGGAGGGGCGTGAATTGAAATATCGTCATCCCCCCAACCACGCCGCAAGCGCATCCGTCGCCCCTCGCGGAGGGGCGTGAATTGAAATGAGGACTACCTATCATGGACATATAAACGTGATTCGTCGCCCCTCGCGGAGGGGCGTGAATTGAAATATCCGCGCCGTCAGCCGCAAGCCAACAGGCACGGTCGCCCCTCGCGGAGGGGCGTGAATTGAAATCAAAAACTCCTTTGTATCTGGACAAAAATACAGCGTCGCCCCTCGCGGAGGGGCGTGAATTGAAATCCAAAATGCCAACGATGTCGTTCATTTCCTGCGTGTCGCCCCTCGCGGAGGGGCGTGAATTGAAATCTGACCAGCAAGGGGATGCAGGAGAAACTTGCGTCGCCCCTCGCGGAGGGGCGTGAATTGAAATGCGGTACAGCGTGATAAAGCCATCGTCGCAATAGTCGCCCCTCGCGGAGGGGCGTGAATTGAAATATGAACGGTCTGCCGGGGGTGTATCCGCCCGGCGTCGCCCCTCGCGGAGGGGCGTGAATTGAAATGCGGCGCTGCAAGCGGATTGCGCGGCGGCAGCACGTCGCCCCTCGCGGAGGGGCGTGAATTGAAATGCTGATGCGGTTCATCAGTTTCTTCCTGTCCTCGCGTCGCCCCTCGCGGAGGGGCGTGAATTGAAATTTTTTTTAAGCAAGTATACCGCATGTGCGGCTGTCGCCCCTCGCGGAGGGGCGTGAATTGAAATACCTCTTCCGTACGGTTTCCGCATTTCTCGTCGGGTCGCCCCTCGCGGAGGGGCGTGAATTGAAATAGCAAATCGTCCATTTCCGCATCTTCTCCTTGTACGTCGCCCCTCGCGGAGGGGCGTGAATTGAAATCTCATCAGCCGTTTCCACACGCCGACCGCCTCCCGTCGCCCCTCGCGGAGGGGCGTGAATTGAAATAGCAAATCGTCCATTTCCGCATCTTCTCCTTGTACGTCGCCCCTCGCGGAGGGGCGTGAATTGAAATCTCATCAGCCGTTTCCACACGCCGACCGCCTCCCGTCGCCCCTCGCGGAGGGGCGTGAATTGAAATAGCAAATCGTCCATTTCCGCATC
>ERZ773147.2875-NODE-2875-length-14020-cov-7.803938_pt1 | contig 14020 bp, 12 predicted proteins | sample MGYA00580851_ERZ773147 | MGnify/ENA primary metagenome ERZ773147 (study PRJEB29015, sample SAMEA2737818) | human gut metagenome | biome: human gut; feature: human-associated habitat; material: faeces | place: China | collected 2012 ... | reverse complement strand
ACCGGAAGATGCAGTCGATCGAGGCCGTCACCATGCAGCAGCTGCGGCAGGACGAAGCGCCCTTATGGGAGCTGGCCGCCGCTGAAACGCCCGCGTTCAACCACGCGCGCTACCTGCTCTCGGCCTCCGGCTACCCCATCTACGACGACGCGGACGCGGAGTATTTCCCGAGCGGCGAAAGCTGCTACGCTGCGATGCTGGAGGAGATCAAAAAGGCGGAGCGCTATATTTTCATCGAGTTTTTCATCATCGCCACCGGCAAGATGTGGGACCCCATGCTGGAGCTTCTGCGCCAAAAGGCGGCGGCAGGCGTCGACGTGCGCGTCGTATACGATGATTTCGGCTGCATCACGCGGCTTCCCATGGGCTACGCGAAAAAGCTGCGCGAGATGGGCATCCGCGCCCACGCGTTCAACCCCTATATCCCGATCCTTTCCGCCCGCCTCAATAACCGCGACCACCGCAAGCTTCTGATCATCGACGGCAAGGCCGCGTTTACCGGCGGCGTCAATCTGGCCGACGAATATATCAACGAATACAAGCGCTTCGGGCACTGGAAGGACTGCGGTATTCTCGTGCGCGGCAAGGCCGTGTGGTCAATGACGGTCATGTTTTTGTCCCTCTGGGGCTACGTTGACCGGTCGGAGGAGGATGTGAGCCGCTTCCGCGCAGACTATCCGGAAAAGCGGGGCGGCACGGGCTTTCTCCAGCCGTTTGCCGACAGTCCGCTCGACAACGAGGACGTCGGCGCGACGATTTTCCAGAGTCTCATCCAGTCTGCCAGCAGCCGCGTCTGGATCATGACGCCGTATCTCATTCTGGACGATAAAATGGCGACCGCGCTCTGCAACGCGGCAAAGACGGGCGTGGATGTGCGCATCATCACGCCGGGTATCCCGGACAAGCGCTATGTCTACATCGTCACGCGCGCCAACTATGACCAGCTGCTGGCGGCGGGCGTCCGGATTTTCGAATACACACCCGGCTTCGTCCATTCGAAGGTCTGCTTTGCGGACGGGCTTTACGCCGTGGTCGGGACGGTCAATCTCGACTTCCGAAGCCTGTATCTGCACTTTGAGAACGCGGTCTATCTCTACGACTGTGCGGCTGTTGGACAGGTCCAGCGCGACTTTGAGGATACCTTCCCACGCTGCCGGGAGGTCACGCTTGCAAGAATGCGGCACAAGGGCTTCCTCCGGCGGCTTGTGCAGACCATTCTGAGACTGTTTTCGCCGCTGATGTGAGGAGGATGGAGTATGGAGCTATTGAACCAGATCGCCGCGTACCGTCCCTGCTGTGAGCAGGAGGAGACCGACCGGCGGCTCATTCTGCAATACGCGGAGATTTTTGACGACCTGTTTACGCGCCAAAATGAGATGGCGCATTTTACGGCGTCCGCGTGGATCGTGACGCCAGACCGCAGCCATGCGCTGATGGCGTATCACAATCTGTACGATTCCTGGGCGTGGCTCGGCGGCCATGCCGACGGCGAACAGGATCTGCTTTCGGTGGCGCTGCGGGAAGCGCGGGAGGAATCCGGCGTGGCGCATGTGCGCCCGGTCTCGGAGGAGATCTATTCTCTGGAGATCCTGCCGGTCACGCAGCATGTCAAGCGCGGGAAATTCGTTTCCGCGCACCTGCATCTCAATCTGACCTACCTTCTGGAGGCGGACGCGCACGACGCGCTCCGCTGCAAGCCGGACGAGAACAGCGGCGTGCGCTGGTTCCGGCCGGACGAGGTATGCGCGGCGGTCTCGGAGCCGCCGATGCGCGTGATCTATCAGAAGCTGATGGATAAGCTGAAAACGTTCTGAATATGCAGGCCGCCTCCGTATCGGAAGATACGGAGGCGGATTTTCTCGGATTCGATTGGGTACGACGGACTTACTCCGAAAGAGCCTTTGTGTCTGCGGACGCAGTCCCGGGCGCGTCCGGACGGAGGGTCAGGAGCGTGTCGATCAGCTGCGTGACCGTGCCTATTTCCTCGGCAAAGCGCCGACGGAGGACGGCAACGTCCGTGACGCGGCGGTCGGGGGCCAGCAGCTCCCGTTCCGATGCGACGCACAGGCAGACGGTATCCTCCGCTGGGAAGGAGACGTGCCCGCCGCCCAGCAGCTCGCTGAGCCTGCGGAGCGCCTCGGCGGCTGCGTCCGGAAGCAGCTCGAGTGCGTCCTCTGAGGCTTCGGCGGAAAGCTCCGCCGGAAGCGGAAAGCCGAGGCGGCAGCGCAGACAGTAGCCCTGAAAAACAGGCTCCGCGCCCTTGGCAGGGTCGGAAAGGCGGATATTGCTCAGCTCGAACGACGTGCCCTGATAGGCGGCGGAGACGAGCGCGCTGCCCTGAACAGCGTCGAATTCCGGCAGCGGCAGGCCGCTTTCCAGAAGCGTTTCCCGCGAAAGACAGCCGGAGGGCTGATAGCGGACGTCCTCAAACGTCTCGTTCAGGACGCCGGAGGCGAGGATCCACGGCGCAAGCGCGCGCATCTCCTTTTTGATCCGGTAGCGCATGGATTCTCCGGTGAGCAGCACCAGCGCACCCGCAAGCGCGTAGGGAATTTTGAAGAAAAGCACGGAGGGCAGCATGACGATCGTTCCGAAAATGGAAATGACCGTGGCGAGGATAAAGGTACGGCGCAGCTTGTGATATTTTTCGGTCAGCTCCTCCGTGGTGAGCGGAGCGGTCTGCTGTTCTTTCATGAAATGCCTCCCGCGTGAGAATTTTTTGGAGCCTCCGGCGGATGTGCCGGGGCAGTGCTTTCAGGATACCACAGTTTTTCCGCAAAGTAAAGCCGTCCGGCGGGCGGGGCCGGCAACGGAAAGCGCGGATCGCGAAAGAAAACGGAGGCCCGTGCCCGCCCGACCGTTTTAGCCGGAGCAAAGGCATGGGCCTTTGCTAGCGTCAGTTGACAAGGGCACACATGGTTTTCCCGGGCCTGAAGAGCCGCTGGCTGCGTTATCCTCGTTGATGGGCGACAGCCCATCTGCCTCGTCTGCCTTGCCATCTGCCGTCCATGCTCCGGGAAAACTCGAAGACCCGCCGGGCGCTCCGGCGCGTTTTTCGCAAGGCAGAGGGCGCAGGCTTGCTGGCGCAAGTCAAGGACGATAACGCCGCGAAAGGCGGGCCGGTGCGTCCTGCGGGCATGTGTGCCCTTGGCAACTGACGCTATGCCTCCAGAAACATGCGGAACGCCGTCGGCAGCGCGACGTCCTGGCGGAAGCGCTCCGGCCCGGCCCACTCAAACGCGGGACACTCCGAGGCGCATTCGATGGTATAGCCGGTCATTTTCCAGCGGATGTGCGTAAAAATGTGCGTTTTCTCCGATGCCCTGACAAGCTCGCGCGGATGCGCGTCCCAGCGCGCCGCCTGCGTGAGCGCCTCCTGCGCGGAAAGAAGCCCGTCCACGTTCGGAAGCTCCCACAGACCGGCGAGAAGTCCGGCCGCCGGGCGGCGGCGGACGGCGATCTTTTCGCCGCAGCGGAGAATGAAAACAGTCTTTTCCTCCGCACGCTTTTCCTTTTTGGGCGCTTTGACCGGACGCAGGAGCTGCGTCCCGCGCGCGAGGGCAAGGCAGTGCGCCCGGAGCGGGCAAAGCGTACACTGCGGCTGCGTGTTCGGGCCGCAGAGCGTTGCGCCAAGCTCCATCAGGCTCTGCGTGAATTCGCAGCAGTGTCCGGCGGGATAGATCTCGCGCAGCCGCGCGGCGTATTCCTTTTTTACGGCGGCGTCCGTCACCGGCGAGGGATCGTCCGCCACGCGGGAGAGCACACGCAGCACGTTCCCGTCCACGGCAGGCTCCGGCTGGTCGAAGCAGATCGAGGCGACGGCCCCGGCCGTGTAGTCCCCGACGCCCGGAAGGGCGCGTATCTTCTCATATTCCTGCGGGAAAACGCCGCCGTATTCCGAGACGATCCCCTGCGCCGCCTTTTGCAGATTCCGCGCCCGCGAGTAGTAGCCGAGCCCCTCCCAGAGCTTCAAGAGCCGTTCCTCCGGCACGGTGGCTAACGCCGCGGCGTCGGGCAGCTCTGCCATAAAGCGCTCAAAGTACGGGATGACCGCGCTCACGCGCGTCTGCTGGAGCATGATCTCCGAGACCCACGTGCGGTACGGCGTGACGACGCTGCGCCATGGCAGCGTGCGGCCGTTTAAGTCATACCACGCGAGCAGCGGCGCGGTCAGGGCATTTAAGTTTTCCCAATGTTCTGTCATCATATTATTTGTTGAAGCGCGCGGCGAAGCCGCAGCGGCGGCAGAGCTCTTCGGCGGGCTTCCGCCGGGAGAAACCCTCGCGCAGAGTGCACGCGCGCGGGGAGGTCAGAATTTCGGTAAGCGGCTGGGTGAAGAGGTTCCCCAGCGCCACATCGCCCTCATGATCGAGGCAGCAGGGCACGACCGTGCCGTCGACAAGCACGCCGAGCTGGTCGCGCAGGCCGTAGCAGAACTGCGCGCCGGATTCGCCGGCGTTCAGATCAGGCCAGTCGAATTTGCCCGCGCGCTCCAAATACAGGTGGTCGCGCAGAAGAAAGCTGCCGTTTCGCATCTCGGGCCAGTTATCGCCTGTGCGGGAGCGCAGAAAGTCGAGAATTTCGCCGTTGCGCGCGTCCGCGCCGCCGTCGTTCCAGAGGCGCAGCGCGACGATGACGCCTTTTTTCGCGGCCTTTTCAGCAAAGTTCCAGACCTGTGTCAGGTAAGAAAGCTCCTGCTCGTCCGCGCCGTCGTTGCCCTCAAAACTGTGGAGCGAGACGCTGATCTTGTGCAGGCTTTCGGCGGCAAGCAGCTCGTCGGAACGCTTTTGGAGCAGCGTGCCGTTCGTCGTGATGCAGATCTTCATATCCCGCGCCTTGGCGAGGGCGAAGAGCGTCGTAAGCTCAGGGTGCAGCAGCGGCTCGCCCATCACATGCAGGTAGACGTACTGCACATACCCCTCAAGCCGCGAGAGGACGAGGCCGAATTCCTGTGCGCTCATCGTGCGCGGCTCGCGCTTCGTCTTGGGGCAGAAGGAGCAGGCGAGGTTGCAGCGGTTCGTGATCTCGACATAGGCTTTTTTCAGCATCGCGCGGCTCCTTTCCTGAGGTCGGGGGATAGATTCAAATATTTTACCATATCCGCGCGATTTTGCAAAGCCTTTTCCCTTGCGCCGCGCCGCGGCGTCTGCTATGATACTACAAGCAAACTTCCATCCTCCACAGCGAAAGGAGAAACCGCATGACCGTCACGTTTATCGCCCACAGCGCGTATCTTGTCGAATGGGACAAGTTCTACACGCTCTTTGACTACACCTACGAGCCCGACTACACGGGCGAGCTGCCGGAGCTGAACCCAGACAAGCCCTTGCTCGTCTTTGCGAGCCACAGCCATGAGGACCACTTCGACGCCAAGGTGTTCACACTTTTGGAAAAGTACCCCGACACGCGCTTTTTCGTCTCGCGCGATACGCGTCTCACCGAGCGCAAGCGGCAATGGCTGAACATCTCCGACAAGGCCTTTGCCCGCACGACCGTCCTGCGGCCCGACAGCATTTTGCTCACCGATGTCGCAGGCGAGGATTTGAGCATCCGCGCCATCAAGTCGACGGACATCGGCAATGCCTATCTTCTGCGCGCTGAGGGGAAGATGGTCTACCACGGGGGCGACCTCAACTGGTGGAACTGGGAGAGCGAGGGCAAGGCTTACTGCAACAACATGACCGTCCACTACCATGCGGCCATTGAAAAGCTCGCCTCCGCCGTGCGCAACGAGGCGACGGACAACGCCATCGCGCCCGAGATCACAGCGGCGATGGCGCCGCTTGACCCGCGCCTTGGTGAAGGCAGCGAGGGCCTCGGCATCGAGTATCTGCTGAAGAATGTGACGGTGCAGCACGTTTTCCCGATGCACATGTGGAAAAAGTATGAGGTCATCGACCGCTACATCGCCGCGCACCCGGACGAAAAGGGCATCATCGCGCGCATCACGCGCGACGGTCAGCAATTCGAGATTTGAAAATAAAAAGGAAAGCGCCTTCCGCATCGCGGAAGGCGCTTTCCCGTTCGAAGGGGATTTGTGGAGAAAAAACACTGACGTATTTTTTACTGGCTCACTGCCGTGAGAGGCATTTTGAGGATCTGACCGACGAAAATGACCGAGGGGGACTTGACGGTGTCCTTATTCAGGTCATAGATCTCAGTCCAGCGGTTGCCATTGCCGAGCTGCTTGCTGGCGATCTTCCACAGACTGTCGCCGGAGACGACGGTGTAGGTATCGCTGCTCGCGGGCTGGGAGGGCTTCTCAGGCTGCGTGGGCTGGGTGGGCTCGGCGGAGGTGCCGCTGCTCACAAGTGTCGTGCGCGGGTCGTTGCCCGTGTAGCGGTAGAGCGGGAAGTTCATGGTCGACTTGTCGTAGTCGATCTGCTTGTACTGATAGAGCGTGCCGTCGTAGCCGTTGGAGTCGGTGACGTCGGGCTCGCAAAGCATGGCGATGACGTTGCTGGCGACCTGATCCATCGGGAAGACATAAGCGCCGCTGGCGAAAGTCACGTCGGCGGTGTCGCGCAGGCCGGCCTCAATGCCCTTGGCCTTGCCGTTCACCATGTAGTCGCCGACATAGTAGTACTGCTGGAGGCTTGCGGTGGTACCGGCGTTGAGCTTGTAGTACTCAGCGCCCTGATTGTCCATGATGTAGAGGATCTTCTCAATGTTGGCGGTGTCCGCGGGAATGACATAGGCGGTCGGGCGGACGCGGCTGCGGGTCAGAGTGTCGTTCAGGGAAAGGGGATACGCCTTGCTGACCTTCTCACTACCGTCGGCGACGCTGTACTGCACGGTCGCGGCGGTGTAGTCGGTCAGAGTCTTGCCGGACTTGGTCTGATAGAGGGCGAGAACGTCGCTTTCCTCATAGGTCTTGCCCTTGGCGACAACATCGGCACGGGCGGCGGCGACCGCCTTCATGATCTCGTCGGCGTGCTCGGCGGCATAGGTGATGTAAGAGGTGGTGGCAACTTCCTGAGAGAAGACGCGGCGCTCAAAGTTCTGGCGGCCGGCGCCGATGCCGCGCGTCTCAATGAGGAAGGAAACCGCATTGAACAGGCCGAAGTAGGCGCGGCCGATGGGGTTATTGACGGTGGTGCCGTAGTGATTGACGCGCAGGCCGGCGTTCGTAGCGTCGGAGAAGGCGCGCTTGGCCATGTCGAGACCGATCTTCGTCACGGCGGGGTTGTTGTTCAGGCTGGTGGCGGGGGTGGTCTCAAGATCGTCCGCATTCTCCATGTATTCACCGGCGCTCGTCCAGTCGTCGTTGTAAGCGCCGTAGAAGGTGAACTCATGCGTGTCGAGGACAACCTCGCTCATGAACAGGCGGTAGGCGGTGTGCAGCTGGGCAAGCTCGGCTGCCTTGAGGGACATATGGTCGCGGTTCATATCAAAGCCGTCGTAGGTGGCGCGGCTGAAGAGATAGGAGCCGTCGGGATTGATGCGGGGGACGATGACAATGTTGATCTTGTCGAGCAGCGCCTTGTAAGTGGGATCGTTGACAAAGTTGTCGATCATCACGAGCGCGCCTTCACCGGCGGCGGGCTCATTGGGGTGGATCTGCGCCTGATACCAGACGTTCAGCTTGCCGTTGCCCTTGACGATCTTGGCGGCCTCGGCGAGCGTGGCGTTCGCGGGGATCTCGGAGGTGGTGAAGAGTGCCAGGGGGAGGTCATACTTGTAGTTCGGGGTCGTACCGGCAGAGTAGAGATGCATGGTGCCGGAAGCGGCGTCCATCTTCTTGAGGAAGGCCATCAGCTCTTCCTGAGAGGTGAACTCGTTGGCGGCGTGCTTGCCGTCGAAGGCGGGGGTGGTGTAGTTCTGCGGCTCGAGGGCGAAGTGCTTGTTGATCTCCTCAGGCCAGAAGATAAGCATACTGTCGCGGAGGTCTACCTTATAGGAAGCGGGGGCCTTCTCCGGCTTGATGGTCGGCTCGAAGCCGTTGCCGCCGAGCTTGCCGCCGATGACGGAAAGCTTCTTCACGCCGGCGGTGAGGTCGGCCTCGGTCACGTTGAAGAGCTGGAGAATGTTGTAGTAGCCGGTGCCGTGTACATGGTAGGCATAGGTGCCGGGAGCGGTGACGACGTAGCTGCCGTCAGCCTGCGGGGTGATCGCTTCGAGCTGGGAGAAGATCTCTTCTTCCTTGGCATAGCTGTCTGCGGGGTAGCCCTTGTAGACTTCGAGACTGACGACCTTGGAGGATTCGTAGTTGGCGGAATAGTCAAATTCCAGTTTTGCGCTTTTCTCTGCTGCGAGCGTGCTGGTCATCAGCATCGTGACGACCATCGCGAGAGTCAGCAGACAGCTCAGGGATCGCTGCATCATTTTTCTCATAGCTTCTTTCTCCTTCTTAAAAACTGTCGGCATCGGAACATCATGCATAAACGGAAGAAAATTTACCCGTTGATTCCTGTTGACAATACCGATTTGGATAAGTAAACTGTAACTATTAAAGTCGCCTTTAAGTCAATAGGTTTTCGCGCAGTCATCTTAACAGTTTTTTAAGGAGATTTTCGTATGCCTTATACAATCGGAGAAGTGGCACGCATGATGAATATTGCCCCATCGACCCTGCGCTACTATGAAAAGGAGGGGCTGCTGTCTCTCGGTGTGCGCGCCAGCAATGGGCAGCGAACGTACACAGACGACGATATTGCAACGCTTTCAATCATCGAGTACCTGAAATTCTGCGGTCTTCCGCTCAAAGAGATTCGCTCGTTCCTGCCGCTCATCCGGCCCGGCGGAGAGACACTCAGCGCCCGCCGCGACATCCTTGCCAAAGAGCGCGACAACGTCCGCGCGCAGATCGCGGCGCTGCAAACGAAGCTCGAACGTCTGGAATTCAGCTGCTGGTTCTACGAGACCGCGCAGCAGTACGGTTCGGTTCTGCCGCTGTATGAATTTTCAGAGGAGCACTTTCCTCCGGAACATCGCAACGTCCTGCGGGAGAGCTTTCACCTGCCATTGACGCACGTGCGCACAAAGCTCAAATGGTGATAAAAAAAGGGAGCCCTGAGACATACCGTCTCAGGGCTCCCTATATGTCGATCCTTATTTCTTTTTGTCCGCTGTGCCCCACGGGTGGCACCGGTAGGACTGCTCCTCGCTCATGCCGAAGTAGCGCAGGTCCGTGCGCCCGTACTGGTCGCCCCAGGTGACGTCGATGTGGTACTGCGTGCCGTCCAGCGTCGCGAGCGTCCAGATGTGGCTGTTGTTAAAAAGCGAGGTGCACTCGATGCCCTCGAGCTTCAAGAGCAGGTTGTAAGCGCCCGTGTAGCCGTCGCACACGGCAAGGCCGCTGACAAGCGCGCCGTAGGCAAGATGGCTCGCGGAATCGTCTGCGGCGGCGTTATCGTAGCGGCAGTGGTCGCACAGCCATTGAAAATACGTGCGCGCGATCTCATACTGGCTCATGTCGTAGCTCAGCGTGCCGCTCTCCCAAAGGGAGTCGTGGACCTTGATCGCGGCGGCGAGCGCCTTGGCGCGGTACGATTCGAGCGTTTTGGCCGTACAGGCGGTGGACGAAAACGTGAGTACGACCTTGCCCGTCGAGTACGAGCGGCAGGAGACGGCGTTGTACATCTGCTCGCAGTATGTTTTGACGCAGGAGGTGAACGCCTGCGTCAGCGCGCTGGCGGTGGCGGTGGTGAGGGCCTTGGAGTAGTTCAGCGTGATCGTGTGCTCGCCGCGCGCGAGCATATTGCGAACCAAACCGTCGATGGCGGCGGTGTCCTTGGCAGACGTCGGGAGCGACGTGCTTGCCGGCGCTTTGACAAGGCTTGCGAGCGTCGCATTTTTGACGGAGTGATACGGCGCGACCGTCCACGTGAGCGTCAGGCGCGTTTCAGGTTTGACAACGCGCGTCAGAAGCGCCGCAATTTCCGCGCGGCTGACGCTGCGGTCGGGATAAAAGCTGCCCTTTGCGTCCATGCCGGAGAGCAGCCCGCGGCGGTACATCAGCAGAATTTCGCTGCGGTAGGGCGTTTTGTCCGTCACATCGGCGATGTAGTCGCGGCTCGAGTAGGCCGAGGTGACGAGCGAGGCGTTGGGCTCGGTGTACCATTCCTCCGGCACGGCGAAGGCAAAGATGCCCGCCATCTGCGCGCGCGACGCGGGCAGGAGGTAGAAGCCCTCAAAGCTGTTGTCGAGCAAATTCTGGCTCTTCAAATACGAGACATACGGCGCATACCACGCCTCGTTTTCCTTCGCGGCGGGGATGACCGCGTCGCTGCCGGTCGTGTAGATGGCGCGCAGCCGCGCGGCAATGGTCAAAAGCTCGGCGATCGTCACGTTGCCGCTTGGCGCAAAGGAATTCTCGCCGCGGCCGTTGAGTACGCCGTATTCATAGGCCGAGACGACCGAGGGGGCGAACCAGTCGCCGTCTTTCACGTCGGCAAACTGGCCCTCGTAGACGCGAAGCAGCACGAACGGGGCGCTGTCTTCGCTCGTCGTCTCCTCCTGTGCGGGAGCGGCGGCATCCTGCGCGGGCTCCTCGCTGTAAGCAAAGGCGCTGATGCTCAGCGCAAGTGCGAGCGCCGCGACAAGCAGCGCAAAGCGGAACTTCATGGCGTTTGCTCTCTCTTTCTCACATTCTCAGAATTTCACGGGGATCACGGGACTAAAATGTTCTGTTCGCCTGCGGTGATGTCGGCGACATAGGGGTTGAGCATCGAATTCGTCATCTCGAGTACCTGCTCGGGATAGAGCGTGTAGAAGGACTTGCCCTTGTACCAGCCCGCGCCGTCGCCGGGGAGCGTGGCAAAGCTGATGGCGTCCGTCCCGCCCATGGAGAGCGCCTGGTTGGCGAGCCACACGAGGTTGCCGAGCGTCAGGTCGGTCTTGACATATTTTAAGAACGTTTCCGCCATCGCGGGAACGTTTTCAATCTTCATCAGCTTCTGCGCCACGGTCTTCAAAAACGCCTGCTGCGTGCCGATGCGGCCGATATCCTGCCGCCCGCCGTAGCCGGGGTTATCCTTGTCGGAGTTGTGGCGGAAGCGCACGACCTCCATAGACTGCTGGCCGCTCAGGTGCTGGAGACCGGCCTTGAAGTGAATGTGCAGATCTTGGTAGGGGTCGTCGTAGTCCATATCCTCGGGCACGTCGAAGTCGACGCCGCCGATCTGGTCGATGAGCGCGATGAACCCCTTCAGGTCGACGGAGACGTAGAAGTCCACGGGGATGCCGAGCATATCTTCAATGTTGCTGCGCAGCTTTTCCGTGCCGCCGTTATTGTAGGAGGAATTGAGCTTGCGGCCGTTGCTCATCAGCGTGTCGCGCGGCAGACTGACGACGTCGATCTTCTTGTTCTCCGCGTCAAAGCGCATGAGCATATTCGTGTCGCTGCCGCCGGCGTCGTTGTCTACACCGTAGGCGAGGATCGTATAGCAGTATTTTTTGCGCTCTTTGCCGTTAGAAATGGTTTGGATGGCGTCGCTGTCCTCCGCCGTGCCGTCCTGCTGCGTCTGCTGGTCCTCGTTGTTCGTAACGGGCTCAGGCGCGCGCACGACGTACTTGACCGTCGCCACAATGGCCACGGTCAGGAAAAGAAGCGACAGAAGCGTGACGACCGCGCGCTCACCGCGATTTGCGCGTTTCTTCTTTTTCTTCGGCCTGCGGCGCGGCTCGCTTTCGCGGCCGATGCTTGGCTCGTAATAGTCCTTCTTTCTCATCTTGTTGCTCCGATCATTTTTCTTTTGGTTTACAATAATGCATTCTACCCTGCGCGGCGGAATTGTGCAAGAGTAATTTTGCCGCGCGGGAGTCACACTCTTATGTTAGACGCAAAAAGTCGAAAAAAGTTTCAAAATCCCTTGTATTTTTTTCGCGTGGCCATGCCGCCGCGGATGTGGCGCTGGGCCTTGTTGACCTCCAGCACCTCCTTGACCTGCAAGTATAGGCTGCGGTTGAACTGCGGCAGGCGGTCCTGTAAGTCCTTGTGCACGGTGGACTTGCTCACGCCGAATTTTTTTGCCGCGGCGCGCACGGTGGCGCGGTTTTCGATGATGTAGGCGGCCAGCGCGCAGGCGCGCTCTTCCATGTTACCCTTCATGCAGCACACTCCTGACTCATGTTGCTCCATCTATATGCGTGCAGAAGGGGAATATGCGCATCGGGAATGAATACGCGGCAAAAACGTTGTGCAAAGCGGTTCAGGCGTGTTATAATTTCTCTGTCTACACCGAAGACGGCACAAACGAAACGACAGGGAGGTCCTGCATGGAAAATAAACTCATCCGCAGCAAATACTTTTTATACCTGACCGAATTTTTTGCCGGTATGTCCGTCATGGCGGTCGAGCTCGGTGCGAGCAGGCTCATGGCCCCGTACTTCAGCTCGTCGCAGATCGTGTGGACCGTTATCATCGGCGTCATTATGATCGCGATGGCCATCGGCAACGTCTGGGGCGGCAAGCTCGCCGACAAGAGCGCGACGCCCGATAAGCTCTACCGCCGCCTCATCATCGCGGCCATCTGGATCGCGCTCATCCCGTTTGTGGGACGGTACCTGATCGCGGGCATCTCGCTGCTGCTGGCGCTTTTTGTGACGAAAAACTTCCTCGTCTGGGCGGCGCTCGCGGCGTGCCTTGTGATCTTCGCGTTCCCGTGCGTGCTGCTCGGCACCGTCACGCCGTCGCTCACGCGCTTCACGGTCGACAATCTCGACGACACTGGCAAGACCGTGGGCAGGCTCAACGCGCTCAACACCATCGGCAGCATCATCGGAACCTTCGTGCCGACGTTTGTGACGATACCCGCCGTCGGCACGGCGGCAACGTTTTTGATCTTCTCCGGTGTGCTCGCGGCCATCGGCATCGCGTACTTCGTGTTCGAGAAGAAAAAGAGCGTGCCAGGGATCGTCTCCGTCCTTTTGATCGCTGGACTGTGCTTTGCCCTGCCGTCTTACAGCTTCGCCTTCTGGCAGAGCGACATCACGCTTGAGGACGAGTCCATCTACAACTATTTGCAGGTGCAGGACGACGCGAAGCGCACGACGCTCTCGACGAACGTGCTCTTCGGTGTGCAGAGCGTGCAGGTCAAGGGCGACGCGCTGACGGGCATGTACTATGACTACGCGCTCGCCGCGCCCTGCATGGCGGGCATGGACGGCACGGACAACGAAAACCGCAGCGTGATGATTCTCGGCATGGGCTCTGGCACGTACGCGAGCTACTGCACGCGCTATTTCCCCGGCGCGAGTGTGCAGGGCGCGGAGATCGACAAAAAAATTGCCGACATCGCGACGGACTACTTCGGACTTCCCGACAGCGTGACCGTCGCGATCGAGGACGGGCGCGCGTACCTTGCCGCGTCGAAGGAGAAGTTTGACGTCATCATGGTGGACGCCTATCAGGATATCACCATCCCGTTCCAGCTCTCGAGCGTCGAGTTTTTCAATGAAGTGCAGGCACATTTGAAGCCGAACGGCGTGATGGTCGTGAACCTCAACATGACGTCCGCGGAGGACGGCTCGATCAACGAATACCTCTGCGACACGATGGCGAGTGTCTTCCAGCACACCGTCACCGCGCCGGTGAGGGGCAACACGAATACCGAGGTCTTCTGCACGAACGCGGATGACTGGGAGGAGACGTTCCTGTGCAGCATCGCAAAGCTCAAGGACAGCGACTATGCCGATATGATGCGCACGGTCTACTCGAAGCTCACGCCCTATGAGGGCGGAAGCTGCATCCTGACGGACGACAAGGCCCCTGTCGAGGTGCTGGGCATGCGCGTGCTCGACGAGCTCATCGGCGATGAGCTCAACTACTACAAAGACGAACTGAGAACCGGCGGCCTGTCCGCGCTGATCGGTAATTGAAAACAAAAAGAATCCCGCGCCCACGGCGCGGAATTCTTTTCAGGGTAGAGAGCCTCGCGGAGTTTTTACCCGCAAGGGGTACGCAGCATCCGTAAGGCAGCAAAGCTGCCAACGGCTGCCCAGGTGCCGCGCACGGCACGAAATAAATTCAAATCGGTTTTCCGCCGCGACATGTGCGCCCTCCAGAGGGGCTTCTCTT
>ERZ773147.2869-NODE-2869-length-14039-cov-4.780749_pt1 | contig 14039 bp, 9 predicted proteins | sample MGYA00580851_ERZ773147 | MGnify/ENA primary metagenome ERZ773147 (study PRJEB29015, sample SAMEA2737818) | human gut metagenome | biome: human gut; feature: human-associated habitat; material: faeces | place: China | collected 2012 ... | reverse complement strand
TAAAGGATGCTATCGAACAGAAATTAGGAAAACTTGAAAGGTACTTCACTCCTGAAACAGAAATCAATGTAACGCTCAGTGTAGAAAAAGGACGTCAGAAAATTGAGGTAACAATCCCAGTGAAGGGAAATATTATCCGTTCTGAGCAGACAAGCAATGATATGTATGTTTCCATTGATCTTGTAGAAGAGATCATCGAACGCCAGCTTCGCAAATATAAGAACAAACTGGTTGCTCGTAATCAGGGACATCCTACATCATATGCTCCATCAGGTAACAGCTTCAGAAAAGAATTCTTTGATTCAGAAGAAGAGACAACAGAAGACGATGAAGTCCGTATCGTTCGTACAAAGAAGTTTGGTATTAAACCAATGTTTCCAGAAGATGCCTGTGTTCAGATGGAACTTCTCGGACATAACTTCTTCGTATTCTCCAATGCCGAGACTGATGAAGTCAATGTAGTATACAAAAGAAAAGATGGTTCATTTGGTCTGATCGAACCAGAATTCTCATAGAACATATCTATTCAGTATAAGTAGATTTATTGAATGTTATATGACACACACTTAAAGGAAAGGAACTCTTGCCAGATATTCCGGCAGGGGTTCCTTTCTATCTCACAAAACAACATCCTCTATGAGAATCATTCTTCATCAAAAATCTTAATTCCATCTTCTGTCCTTGCAAACCAACAGGTTGTCTCTTCATCCAGAACCACCTGACCGTTTGTCCCTTCCATCAGTTCAGCCCGCAGGCTGCCCATCTCATCTGTCGGAACAAACACTGTCATTTCAACCTTATCTGTGTAAACGGGTTCTAATTGATCCAGATTTCGATTTGCAATCAGATATTGGATTTTCCCCAAATCCGTATAATTCGTCTCAATTCCGAGTTTCACCCCATGAATCCTTGCAATGCTCTCACTGTTCTTCAATCCTTCGATCGTTGCTGCTGTATAAGCCCTGACCAGTCCACCTGTTCCAAGAAGCGTACCTCCAAAATATCTTGTAACAATTACAAGTACATTCGTCAGTTCTCTCCCACGGATCACCTCCAGAATCGGTTTTCCTGCTGTTCCTGCCGGTTCCCCATCATCACTCATTCTTTCTGCTGCCGGATTCCTTCCTATAATGTAAGCCCAGCAATGATGTCTCGCATCCCAGTACTGCTTTCTTGTCTGCTCTAAAATCTCCATAGCTTCTTCTTCTGATGTGACCGGATGCACTTCTGCAATAAATCTGGATTTCTTTTCAACAATTTCTCCATTTCCGCCCTTATATATTGTATGGTAGATTTCCATTTTTCAGTCTCCCATTCTTTTTTTATTTTTGCTATATTTGAAAATATTTCTTTATCTAATATACCATGCTTTTCTATATAAAACTGTATTTTTTCTTAAGATTTTCAGGAAAATTTGAACTTTTCAAATTTACCTTTATTTACATCGGTAAATTTGATATAATCATAGAAGTCAATAAAGGAGGATATTATACGTGAATTACGGAAAATCGAATCTTTCTAGAAGAAAAAAGCAAATTTCTTCTAAAAAGAAAAGGAAAAAGAAGCGAGTCGGCGTACGTTTTTTCAAAGCCCTCATTATTTGTTTTCTGCTTTTGATCGTCATTGGGGCAGCCGGAATTGGCATATATGTAAAAAAAGTGATTGACAATACACCGGAAGTCACAGCAAAGGACATTATGCCACAGGGCTATACAACGAATATTGTCGATTCCAATGGAACTTTGCTTGAGCAACTCAAAGACTCTGATTCTAACCGTGTTTACAAGAAATATGACGAGATTTCACCATACATGGGAAAAGCTTTTGTTGCGATCGAGGACGAACGTTTCTACAAGCATAATGGTATTGATATCCAGGGAATTATCCGTGCCGGTGTTAATGGTGTTGCACATGGCTTCCATTTCACAGAAGGAGCCAGCACATTAACCCAGCAGCTGATCAAAAACAATGTATTCCCTAATTTCATCAATGAGAGTAGGTATCAGCGAATTGAACGTAAAATCCAGGAACAGTACCTTGCACTAAAGATTGAAAAAGAGATGAGTAAGGAAGAGATTCTTGAAGCATACATGAATACAATCAATTTAGGTCAGGGATGCCTCGGAGTTCAGACAGCTGCACAGCGTTACTTTAATAAAGATGCAAAAGACCTGACTCTTTCTGAATGTGCAGTTATCGCAGCGATCACTCAGAGTCCGTCGAATCTGAATCCTGTCAGCAGCCCGGAGAATAATGCAAAAAGACGGGAAAAAGTTCTGAAAAACATGAAGGAACAAGGCTTTATCACAAAGGATGAATACGATGAGGCTATGGCTGATAATGTATATGACCGCATTTCCGAAACAGCGTCAAATACAACTGCATCCAAACCTTACACTTATTTCATCGATGCTGTCATAAATCAGGTTGTAGATGATCTTGTAACTGAGAAGAGTTATACAGAAACACAGGCATATAATCTGCTCTATAGCGGCGGCCTTACGGTCAACGTTACACAGGATGCTGATATTCAGGCCATCTGTGATGACGAAGTTGCTAATGTAGGGGATTATCTCAATGGTGATACAGAATATGGGCTTGATTACGCACTTACTATCCACAGGGCAGATGGTTCTTCTGAGAACTACAGCAAAGAACAACTTGCTTCTTATATTCAGACTGCATGGGGATATGACACTCCTCTTCTCTACGGTTCTGAAGAAGCTGCACAGGAAGCAGTTGATGCATTTAAATCAACGCTCAATATCGATGAGGCTGGCGGAGACACTGTTGATGAGAGAATTGAGCTCTCACCTCAGCCGCAGACTTCTGTTGTTGTGATGGATCAGTATACCGGACAGGTGAAAGCCATCGTCGGCGGACGCGGCGAGAAGAATTCCAGTCTTTCTCTAAACCGTGCCACAGATTCTGCAAGACAGCCTGGATCCTGTTTCAAGATTCTTGCTGCTTATGCACCGGCACTTAACGAAGGAAAGATCACTCTTGCAACAACAATTGATGATGAAGAATATGAATATAAAAACGGACAGTCCGTAAACAACTGGGATAAAAAATACATCGGTCCGACACGTGTCCGTTATGGAATCGAACATTCTATGAACGTCCTTGCCGTTAAGACATTAACTGACTATGTTGGTGAAACGGAAAGTTATGATTATCTTCTTGATTTTGGATTTACAACACTGACTGAAGATGATAAATATTCACAGGCGAAAGCTCTTGGTGGTATCACAAACGGTGTATATAATATCGAGATGACAGCTGCCTATGCAGCAATTGCCAATGGTGGAACTTACATGAAACCGATTCTTTACACACAGGTTCTGGATCATGAAGGAAATGTTCTTCTCGATAACACAACCCCTGAGACACATGAAGTCTTAAAAGACTCCACTGCTTATCTTCTGACAAGTGCAATGGAAGACGTTGTCAACGGTGCCGGTGGAACCGGTGGTTCTGCAAGACTGAGCAACATGCCTGTTGCCGCTAAAACAGGTACCAGCCAGGAAAGCCGTGACTTGTGGATTTCAGCATTTACACCTTATTATACAGCGTCTGTATGGGGCGGATATGATGAGCATAAGACAATGGATCGATTAAGCCAGAACTGGCATCAGAAACTTTGGAGAAATATCATGGAGCGTATCCAGGATACAAAAGGACTTGAGTACAAGGACTTTGAAATTCCATCCTCTGTCGAAGAAAAGACTGTTTGTACTAAAACAGGACTCCTTGCCACAAGCGGTTGTCCTGCTATTACAGAGTATTTCTCAAAAGACAATGCTCCGACAAAGAGCTGCAGTGGTCATTATGTTGCCCCATCAAAAGATTCCAAGAAAGATGATTCTGAGAGTTCTGATGAGAACACACCTGCTACAGGTACCGATTCTTCCGGAACAACCTCATCACCGGATTCTTCCTCTGGTGGAACAACAACCGAACCTGCTGCCGGCGGAGACTCTGCTGGAACAACCGGAACAACTACAGGTGATACTTCCGGCAGCACTACTGGTGGCGACACTGGAAGCGGAAGTACCGCTGGAAGTACCGCTCAATAAGTAAATTATGCGCCGCAAGGCACACCTGAAAAGGAGAGGCTATACAAAACGCCTCTCCTTTTCGCATACTTATATAACTGATTGCTCTTGTCATCCTGTCCGTATCTCTCTGATACAGTTTTCTGCTATCTTGTTTTACGGTTAATATATCTTGCTTTATATTTAGAATATACAATCGTCTGATCTTTATATAAACTATAATATCCGGAAACCGCATAGCTGATTGATATCGCGATCAGATAATATGCTGCTCCTGAAAATCCAAACAGTTCAAATGAAATCAGCATTGCCGTAATCGGACAGTTCGTCACTCCGCAGAAAAGTGCAACCATGCTGGCTGCCGCTGCTAATTCCGGTGAAAATCCAAGTATTCCACCGGCAACACATCCAAATGTCGCACCAATACTGAATGCCGGTACAATCTCACCACCACGATATCCTGCCCGCATCGTAAGTGCTGTAAGTAACATTTTCCATAAAAAATCAAGTGGTCTTGCTTCACCCTTTTCAATAGCTCTTGCGATCAATCCACTACCTGCTCCCATATAATCTTTTGTATTCAGACCTATTGTGATCAGAATGATCACTCCTGCTGCAACAACAATTCTAATATACGGATTTTTCAAATACTTTGTATACAACTGCCCCACTGTTTTTAGCAAGATACAGAATAGAATACTTAAAATCCCACACCCCACTGCGATCAGTGCCATCTTAAGTCCTGTCCCCACAGTAAGTCCCGGGATAGAATGTACTGGAAATGTCTCCGGATCAATCCCCATTCCTGTTGCAAACTCTGCTGCAATGATAGCTGCGATCACACACGGAAGAAGTGCTGCGTAATACATTACCCCCACGCTCACAACTTCCATTGCAAAAACTGCTGCTGCCATCGGTGTTCCAAACACAGCTGCAAACGCTGCACTCATTCCGCACATAATCATCACATGGTGATCAAATTCATCTAAATGAGCCAGTTTTCCAAGCCAATTTCCAATACTTCCACCAAACTGTATCGACGCACCTTCTCTTCCTGCCGAGCCGCCGGTAAGATGCGTCAATAATGTTGACACAAAAATCAATGGTGCTGACAGAAACGGAACATCATCCTTTGATTTAATTGTAGCAAGTACCTGATTCGTTCCTCCGTCCTGCCTTCCTATCTTCTCATACATAAATACAATCAGAACTCCTGCAACCGGCAAAAGCATAAAAATCCAATTATGTGTATCCCTGTATTCCGTTGCTGCCTTGATACATCCTGCAAATACTGCACTCGCACCGCCTACAACCAGACCTGTCAAAACAGAAAGCCCCATCCATTTCAGAAAATTTCCCGTGTTCTGTCGGATCCTTTCATAGTAATACTTTATTACTATTTTTGTATCATGAGAATGTTTTCGTTTTCCCATCTCCGCATTTTCTGTATTTTCTTTTTCTTCCATTTCCATTTACATTTCCCCTCTTGTATTTCTCTTTTATTCCGAACTCTGATTACTTTCTTATGTTCAGATAGAATCCCTTGCCTTATTTATTATAAAATGATTTTCCTCACCATGCAACACAGAAAAAAGGATGGTTTTCTCACATTCGAACGTTTCTTGTTCGTTGTGTCAAACCATCCTCTAAATCAATTATTCTTCTTATACGGTGATGTGAGTGTCAAAAGTAAATTTTGACACTCACTGATGTAACCGGATTGCTCCATTGCTATGCAATTCCCGCAATCCTCGAACACCTCAAACTCCCATAAAATGGCGTATTCACACCATTTTATTCCGTTTTCGGTGTTCGGCGTGTCAATAAGTATAAATTGCTTATTTGTGCGAGCACAAACGCAATTTATACTTTTGACACTTACATCATACTGCTTCTTCTTTTGTATTCACACTCTTGGATTCTCTATCCTCTTTGAATTTATCATAATATGCAAACATTCCTGCAAGGAGTGTTCCTGAAATAGAATGCCATGTACAAGATACTGCACAGATGATTGCTGACTCCGGTGTGGATGCAAACTGTGCTGTTGTTGTTGCAAGGTTTGTTGCAAGTCCTGCATTCTGCATACCTACCTCGATCGAGATTGTTCTCTTCTTCGCTGTATTCATTCCTGTGAGTTTACCAGCTCCGTATCCAAGCAGATATCCAAGTCCATTATGAAGAAATACTGCCACGAAGATTACAACACCGGACTCAAAGAATTTGCTTCCCTGTGAAGATACTACACCGCCGACAACACATGCAAGTCCAAGTACTGCAATACCAGGCATAATTTTCTGAAGTTCTTTGAATGTTTTATTTTTTCCTAACAGATAGTTGAGTAAGAATCCTACTGCTACCGGGAAGATAACTGTTTCAATAATGGATACAAACATAGGTAATCCTTTGATTGAAATATGTGTACCACTTGCCAGCAGTGAAACCATAAGTGGTGTCATAACTGGTGAGAGCAGTGTTGAAACTGTTGTCATTCCTACGGAAAATGCTACGTCTCCTCCACACAGATAAGACATAATATTGGATGACACACCACCAGGACAACATCCGACAAGAATCAGTCCCAAAGCAATTCCATCCGGAAGATTCAATGCCTTTGTCAGTGCAAATGCAAGGAATGGCATAATCAGATACTGAGCGATTGCTCCGATGCAAATATCAAACGGTCTCTGCGCCAGAATCTTAAAATCCTCTGTTGTTAATGTCAGACCCATACTAAACATGATCACTCCGATAATAATAGACTGACAGGTAAATTTATTGGATACCGGATCGACAAACAAAGCGTTGTTAACCCATCCCATCATTGTCGGGACAAAGAATGTCACTACTGCAATGGCAATAACAACCACTGAAGTATAATCTGATAAAAATTTGCTGACTTTTTGTAATGCTTTCATTACAATACCTCCTTAGGATTCTTGTTCACCTAAAATTTGTATTCTTCTTGAGATATATTCAAAGAAAAAAGTCCCTTTTCAGAAATCAATCTGAAAAGGGACGAATATAATCCGCGTTACCACCCTAATTCCGCAAAAATTAATGCTGCGACACTTCACATACCAACATATGCTATCCATATAACGGTGGATCCCGGCGAGGTTTACTTGCAACATGTTCATCTGCTTTCAGCCCGCTTCTTAGAGAGGATATCCTTACCCGGTTATTGTCTGTTCACACCAGCCACAGACTCTCTGAAAATAATGACGGATACGGTTTTGTTCTCATCAACGAATTTTGGTGAACTGTATTTTGTTTACTCTGACATTATAGTCCTCTGAAATCAGAAATCAAGAGTCTATTTTAATCTTTTTCTTGATTTATTTTAATCTTTTTGTCGTAAAAATTTATTTTCAAGGCTTAAATCCACCTGGAAAAATATTCTTTTTCCTGTTGTTTCCCCGCACTTTTCATGCTACACTGTATATAAGAATCATCGGATTTTAACTTTTCATTGCTTTCTTTTGGAAGTGATGTTTTTTTTGTGATTTTATCTGTTTTCTTTCATTATTTTATCTGGTAAAGGGGTGTTAGGGAATGAGTAATGAAATAACGAAAAGACGAAAGCGAACAATTGAAATGACTCAGGGATCTCTTTGGAAAAACATGTTTTTCTTCAGTGTTCCTCTTATATTTTCCCAGATTTTGGAAGTGATGTTCAACTTAAGTGATGTCGCTGTTGTCGGACATTTTGCAGATTACAAAGCACTTGGTTCTGTCGGCTCGACCACTACACTTGTCACACTGTTCACGGGACTTCTGATCGGGCTCGGAAGTGGTGTCAACGTCCAGGTTGCCAATAAACTCGGTGCCGGTGATAAGAAAGCTACAAAAGAAACCATTCACTCTGCACTCATTATCTGTGCAGCGGCAGGTATTTTTGTCTGTCTGATCTGTCTGCTTTTTGCAGGACCAATGCTTTCCATGATGAACACAAAGCCCGAACTGCTCGATCAGGCTGTTCTCTACATGAAAGTTTTTGCACTTGGCATGCCTGCCACGGCAGTTTATAATTTCGGCAACGGTGTCTTAAGCGCCCGTGGGGATACAAAGCGTCCGATGTATTACCTTGCATTTGCCGGAATACTTAATGTCCTATTGAATCTGATCTTTGTTATCGTATTCCATATGGCTGCTGTCGGAGTTGCTACTGCCAGTGCAATCGCACAGTACGTTTCAGGAGGATTGATCCTGATCCATCTGATGCGACGCGATGATGAATGTAAAGTTCGTCTGCGCAATCTGCGTTATCATAACATTTATGGAAAAGGAGTTCTTTATCTCGGTGTTCCATCCGGTCTTCAGAATGCGATTTTCGCGATTGCAAACCTTTTTGTTCAATCCGGAGTCAACTCCTTTGATGCGATCATGGTTTCCGGAAATGCTGCCGCTGCGAATGCAGACAATCTGATTTACAATGTTATGTTTGCCTTCTATGTGGCCTGTTCCAGTTTCATGAGCCAGAACTGGGGAGCCGGGAATAAAGAAAGAATGAAAAAATGCTATCTCGTAACACTTACCTATTCTTTCAGTGCAGGCCTGCTTCTCGGAGGAGCACTCTTCTTCTTTGGGCGCCCATTCTTGTCTCTGTTTGCCACAGAACCAGCCGTTATCGCAGCTGGTATGCATAGAATTAGGATTATGGGATTCTCCTATGCATTCAGCGCCTTTATGGACTGTGCGATTGCATCTTCCAGAGGAATCGGCAAGAGCATTGCTCCTACATTTATTGTTATCATGGGATCCTGTGTATTTCGTATTATATGGATCTATACGGTATTTGCTTACTTCCATACAATTCCATCTCTGTATCTGCTGTACATCTTCTCCTGGGGACTCACAGCGATTGCAGAAACCATATACTTTAAAGTTAGTTTCAAGAAAGTGCTTGCATAACAGAAATGTGAAGCAAGTCATATGAAAATACAAATCTCCCGAAGAAATTTAAGTATAAAAATACTGATTTCTACGGGAGATTCGTATTTTAAGATTTAGATCCTAAAAATTGGTATTAACAGAAAGCTGCTTCTATTTTCTTTTTTATTTTTCGACTTTATTATACTTTTCTTTATCAAGCACGCCCTCTTTAAAGTTCACAATTACATTCGTCGCTGCATCTCCAATTACATTCAATGTAATAACCGCCATTCCCGGAAGATAATTCATTGCCAATACAAGAGAGTAACCGATCATACAAAGTTCTGAACTCATTCCAAGACCTGTCATAACTACATATACCATTGTGGTTCCCGCAACCGGGATTGCCGGTGTTCCCATTGCTGTACAAATAGAAAGAAACGCTGCTACAACAAGAGTGGAAGGTTTAATATCAATTCCGGCTGCTGTTGCGATAAATATAATTGCTACCATATGCATTGCAGTCGTACCATTCATATTAATCGTCATACCTGTCGGAAGAACAAAGCTACTGATTTCAGGAGTACATCCAAGTTCTTCAGTACATGTCTTTGTGTTCAGCGGAAGTGTTGCTGCCGAAGAGTTTGTTGCCGCTGCGAAAAGTCCTATCTTAGCTGCTTTCTTCATAAACGGTACCGGATTTAATCTTGTAGTCAAGAAAATCCCAACCGGATAAATTGTTGCAACAAGAACAAGACTTACAACAATTGTTGTCAAAATCCATACGAGCGTCGGTTTAATATATTCAACACCATATACAGACAGTGTTCTTGAAATCATACAGAAAATCGCCAATGGTCCAATCTTATCAATTAAGAAATTCAAGAACAGCTGAACCACATCGTTCAGATTCTGAAGTACCTTCTTCAAAGGTTCTGTTTTTTCTCCGAGAGCTGTCATTGAAAGTCCAAGGATCAATGCAACTACTACAACTGCGAGAATCGAATTGTTAGAAGAAAACGCTGTAAAAATATTTGATGGTACAGCGTTAATTACTGTCACAAGTGGATTATATCCTTCCATTGTCACTGTTTCTGTTGCTTCCTGTGCCGGAAGATTTACATTAAACCACCCCATACATTTTACAAAATATGCCATGGCTCCGGCAAGGGCAGCTGCTACTACATAAAAGCAAAGATATGTAATAAATGTTCTTCCTGCGATTTTTCCAAGGCGTTCCGGATCTGCCAGACTGCACATTGCAAGACTGAGAGATGTAAGTACAAGAGGAACAATTGCCATCTGCAGTCCTCTCATAAACAACTGACCAATAATATAGAACAATCCAAGTCCTTCAAATCCATCTGTTGTTGTAATGTCCTGGAAGAAGATTGCATTAATGATGTTCCACACATTTTCATTCCCATGACCATTCAAAAACTCTCTCAAAAATAATGAAAGAAATCCGACAACAAACCCTGCAACTACCGCAAAGATCATTCGCTTCACGATTGAATTCTTTTTTTCTTTGTTTTCCATGATTTTCATCCCCAATTCTTTTCTTATTTTTCACATACCTTTGTGAATTTCGTACGTTTTCTATGGTTTTATTTTACCCGTTTGGTAAATAAATGTCAATATATTTTCTGTGTTTCAAACATTTTTATATGCTTTTCACAAATTTTTTGTGCTAATTTTGTTTGTTTTTTTGTACGAAATGTTATTTTTCTGTGTTTCAAAAAAACGAGATAAAAAGACATCGAATCACATATCATAATTCGATGTCTTTTCGCTTTCTTTTTTCATTTTTGCCTATCTTTAATAGATCAACTGAATCTCATGACTTTCACAATAAGCAACCCACTCATCCGAAGGTCTGCTGTCTGTAATAATATAATTTACCTTATCCAACCCAATCAAACTGACAAACGCTGACTGATCAAATTTAGAAGAATCTACAAGCAAAGCAACTTCATCTGCCTGTGCCAGCATTGCTTTCTTGATCTCTGCTTCGCTTTCATTTGTATCCTGAACTCCTTTTTCAATGCTAACACCTTTACAACTGATCAACGCAAGGCTTACATTATACTTTGCAATATTTGTCTTTGCAAGTTGTCCCTGGAGAGAACATGATTTCTTATTATACTCGCCGCCGGTGGAAATAAAATTAATTGCTGACTGCTGAAATTCACGAAATATTTCTGTTGAGTTCGTCACAACTGTAATATCCGTTGAATTCGGAAGCAGTTTCAGTGCCTCCACAACTGTTGTACTGGAATCAGCAACAATTGTATTCTTTCCTTCAAATAGTCCCGTTGCTTTTCTCGCAATTTCCTGTTTCTCTTTTAGATGTTTTGACATTCTTCTATAAAAATGAACTCCTTCTTTCTGAGCTCCTTCATTCCAGATTGCGCCACCATGAACTCTGGTAACAACCCCTTCTGTTTCAAGTTTGTCAAGATCTCTTCGTATCGTTTCTTCTGTCACATTACAGATACGGCTCAGATCTACCACTGAGATTTTCTTCTCCGCTTGTACTTTCTGCCGTATGACCATGATTCTGTCTTTTGCTGCCATACCCACTTTCCTTTCTTCGTTTTCGGAATTCACAGATCCTTTCTTTAATAATACCTCGTTGCTCCTATATTTGGCAATACTTTTCTTCTTTGAATCCATAATATTTCTCCTTTAAAACAAACAGCTTTGCCAAAAAGCAAAGCTGTTATACTTTTGAAAAGCAGATATTCTAAGTTTTAAGCAATTTCAGCTTTATTCTTTATCAATTGCCTCTGCTAATTCTCTCATGTATGCTACATCATCAGCTTCAAGCTCAAGTTCTGCTGATTTTACATTTTCTTCAATCTGTTCTACAGTTGTTGAACCACTGAGCAGATTCAGGAAATCTCCCTGAGCAAGAATCCATCCAAGTGCAAGGTTTGCTACTGTACAATTGTATTTCTCGCAAAGTGGTTTCCATTTATCCATCATGTCCATGGCTGCCTGCATATTATCCGGCTGGAACCATTTCTTCGGGATCTGAGCTCCTACCGGTTTGTAATCTCTTGGGAATGTTCCAGAAAGAAGACCCATCTCAAGTGGTGAGTAAGCCTGGATTGTAACACCATTCTCACGGCAGCAAGGAATAATATCTTTCTCGATTCCTCGATCAAGGATAGAGTACTTCGCCTGAACAATATCAAGCTGTCCCCATTTCAGATATTCTTCGATCTGATTGATATCTACATTTGCAGCACCGATTGCTTTGATCTTGCCCTGTGCTTTCAGATCATTAAGAACATCCATTGTCTTCTGGATCGGCACATAATATTCGCTTCCTTCAATTGCCTGCCAATGTGTCATGTAAACGTCTACATAATCTGTTCCAAGACGCTCTAAAGATGCCTCGATTTCTTTCTTAACAGATGCACTGTTCAGGTTTTTGTAAAGCTGGATTCCGTTTACAACATTGAACATGTCACCTTTCATTTCCTGATCCCATGTAACACCACACTTTGTGATAATAACAACATCTTCACGGTTCATTCCTTCCAATGCTTTTCCAAGGATCTTCTCACTGTTTCCAAAGTTATATCCCGGAGCTGTATCAATCAGGTTTACTCCGCATTTCGGTGCCTCTCTGATTGTATCTACAACTGTCTGAAGATCATGATCTCCGCCCCATGCAGATCCACCACCGATGGACCATGTTCCAAGACCGATTCTTGAAATATCAATTCCTGTTTTTCCTAATTTCATTGTTTTCATTTTCATATTCCTTTCGAAACTGACTCTCTGAACTACTCGTAATCTTTCTTATATTTTGCAAGCATCTCTTCTACCATCTCACGGTTCTGAACTCCAGAAGTTGCTCCCGGATGCTGAACTGCGATCGCTGCTGTACAGTTTGCGTATTCTCCGCATTCTTTCAGATTCTTGCCCTGAAGAAGTGCCGCGATAAATCCTGATGCAAAATTATCTCCTGCCCCGATCGTATCGATTGCTGTAATTCCTTTGCACGCCGGTACGATCATAACACCGTCTTTGTTGCGGATATAACAGCCACGCTTACCAATCTTCATAACTACATTCTTAATTCCATAAGAATAAAGCTTGTCTGCTACCTTATCTTCTTCTTTTTCACCTGTCATGAGACAAGCTTCATCAAAGTTCGGGAAGAAGTAATCCACATAGCTTAATGCTTCTCTGATATCGTCAAGCGTTTCACCGAGTCTTGGCTTTATCATATCGGCGGTAATTGTCATACCTGCCGCCTTTGCCTCTTTAAAAATCTTTACAAGCGTCTTGCCGTCAAGAAGAGGACAGTTAAAGATACTTGCGAGGGAAAGGATTTTTGCCTGCTTCATTTTTTCAAAGTCAACATGCTCAATGTTTTCTTTCCACAAGCTGCCATTGCGGTTTGTAACAAAGGTTCTTTCACCGTCATCGGTTACAAGACCAATGTTCATTGAGGTGTCGATTGTCGGATCAATCTTGATGCCTTCAACATCTATGTTGTCCTTCTCGCAGGAGCGAAGGATAAACTGACCTGCAGCGTCATCACCGATACAAGCGATAATGCCTGTTTTAAAGCCTAAACGGCTGATGATTGTTGCCTCGTTCATTGCGTCACCGCCGACAGACATTGCAATTCTGTCAACCGGATATGACTCGATATCAAAAATATCTCTTGATACCGGACGGAGAGGAATATCAACTACCGCTGCTCCAAGACAGATAACATCAAGTTTTTTCTCTGTATTACTCATCTGCTCTGCCGTCATCGCCAAAGAGCTTAATCTTGTACATTGCACGCTCTTTAACAGCCTTTCTTACTTCACGCTCAACAGCAAGGAACGGCTCGTCCTTGTGAGCATTAATAGCTTCCATAGCAGCCTGGCAAAGCTCTGTGTGAATGTTGATTTTAGCAATACCGAGTGAGATAGCCTTTTTAATGTCCTCGTCACCGATACCCGATGCACCGTGGAGTACGAGCGGAACATCTACTTCTTTGGCAACTGCCTCGAGTACATCGAAAGCAAGCTTTGGCTCTGAAGAATATACGCCGTGAACATTACCGATTGCAACTGCGAGTGAGTCACAGCCTGT
>ERZ773147.2860-NODE-2860-length-14089-cov-3.510118_pt1 | contig 14089 bp, 14 predicted proteins | sample MGYA00580851_ERZ773147 | MGnify/ENA primary metagenome ERZ773147 (study PRJEB29015, sample SAMEA2737818) | human gut metagenome | biome: human gut; feature: human-associated habitat; material: faeces | place: China | collected 2012 ... | reverse complement strand
GTGATCCAGAAATTGAAGAAGGCAGGAATCAAAGTGGTAGCGGCATGCAGCGAACGAAAGACAGAAGAGAAGAAGATCGGAAATGATACCAGAAAAGTATCGTATTTCATTTTTGTACAATTCAGAGAATACTGATCAACAGACAAAGGAGGAAGTAAATGAAGGCCGAATTGCAGGAGAAAGAAGTCCTGGCAATGTATGATGTCAGGGGGATTCAGAACTATATTTTTAAAAGTAATGTGGCGAAGGAAATTATTGGAGCCTCTGCATTAGTAGAAAAGATTGTAACAGGAGGACTTCAAAAATATATAGAAGGACTGGATGCAGAAGTTCAGAAAAACTATATGATCGATTGGGAAAATGATGATGATCAGGCATTTCTGAAAAATCAGGATGTGATGATGCAGGTTATGTTTGTTGGAGGAGGAAATGCTTATGTATTATTCCGAAAAGGATCTGAGTGTCAGAAGGTAAATCAATTTTTGGGAAAATACATTTTAGATGCGACCTATTCGTTAAATTTGTCGATTGCAGTGATTGAAAAGACGGATTCGTATAATGCGGATTATAACAAGATTAATCTTGAGTTGAGAAAAATTAAAGCATATATGTCACTGACCCAGCCAATGGGGGCACTTCCTTTTATGGCAGCAGATACGATTACCGGATATCCTATAACAGGGAAAGACAGTAAAAAAAGCGAATATTTGTGTACAGAGGCAAAATTAAAGAGAAAAGCATTCCCAGAGCAGGAGAGTGAAAAGGTTTTCGACAGAATGGTATCAGAAAAAGGTGACAACAGCCTGCTTGCAGTTGTACATATGGATGGAAATCAGATGGGAATCCAGATTCAGGAAAAAATGAGCCGGATTGGTCCATATGAAGACGCAATTCCAGCAATGAGAAAGATCTCCAAAGAAATTGCGGTGACATTTCGTGATACATTTGACCGGATGCTTGCTTACATGGATGAACTTGCACCAAAAGTAAAGAAAAATGTAAGAAATAAGTTATATCGGGAAATTGTAGTAGCAGGAGATGATATTACGTTTGTATGTAATGCAAAGCTGGCAATTCCTGCAGTAAAATTTTTCCTTGAAAACATTGGTGCTGACAAAAATTATAGTGCCTGTGGCGGTATTGCATTTTTCAACAGCCATTTCCCGTTCTCTGACGCCTATCAGGTGGCTGAGGCATGCTGTGACAGTGCGAAAAAACGTGCAAAGCAGAAATCCTGCAGGGGAAAGAATAACGAAGTTGGAAATTTCCTGGATTTCCAGATGTGTACGAATATCAGAGCAGCCCATCTGGACAGCTATCGTGAAAAGCACTATCTGACTGACGGAGAATATTTCATAGCCCGGCCCTATTTTATACCGGCTAAAAAAGACCGTGGCAAAGTGAATGCAAAAAATAAAAAGTACAGCATTGAAAGAATGGAACAATGGTCTGAGGTTTTCAGCCATATGCCGCGAAGTAAAGCAAAGCAACTTAGAAATATCATCCCTATGGGAAAAAATGAAATAGAAAAGACATTATCATTCCTTGCATCAAGAGGATATAAGACACTTGCGGAGTCGCAGGAGGAATATCAGGTCTGGTATGATGCACTGGAATTGATGGATTTATACATAGGAGGTGACGAGAATGAAATTAACGATTAAACTGCTGAGTGACTCGTGTACATGCTCCGGTGAGACATATAACAGCATGGTAGATATGGATGTGGTGTATGATGAAAATGGTCTCCCGTATATTCCTGCGAAGAGAATTAAAGGATGTATCCGTGAGGCAGCATTAGAAATGATGGAGTTTGGGCTGATCGAACGGGAAAAATATGAGAAAATTTTTGGAAAAGAAGGAAACCATCGCTCAGCTTTTTCACTTTCAAATGCCTATATAGAGAATTACGATCAAATCGTTGCGACATTAAAAGCTTATAAAGATAACGAGCTGGTGTGCCAGCAGAAAGTGTTAAATGAATATACATCGATAAGAACACAGACTGCAGTGGATCTTGAGACAGGAGTTGCTGATGAAAATTCATTGCGAACAATTCGTGTTGTGAATAAGGGGCTGGTTTTTGAAGCGGATTGTGAAATGAATGAAAGTGCTGAAACGGTAGAATTATTAAAACAGGCCGTTTCACTTGTAAAGCATATTGGAGTGTCAAGAACCAGAGGACTTGGATTGGTTGAGATGAGGCTGACTGATTGTACGAAAGAAGCGGTGAAACATGTACAAATTTCCCCAAGCGAATTGAGTGAAAAGAACAGAATCGGTTATAAAATTCATTTAAAATCAGCATTGATATGCAAATCAGCTAAAGGAAATCAGGCAGATACTGAAGATTATATTGCAGGCAGTAAAGTGTTGGGGATGATAGCAGGTCAGCTTGGAAAGGAAAAATATAAAGAACTGATGTCATCAGGAGAATTGGTGGTTTCAAATGCATACATATCGAATGGAGAAGAAAGATGTTTACCTGGACGAATTTCATTACAGAAAAAGAAAGATACAGTGTATGAAAATGGAATTTTACAGACAAGGGATATGATGTATGTAGTGGAAGAGCCAGAGCCTCAAAAGAAAAATAAGAAATCAGAGCAAATGACACCGGCGAACATTGATTATATTACAAAAGATGGAATGGTGGCTGATGTAGTAACAGAGATCAGTTATCATCATCAAAGACCAAAAGATAAATCAATCGGGCGTGCAACAGCAAATAATGATTCCAGTTTTTATCAGCTTGCAAGTATTAGTGTAGGGCAAAGCTTCAGAGGATATATTTATGCAGATCGGAAGCAGGCAGAAATTTTGATCAATGCAATGGAACAAATTGGGAATATCCGTATGGGATACGGAAAGAACAGTGAATTTGGAGCAATTGACTTTGTATTAGATGAATTGAAAGCAGTTACTGCTGAAAAGCAGATGATACATGATGCGATGATCACACTGGCTTCAGATGTAATTCTTTACAATGAAAATGGTGTCCTTACTACAGAAATCGGTGTTATGAAAGAATACCTTGAAAGGCTGTTGGATGTAAAAGATCTGGAGATTATAAATCCATTTTTACAATTTACTACGATTGGTGGATTCAATGTAACATGGAATCGAAGAAAACCAATTTTTAATGCTTTTGGAAAAGGAAGCACATTTTTATTACATTCGGAGACTGGATTTGATGCAGGTTTGCTGAGTGGAGAGTTCCTTGGAGAACGTGTAACAGAGGGGTATGGAGAAATTTTAGTGGAAGAACCTCTGAAAAAGGCAGAGGTTGAGATTAAGAAAAACAGTTGGGAAAAAGTAATTGAAGAAGATGCAAAGGCAGATCGGGCAGGAATCATGCAGCTGCTTTTACAGTCGGAGTTTGAACGCAGAGTTCAAAGCGAAGTTCGAAGAAAGCTGAACGAAAAGAAGAGCAAATATGAGACCAGAAGAAAAGCGTTGAATCCTGCAATTTCAAAAATACGTCTTATTTTTAAGACGGAACTGACATATGAAGCGATGTTGGATCAGATCAAAGGAATAGAGTCAGAAGAAAAGAATGGTCTATGTACAGAATTGACAGCGTTGATCGTTCCGGAACAAATAAAAGTTGAGATAACAGAAAAAATGGAGCAGGACTATCATATAAAATTCAACAATTCGTTGAATTACGAAGAGCTTTATCGACATGTATATCGTGTTTACATTACAGAATTAAAGCAATTTGTCAGAACATTGGAAAAGGAGGACGATACAAAATGAATGCAGTGTTGAAAAGAAAAGTATTGTATGTTCAGGCACAGTTTGAGTCTCCGGTCAATGTATCTTCAGGAGAAAATGAAAGAGTTAGACTCCTGTGGTGGCATTGTGGAATGTGTAATTACAGGAATGCCCGTCGGTGTTGGTGAGCCGGTATTTGATAAATTAAGTGCGAATCTTGGAAAAGCAATTTTATCTATCGGAGCAGTAAAAGGCTTCGAAATCGGAGATGGATTTGCGGCGGCAGCAAGTGCTGGTTCTGAGAATAATGATGATTTTTATAATGATAATGGTACGGTGAAAAAGAAAACGAATCATGCAGGTGGTGTGCTTGGTGGAATGAGCGATGGTTCAGTAATTACATTTCGTGCAGCATTTAAGCCAACTCCATCGATTGCACAGCCACAGCAGACAGTAAATAGAGATGGCAAAGATACAGAAATTGTAATTCACGGAAGACATGACCCGATTATTGTGCCAAGAGCAGTCGTTGTTGTAGAGACAATGGCAGCGGTAACTGTTCTTGATCTGCTGCTTCAGAATATGGGGAGCCGCTTAGATAGCGTAAAAAACTTCTACGAAAATGAGAAAAAATAAGGATAGAGGTTGTACATTTGCTTTGTTTATGATAAAATTAAATTTATGTGTAAAGTTAAGGAGAGTATATGTATAAGTTATTAACGAAAGATGGCATGGCCAAACGAGGAGAGTTTGAGACAGTCCATGGTACGATACAGACTCCTGTTTTTATGAATGTAGGAACAGTAGGAGCAATCAAAGGTGCTGTAAGCACGGATGACCTTCGTACAATCGGAACGCAGGTGGAGCTGTCTAATACCTATCATCTTCATGTAAGAACAGGTGATAAACTGATCAAACAGTTTGGCGGGCTTCATAAATTTATGGGATGGGATAAACCAATCCTTACCGATTCTGGCGGATTTCAGGTATTTTCTCTGTCAGGTCTTCGAAAGATAAAGGAAGAAGGCGTATATTTCCAGTCACATATTGATGGACATCATATTTTTATGGGACCGGAAGAAAGTATGCAGATTCAGTCTAATCTTGGTTCTACGATTGCGATGGCATTTGATGAATGTCCTTCAAGTCGGGCAGACAGAACCTACATTCAGAATTCTGTTGACAGAACAACAAGATGGTTAGAACGCTGTAAAAAAAAGATGCAGGAATTAAACAGCCTGCCAGATACCGTAAATCCACACCAGATGTTATTTGGTATTAATCAGGGTGGTGTTTTTGCGGATATCCGTATCGAGCACGCTAAAAGAATCAGTGAGCTTGATTTAGATGGTTATGCAGTTGGCGGACTTGCAGTAGGAGAGACACATGATGAGATGTACTATATCCTTGATGAAGTTGTTCCATATCTGCCGGAAAATAAACCAACTTACCTTATGGGTGTAGGAACCCCAGCAAATATTATTGAGGCAGTTGACAGAGGAATTGACTTCTTTGACTGTGTATATCCTTCCAGAAATGGAAGACACGGACATGTGTATACGCATCATGGAAAGTTAAATCTTTTTAATAAGAAGTTTGAATTAGACCCCCGCCCAATCGAGGAAGGATGCCAGTGTCCGGCATGTTGGACATACAGCAGAGCCTATATCAGACACCTGCTCAAGGCAAAAGAGATGCTTGGAATGCGTCTTTGTGTTCTTCATAACCTGTATTTCTATAATCATTTAATGGAAGAAATACGTGGAGCAATTGATGAACACCGCTACAAAGAGTTCAAAAAAACCACATTAGAAGGTTTTTTGACACCGGAAGAAGAATACCGGTAATATATTATATAGAAGAATAACGGAGGTAAGGACATGTTATTAGCACAGAGTGCGAGCGCAAGCTCATCTATTACAATGATCATTGCATATGTCATTCTTTTTGGAGCGATTATCTACTTTATGACAATCCGTCCACAGAAGAAGCAGCAGAAAGCAGCAGACGAGATGCATGCAGGAATGCAGGCTGGAGACAGCGTATTGACTACAAGCGGATTCTATGGCGTAATCATCGACATCATGGATGACACTGTAATCGTAGAATTTGGTAACAACCGTAACTGCAGAATCCCAATGCAGAAAGATGCTATTGCAGCAGTGGAGAAGCCAAATCTTACAAAGACAGAAGAAGAGTAATTTCGTTTGAGATAACAGACGAAAAATGAAAAAGCAGATATCCTATATTTGTGATTCTATTGCTGAGGGTTGGATGTTCACCTCCGGGTTTACATTCAATCCTCGCTAAGGCCACAAATATAGGATATCTGTTTTTTGCTAAATTGAAAGTACTCTCCAGTTTAACAAAGACAGAAATTAAGAGACCGCCAATATATAAAAAATGCGCCTTAGAGCAAGCTCTTAATGCGGACGAGCATTAAGAGCGCAGTGATACGAAGCATTTTTTATATATTGGCGGTCTCTTAATTTCGTCTCTCCTGTTCTAAACAGAGAACCCTTTTCATAGGCTATAAAAAAGCCTTTGGTGCAGCCTATGGATGGAATTTCGTATAAAAAATGGATGGAGCGTGCAGCAGGCCTGTTTCTTTCTGCATTAATTGCAGTATTACTCACAATGCTATTTTTAGCAGTGTTTGCATTTGCCATGTTGAAAGGTAATCTTTCCGCTTCCGTAGAAAAAATTGGTTTAATTGTTATGAGTGTGATGGCTTGTTTTGTCGGGGGATTTTTGTGTGGGAAAAAGAATATAAAAAAACGGTATTTATGGGGGCTTGGCGTAGGTGTTTTATATTGCTTGTTTTTTGGAGTAATACGTGTCGGGATGGGGCAGGCATTTGTGACAGATACAACAGCATTTTTTACAATGATGCTGTATTGTGCGGCAGGAGGAATGCTTGGAGGAATGTTAAGCTAAAAAGTTCTTTTCTTACGGGAGGGTTTGTGTTATAATAATCTACAAAGTGTCATCTTAGATGCTTTACATACTAGATCATGAAGTGAGGAGGCGTTATTAATGAAACGTGTAAAGACACTGACCGGAAACAAAACTTACGGTACTACAATGTGTAAAGGTGGATGCGGCGAGTGCCAGACATCCTGCCAGTCTGCCTGCAAGACATCTTGTACAGTAGGTAACCAGACTTGCGAGAGTAATAAATAATTAGAGAGCACAACAGGAAGAATGCTTCCTGATATATGCTTGAAGTAGGGTGGACTGTCTTTTTTGTCAGTTCACCTTATCTCTTGTATGGAAAAGTATGTTTGCAGAGATTACTTTATTGTAAGTTGAAAATATTGTATACAGGAATGTTCTGTATTATATATCTATTTTAAAGTTAGCAGGACATATCTTCAAATTAAAAATATATTTTAGAAAATTAAGTATAAAAAACTATAAAAGAAATAGAAAGGGATATTTAACGTGATTCACCAGTATAAAAATAATGGATATAATATTGTCATGGATGTGTGCAGTGGTGCCATTCATGTTGTTGATGATGTAACTTATGATGTCATTGCTTTATATGAAGAAAAAAGCTTAGAAGAAATAGAAAATGAACTTTCTTACAGCAAGGAAGATATTGAGGAAGCATATAAAGAGGTAACTTCTTTAAAAGAAGAGGGACTTTTATTTACAGAAGATATTTACGAAGATTATATTAAAGAGGTAAAGAGCAGAAAGACAGTAGTAAAGGCACTTTGCCTGCATATTGCGCATGATTGTAATCTTGCCTGCCGCTATTGTTTTGCAGAAGAAGGAGAGTATAAAGGACACCGTGAACTTATGAGTGCAAAGGTTGGAAAGGCTGCCCTTGATTTCCTTGTAGCCAATTCTGGAAACCGTCATAATCTTGAAGTTGACTTCTTTGGCGGTGAGCCAACAATGAACTTCGGTGTTGTAAAGGAAGTTGTAGAATATGGACGTTCTCTTGAAGAAAAACATAACAAACATTTCCGTTTCACTTTGACAACCAATGGTGTGCTGTTAAATGACGAGATTATGGAATTTGCCAATAAAGAAATGGACAACGTTGTTTTAAGTGTCGATGGACGTAAAGAAATCCATGATTACATGCGTCCTACAAGAAATGGTAAGCCAAGCTATGACCTTATCATGCCGAAGTTTATCCGTTTTGCAGAGTCCAGACATCAGCAGAAATACTATGTAAGAGGAACATTTACCAATAGAAATCTTGATTTTTCCAAAGATGTTCTTCATCTTGCAGACTTAGGATTTGAACAGATTTCCATGGAACCAGTTGTTGGACAGCCAGAAGAGCCGTACGCAATTCAGGAAAAAGACCTTCCACAGATTTTTGATGAGTATGACAGACTTGCAAAAGAAATGATTAAGAGAGAAAAAGCAGGAAAAGGCTTTAATTTCTTCCACTTTATGATTGACCTTACAGGTGGTCCATGTGTAGCAAAAAGACTTTCCGGCTGTGGAAGCGGAACAGAGTATTTAGCAGTAACACCATGGGGAGATTTATATCCTTGTCACCAGTTTGTAGGAGAAGAGAAATTCCTTCTTGGTAACGTTTTTGATGGAATCAAGCGTACCGATATTTGTGACGAATTCCGTTCCTGCAACGTATACACAAAGAAAAAATGTAAAGACTGTTTTGCGAGATTCTACTGTAGCGGCGGCTGTCCTGCAAACTCTTATAATTTCCATGGAACAATTGATGATTCTTATGATTTAAGTTGCGATATGGAGCGTAAGAGAGTAGAATGCGCAATTATGATTAAGGCTGCATTAGCAGATACAGAAGGCGAAGAAGAATAGATGGAAAAGTGGTTTATCGCTTCAAAAAGAGCAGATTTTAATAAAATTGGTGAGATATTTCATATCAGCCCGGTAACGGCGCGTCTGATGAGAAATAGGAGCTTAACAACAGTTAGGGAAATGCAGCGTTATCTTTATGGTTCTCTGTCTGATTTATATGATTCTCATCTTTTGAAAGATGCCGATAAGGGAGCGGAAATCATAAAAGAGAAGATAGAAACAGGCAAAAAGATTCGGATTATTTCGGATTATGATGTAGATGGTGTTTCATCAAACTATATTTTATATCAGGGATTAAAACGCTGTGGTGCGGATGTTGATTATAAGATTCCTGACCGTGTGGAAGACGGTTATGGAATTAATGAACATCTGATAGAAAAGGCAGCAGAGGACGGAATTGATACGATTATCACCTGTGACAATGGAATTGCGGCAGCAGAACAGATTGCTTATGGAAATTCTTTAGGACTCACCCTGATTGTGACAGATCATCATGATATTCCGTTTCAAAGGCAAGAAGATGGAAGCATTTCTTATAATTTGCCGTCAGCCGCTGCCGTTATTAATCCGAAGCAAAAAGATTGTCCGTATCCATTTGAAAATATATGCGGAGCGGTTGTTGTCTACAAGTTTATTCAGGTGCTTTATGATTTGTTTGGAATTGACCGTAGAGAAAGTGAAGTATTTCTTGAGATTGCGGCGATGGCAACAGTCTGTGACGTTATGCCATTGTGTGATGAGAACCGTATTATCGTAAAGGAAGGCCTGCGACGGATACAGCATACGAATATTACCGGGCTGCAAGCTTTAATTGAGGCAAATCATCTTGAAGAAAAAAAGATATCTTCTTATCACTTTGGATTTATTCTCGGTCCGTGTATTAATGCTTCCGGTCGTTTGACCTCTGCAAAAGATGCGTTAGAACTTCTTCTATGCGAAGATAAAGAACTTTGCAGGCAGAAAGCAGAAGCACTCACACAGCTAAATGCAGAGCGAAAAGAAATGACAGCTAACGGGGTAAAAGCTGCAAAAGAATATCTCGAAAGCACGGGACATGCAAACGATAAGGTACTTGTTGTATATCTTCCAAACTGTCACGAAAGTATCGCCGGAATTATTGCCGGAAGAATGAAAGAACATTACCATAAGCCAGTATTTGTCATCACAAGAACAAAAGAAGGATTAAAAGGCTCTGGCCGTTCTATCGAAGCCTATCATATGTATAAGGAAATGAACAAAATCAAGGAATGTTTCGATAAATTCGGTGGGCACCCGATGGCAGCAGGATTTTCTATGCAGGAAGACCGCTTAGAAGAATTCCGGGAAAAATTAAATGCCAACGCAACCCTTACCGAAGATGATTTCGCAGAAAAAGTTCACATTGATGTAGCCTTGCCGATATCTTATTTATCCGAAAGTCTCATCAATGAATTTGAATTACTAGAACCATTTGGAAATGAAAACACAAAACCGCTCTTTGCACAAAAAGACCTTTACATAAAAGGAATGCGGGTACTCGGAACAACAGGCAGATGTTTAAAACTCTTCCTGTCGGATGCCAATGGAACAAGCATAGATGCCATGTATTTTGGAGAATCCGATGTATTTTTAGAAGAACTCATCTCTTTTTGTGGAAAAGAAGAGGCACAGAGAATTCAAAAAGGCCTGTCACATCATATATGGATGGATGTGACTTATTATCCACAGGTAAATGAATGGCGAGGGCAGAAGAATATCCAAATCGTCATCCAGAATTATCGTTTTAAAAATTTATGAGATAAATTTTTTAGTGCTTCTTTCGCATATTTTTTCGTCTGTTTAGATTCCCAATTAATAAAAAACTATCCTAATTTGACAAATAAGGCGAGAATCAATAGAATAATATGAGGATGAAAAGAGAGATACATCAAAATCGCTATGAATTAAGAGATAGATAAGGAGAAAATATGGAACAGGAGAAAAAACAGCCAGATGTCAGATTGATAGGATTAGATTTAGATGGAACAACGCTCACTTCAGATAAGGTGTTAACTCCACATACAAAGGAAGTACTTGAGAAATGTCTTGCGGAAGGGATTCAGGTTTTACCGGCAACAGGAAGAGTAAAATCGGGTATTCCAGAGTATTTAACACAGATTGAAGGAATGAGATATGTTATTTTATCCAATGGTGCAAGTGTATTAGATTTAAAAGAGGATAAAGTTCTTTATCAGAATTGTATTCCGTGGGAGAGAGCATTGGAGTTATTCGATGTGTTAGAAACATATGATACATTTTATGATATTTATGCATTAGGAGCTGGCTGGTGTGAGGCTCGCTTTTATGATAATGTAGAAAACTATGGAATTGAGAAACATATCGAGAAGCTGGTTCGTACATCACGCAATCGTATTGATGATTTAAGAGAGTGGATGAAAGAAAATAAAGCTCCAGTGGAGAAGATAAATATGTTCTTTGCAAAGGAAGAAGACAGACAGAGAGCTTTCCGTGAACTTGGACAGATAGAAGATTTGGCGGTTACCTGTTCTCTTGGTAATAATCTTGAGATTAATGGGGCAACTTGTAATAAAGGAGATGCGATGCTCAATCTTGGAAAAATTCTTGATATTCCGATAGAAAGTATTATGGCGTGCGGCGATGGCAATAACGATTTTGAGATGGTTAAGATGGCTGGTGTCGGTGTTGCTATGAAAAACGGAGAAGAGTCTTTGAAAGAGGTTGCAGATTTTGTGACAAAGACAAATGATGAGGAGGGCGTAGCATACGCTATCGAGCATTTTTGTAATGTGTAAGTAGAAATAAACGTTTTTCTGTTGTTTTTTACATAAAAAATCTGTTATAATTAATCATAAGAAGAAAAAGCGCGAAGATAAAAGTCTGTGCTTAATAGTTTTATGCCTGATTTGGGGGCAGAAAGGGTGGACAAAGTGAAAAAACTTGAAGATTATGTCATTAATATTCCAGATTTCCCAAAGCCGGGAATTATTTTCAGAGATATTACCTCTATTTTACGTGATCCGGAGGGACTGAAACTTAGCGTACATGAATTAATGCATTGCTTAGAGGGAACAGAGTTTGACGTAGTTGTTGGAGCGGAATCCCGTGGATTTTTATTTGGTATGCCTCTTGCTTACAATAAAAGCAAGGGATTTGTTCCTGTCCGTAAGAAAGGAAAGCTGCCAAGAGAGACTGTAAGCAAAGAATATGCTTTAGAGTATGGAACAGCAGAGATTGAAATCCATAAAGAGGACATTCGTCCAGGACAAAGAATCGTATTTGTAGATGACCTTTTAGCAACTGGTGGAACAGCAAAGGCTGCGATTGATCTGATCGAAGAACTTGGTGGCGTTGTCGTAAAGGTTCTGTTTGTTATGGAACTTGAGGGATTGCATGGCCGTGATGTATTAAAAGGCTATGATGTAGAGTCTGTTATTACTTATCCTGGAAAGTAATTTTGAAGGAAAAGAAACTGTGTGGATGGAATTTTTCGGAAACACAGTTTTTCTTTGTGTAAAAATTGTTCTGTAGTTATAAATTTGAATTTTCATTTGCAATTTCTTTCTTTAAATCCTGCATTTTGCTTTACAAAAAGAAGAAAATGGAGTATTATGAAATATACTTAATTTTACAGAATAGGTGGAAGAATAGAGTGGAACATTTAAATTTATTACAGAGAATAGAGAAGAAGTCTTCCGAGTTCAGTAAAGGACAGAGAAGACTGGCTCAGTATATTACAGAGAACTATGATATTGCGGCATATCTTACCGCTTCAAAGCTTGGAAAGGAAGCAGGAGTCAGTGAGTCTACAGTGGTTCGTTTTGCTTATCAGCTTGATTACGAGGGATATCCAGAGCTGCAGAAGGCAATTCAGGTTATTGTAAAGACAAACTCAAACTCCATTCAGAGAATGTCCCTTTCCTCAAAAAGATATCAGGAAAAAGGTGTATTAAAGAGTATTTTGTATACAGATTCAGAGCGGCTTCGCGATACGATTCAGAGCGGTGTAGATGAGGAAGAATTTGACAGATCCGTTATGCTTATCAATGATGCAAGAAGATTATATATTTTAGGTGCGAGAAGTGCGGCTTATCTTGCCGGTCTGATGGGATATTATTTTAAGGTGATGTTTGACAATGTAATTATCGTAGATGCCAACAGCACGTCCGAGACATTAGAGCAGATTTACGATATCAGTGATAAGGATGTTATGATGGGAATTACTTTTCCAAGATATTCAAAGAGAACCATCTGTGCGCTTCAGTATGCGAAGAATCATGGAGCGAAGACAATCGCACTTACCGACAATATGCAGTCTCCAATTGTAGAGTATGCAGATTGTAAATTGATTGCAAAGAGTGATGTAATGACAATCGTGGATTCTTTAGTATGTCCGTTAAGTGTGGTGAATGCGATGGTTACAGCGATTGCATTGCTTCGTAAGGATGATGTAGAGAAGCGTCTTATGGCACTTGAAGAACTCTGGAACGAGTATGATGTTTATAACAGGAGTTTACTATAATGAACAAAGTAATTATTGTAGGCGGAGGGGCAGCCGGTATGATGGCTGCCATTTCTGCGTCTAAAGAGGGGAAAAAGGTCTGCATTCTTGAAAAGAACGAAAAACTTGGCAAGAAGCTTTTTATTACGGGGAAAGGCAGATGCAATATTACAAATGCCTGTCCGGCAGACGAATTTCTTACTCATGTGGTAACAAATCCAAGATTTTTATACAGTACATTTTCTCAGTTTAATAATGAGGATATGATGGACTATTTAGAAGAAATTGGTCTTCCGATAAAGACAGAGAGAGGACAGAGAGTATTTCCACAGTCCGACCGGTCTTCGGATGTAATTGATGCATTAAAGAAACAGTGTAAAAAAGGCGGGGTACAGATTTACTATCACACAGAAGTAAAAGAACTGCTTTTTGATGAAGAAAAAGAAAACTGTGTCGGTGTACTTTTGTCTGACGGAAAGAAAATGATAGGAGATTCTGTTATCCTTGCCTGCGGCGGCTTTTCCTACGCTTCTACCGGTTCCAATGGAGCAGGATATACACTTGCAAAGCAGGCAGGACATAAGATTAAGTCTATAGAGCCATCTTTAGTTCCATTTGAGATGAAAGAAACGTGGTGCAAAGATTTGATGGGACTTACTTTAAAGAATATAGGGGTGCGTATCAAAGCAAAGAAAAAGACAGTTTATGAGGGGTTTGGAGAATTTCTCTTTACGCATTTTGGAGTGAGTGGTCCGCTTGTTCTTACAGCAAGTACCTGTCTTGGAAAATATCAGAAAGAGTTAGAGGCAGGCGAATTAAAACTGATTCTTGATTTAAAAGCCTCTCTTACCCCGGAACAGTTAGATAAACGGTTTTTAAGAGAATTTGACACTTATCGTAATAAAAATATTTCTAATGTGATGGAACGTCTTCTTCCAAAGAAAATGATTCCTGTAAATGGACGTCCCTCTGCTGCCATCGCATCAACCGTTGCCTGGTAGATATGCTCCTTACAGAACTTATCCACTTCCTCTGTATAAAACGGGCTCGGTGAAAAAGTACCCA
>ERZ773147.2852-NODE-2852-length-14119-cov-5.722270_pt1 | contig 14119 bp, 15 predicted proteins | sample MGYA00580851_ERZ773147 | MGnify/ENA primary metagenome ERZ773147 (study PRJEB29015, sample SAMEA2737818) | human gut metagenome | biome: human gut; feature: human-associated habitat; material: faeces | place: China | collected 2012 ... | reverse complement strand
TTCAAAATGGTTCCGGGTGCATCGCACCAGGAACCATTTTGTCTACAGTCTGAAGCACCCTTAGGGGTGCTTTTTAGTCTGCTGTCATTATATATAATATAAATCATTACTGAATCTTTCATAATATCTGTGATAACAAACATAAGGAGGAATTAAAATGGTAAAACGTTATTTTGGCAGCCGTGGGTTGCAAAATACAGTAAGAAAAGTAAAGACAGAATTTCCTGAATGTAAGATTTCTTACAAAGAAGAAGATAATATAAAGACCGTATCATTCAAATTTGATCCAGAAGAAAGGAAAAAGTATAAACTGTCAGATGGATTTCGGACATATCATTTCCGTAATGATCATCTCATCCTGTCAAATGGATATCTTGACCCGTTCAAATATGACAGGTTGGATATGACAATCGAAAAAGCAGAATTGGATTTTGATGTAGAAAAAGCAGCTGATTCCGTAACAAAAATAAGGGCAGCATTGGCCGCATGCCAGGAATTTCATGATTCAGCAGTCATAATGCTTGGAAATAAGTCAGGGTATGAGTGTGACATCAAGTTTGTACTAAATGACATAGAACGTGTTTATCATATGAACATGAAGTCTGAAGATGTGCATCTTGAGAAACTCGATCCAGAGACAGAAATAAATGGTGGGGTCAATACTCCACTCAAACGTTTAAAACCAGAGGTTGTATTCAAGATACTAAAAACAACCCATCCTGGCCTATTAACAAAAGCCACAGAATATATCAGCGGTATCCGCGAGGATAAGGCTGGGTGGACATCAGCAGAAGACGCCTATGTTAAGGCTTGGAAGAAACAAACATATGAGTCTTTTGGGCTAAAGCCACTTGATGTATTGATTGATATCCCTGATTCAAGATTGGTTGGCAAATTCGTTAAGTTTCCGATGCGGCATCTTATTTTAATTGACGGATCTGAATATGCATATACGGAATTCCCATTAGAAGCCATTCCGTTTGAGGAATATGCGGCAGAGAGGAATGTCATCCTTACCGGTTATAAGAAAGATGTCATGTATGTATGCAAGGAAACTGGCGTAATCCCCCAGAATGCGATTGAAATGATGAATACATATAAAGGGAATGCTGGGCCTGTGGTATTGATGGATGCGGATGAAGCAATAAGAAACATCCGTTTGGAAAAACTTACAGATCCATTGGTAGATATCGTAAAGAAACTGAACAGGTCAATGAAACTATATGATCATAAACCTTCCTTCACTATCACATTGCGAAAACAACGGGAAGCTTGTGAGGTAAGACGGATTGACATCAATGAAAATGGGTTTATCGCAAGAATTGATATCAATATGGTCTCCGCATCTGTATCAGAGCCTTATACCATGTATGCTGGAAAGAAAAAGGAAGTGGAAAAGAAAACAAAATACATGACAGCGTTCTTAGAGGCATTGGATAAGGAATTAAACCGTGCAAGGCATGAGCCTGAATACTTTGGTTATATCTATGCGGCAAAAATGAAGATGGGAGGATTCAAACGAAAGGGATTCATTGACAGTGAAAATAAGTATCTGATTGAGTTTGAGTTTCCCGACAGTAACCAGACTTTGTGGATGAGCCCATATGATTATGAGATAGGAATTAACAATGAATCATATGTATTACAAAGGCCTGAATTAATAGAACTCATTAACGTGGCAACAGAGATATTCAATCAGTTGGGGACACTATACGATTCATAAATAATTTCCATCAAGAGCTGTACATCGATAGAAATCATCAGATTCCTTTATTGTTTCCAAACATAGAATCCATGATACCAAAATATAAAAAGGAGGTGCACCTCCTTTTTTAGTTGACACAGATTGGTTTATAATTTGATGGATCCTGCATATATGCAGCCAGTGTAGCAGGATCTGCTGAAGATGCAAACGTTGGGTCATACAACTTCCAAATGTAGGAATCAAGTACTTTGTCATACTGATAAACATTTACCCAGGCATGATACAACCCATTAACAAAACCAAACTCTATCTTAGCAGGAATTCCTTGTGAACGGAGCATGGCAACCATGACGGCCGCATAGTCAAAACAGATTCCTTTATTTTCGTGGTAGATGGATTCAACATCAGGTACATAGTTCTTGTCCGCAGACGAATTAATCGCATTAGCTTTTTCGTAATCATAATCATATTGGCTTACATATTGATAAACAGATGAAATATAGTCAGAAACATCAGAATGAAGCGACTTGAGACAGGTGGCCTCCTGGATAAGTTCCATATCATCATCATAACTTACGACTGCATTGGGAGACAGATACGGAGACAGTTCATCATCCATAGATACATTAAGTGATTGTGACGCAATAATATAATATTGATTTCCATATAAGTGTTTATATACAGATATATTATATGTTCCATCTCCGTATGCCATTGGAATAATATGCTTCGTTTTTGATGGAAGAGAATAAGTATATACTTTATTTCCATTATAAGAAAGAATAGCTTTTGCATCTGAGTCCCCATCGTACTCAATGGTGACTGTCCCATCTGATACATAATCTGTATTAATACTTATAGTATGACTTCCTGTTGCTGCATTGGCGTAAGTTTCTATATCCCAATATATCAGCATGAAGACTATTGCCAACATAAAAACATAAAATTTAATAAAGATCCTTTCTTGCTTCATAAATAAATACCTCTTTTTTCATTTACAAGGTAAATATGAAATATTGGATATGTAAAAACATTCTTTTTGTCAGACAGAAACATAATTCAACATACTAAAATAGAAATTACGATAGAAGGGAGAATAAAATATGAAATGCTTTTATCATTTAGATGATGATGGACATGCGGCAGCAGCCGTTGTCATCAACCACACAAGAAATATGAACCCAGATGATTATATAGAAATTGACTATGTAACACCAATCCCTATTGAGAAAGTAAATCCGGGGGAAGAGGTCTGGTTTGTCGATTATTCGTTTAAAAAAAATACAATCCATTATATTGATGAACTTGAAATGATGGGATGTAAGATTTACTGGATTGATCATCATGAATCGTCACTAAAACTGTTAGAGGAGAGTCCCGAATATAACAGACTGAATGGGATCCGTGCAAATGGAGAGAGCGGCGCTTTATTAACCTTCCGATATTTATGGCCTGAAAAAGAAATTCCGTATCCATTGCGATTAGTCAGTGATTATGATTGTTGGAAATTTGAATGCGGGGATGATTCTGTGTATTTCCATCTTGGAATGCAGGCTATGGATAACTCTGCTTTTAGCAGGGTTTGGCAAAAATTATTCTTTTCACCTTATGATAAAGAATGTTTAAACGGGATTTTAAATACAGGAAAGACGATAAAAAACTATGTTGATTCCACGAATGAATATTATGCGGGTCATTATGGATACGAATCAGAACTGGATGGCATCCCATGTTATGTAATCAATAACAAACAGAATTCATGGATATTCGGAGAGCGTTACTACACTTACCCACTTTGTGTGGTATACGTTTTCGATGGCTCAGAGTATGTCCACACATTATATTCGAGTCATCCAGATATAGATTGTGCAGAGATTGCTGGCAGATATGGAGGTGGAGGACACAAGGGTGCAGCTGGTTTCTCAACCAAAGAACGTTTGTTGGAAAGAAAAATTCTAAAGGATAACCTGACATCATATCACGTCCAGTAATTATGGAAATTTTCGTAGCTTTTCCTCATATCATGATTCTTTTATTTATCCAATGAAAAAACTCACCATAATATTCATGAATATTGATTAATGGAGAGATGAATAGCTCCATATGAAGGAGGATAATAATCATGAAAGAGAATCGTTTTGCTACGGATGACTTTTTTAAAGCAGATGAGGTCGATGCTATGGGCATTGAGGAGTTCCTTGTTGAACAGGAAATGTACTTAGACCACCAGGCTGGATTACGCAATTACCATGGACCGAATGACGGATATCCGGACCGTGTGTACGATGAGATGCGTTCCGGAGTTGGATGCGAATATTTTGGGTAAGTCCGAAATACAAAAGAGAAGCCAATGGAGGCTTCTTTTTTGTTTACTGTATCAATGGGATCAATCAATTTACAAAAGATCATTAAAATATGTAAATGAAAAGATATACTCCAAAAAATCTCACATAATATATTTGAAACCAATTAAAAGATATCAGGAGGTAATTCAATGAAAAGATTCAATGATTATGGAAATGACTTAATGGCAATGGTTGATTGTGTGCTCAGTCCTGTACAGTTAAGAAATGCAGGCATCCGTGCAGACCTTAAGGCTACGGATGAGTGTTATGAGGCAACCATTAACATGCCCGGTGTCAAAAAGGAAGATATCGAACTTAAGTTTGAAAGTGGCTATTTGATTGTTTCAGCAACACAGAAGACAGAGGATGAGGATAACGGAGAAGGCTATTTGCTGCGTGAGAGATCCGTCGTATCATTCGAGAGATCCTTCTCCATCGGTGAAGATGTAAAAAATGATGAAATTAAAGCTTCTTATACTGATGGCGTCCTGAAAGTTACCATGCCCAGGATCCCTAAGCCGCCGGTGAAGGACAACAGTATTAAGATTGATTAAAAAAAGGGCATCTGCCCTTTTTTTAATTCTTATACAAATACACGGATGAAAATTTTCTATGGAACAATAAACATGTTTCGGCAATGAATATGATCATATCATTCAGACTTTCTTCTGAAATTTCATCATTCAGTAAATACTCATTGCGTGGAGTACCGACAACTCCACAAATGGATATATCCCCAGATGCAGGCAGATTCTTTCCGACACCTAATCCAGGTTTAAGCGGATCTGGAGAAAAAAATACTTTCCCAATATTTTGGGACAAGCCCAATGAAGCGTCACAGGCAACTATGTAAGCGTCCGGATATTGCCTGTAGATTTCTTCAAGAGTATCTTCCAGATTAAGTGCATGTACCGGCCGTTCCATAGTCCCATACACAATGATGTCATCATCAGGTCTCTTAATAAGACTGCCGGCCATCGGAGCCAGACAGTCAAATCTTACACGGTTTGTTCCAATCATAAGAAATACAATCGGGCAATCCTGCTTTTTCTTATTGATAGCATGTTCCATCATTATATCCACAAGTGTAATACAATCCTGCTCACTAAAACTGTCAAAATACACGGGTTGCCGGCTTTTCCCATAGTCGTTTAAAAGATTCAATAATTTTCCCAGGTTCATCATAATACCTCTTTCTTTCTGTTTTATTTTCTTTGGTATTTTTACTGGAATTTTTGTAGGTTTAACATAACGATTGTAATCCCATCTCCAATACTCCTTTAGTCATTGCTAAAATTATTATGTTGAAAAAAAGAGCCTGTTATCAGATATCAAATAAATACATATTTTTATTAGCAAGTTGGGGAAAGGAGAAGATATGTATAAAACCGTAAATAAAGACTCTGAATTCTGGAAATATGATTGCTTAACAGGGAAAAAAGAGTTGATAGGAGACAAAGATGACTTGCTCCTATATGTATATAGAACAATAAAATTAAAGGGAAAACAGGCCTTTGCGAATATCGCGAATACCATTGAGGAAGCAGAGATTTCATTGGATGCAGATTATCATTATGAAGATCCATTCAGCGCGCATTTCCTGTTTGGTGAGTATATAAAACGATATGCATTCACAGATGGGTATGGATTATATATAAGACCGAAGGATTTTAAAGAAGAGGCTTTGAGACGTTTCCATGGTTGTCCATGCATGGAACAAGAAATCTCGAAAAAAGATCCTTACGTCTTCCGCTATGACCCGGTTCCTTATACAGGGGTCTTGTCCAACAAAAACAATTGGAGAAAACCAAAAATAAAAAGAACCTTAATTCTGGCAGCAGATACGGAATATGGAAGATATATACGCAACAAGGCGTATCAGGATAGAGGAGGCAGATGGTTTAGGAATGTAAAACCACATGAAAGCTGGAAGAAAGAAAAGAAAAGGAAACAGTGGATGTAGTATGTGGACCAAACGCCCAAATGGGGTTAATGTGGAGGGCTGAAAAATCAGTGGAAGTTTGTGCTTAAGTATTGGATCCTTCACACAGGAACAGAAAACCACATAATAGTGTTATAAAACGATAGGAGAGGAGCTAATAATATGAGATTAATAGCAGAAGCAAATAATAACCCAGAGCTTTTTTCAATTCAGGTATCATGTACAGGGCATGGATGGGACCAGGGAGTCAGAACACCTTGTGGAAGACTATGGGAAATCACAGCAACGGATATCCTGAAGCGAGAACATAAAGATTATGCTGGCTGCAGTGATTCTTATTATGGATTTGTATGTCCAAAGTGTGGATGTTTCACGGAAATAGAATCATCAAAACTAAGAGGATTTCCAACTCAGATGGCAAAGGTATATGCATCACAAAATAAACCTTATGAAAATGACCCATATAGCATGGGAATTTAGAAAGAGGACGAAGTCCTCTGAGATTGCGGACAAGACAGGAGCATCCACAGCAACCATCAGCAGGGTGAACCGGTCCCTGAATTATGGAAGCGATGGATATGACATGGTATTTTCCAGGCTCCAGGTGGACTGTGGAACAGGGGAGCCGGAGAATAAAGAATAAGCAGATGTATTAAAACACGAAACCTTTAGAGCATGAAAAGAACGGATAATCCGCCGGATGAGAGGCTGGAATATCCGTTCTTCTTTTATTGATCTGAATCTATCGTTAAATTGATTCTATCGTTAATTTGCGTCTTATTTCTTACGCTGCGGCGGGTTCTCCTCCCGCAGCTGGTCTGCGATCATCTCGATCATCTGCGTCTTCAGATAGACATCAAAGGACAACTCACATATGAATGAAAAAAGCTGCAGATAATTCTTATCCTCCTCATCCACCGGCACGTCCTGGAAGGTCTTGCGGGAACGGGCGAACTTGGCGGTGACATCCTTCATCAGGTTGCCCATCTCACCCTTTTCCAGGGTAAATACCTCGGTATAAATATCCTCCAGGGACAGGGGCGAATCCTTGCCTGAAAAGTGTCTGGATGTGATGGGGCGGAACAGTTCCTCAATATCATGAAAGGATAGCAGGCTCTTGAAATAATAGATAAATATCAGCATGAGCATGTGGTCCTTGGAATACTTCTTCTTAACGGGCGGAGGGAGCAGGTTGTTCTTGGCATAGTTGTTGATCATGGTCTTGGTCAGGACCTTGTCCTCAGGGTGCCGCCGCATGTCTTTTAAATGGCTTTCCATAAAGGTAGTAACCTGGTCCATATATAAATCAATGTCAGGTATATCTTCCGGCTTAACATGGGACAGGCCTCCCAGATAGGCCAGCAGATCCCGAACGCGTTCTTCATTTGTCTTCATCTGTCAGTCACCTCTGTCTTTAAAATCACATTGCTATATCTATTATATAGTATTCAATACTAGATGACAAGGGGCAAATGTCCTTTATTTTGTAAGGGTTCTAGGAGGTGAAAAATATAAAACCGAATTTTTACACCAATTTTACACCAATTATTTTAAAATTGCAATATTGAGGGAATGAAAAGAGCCGGGCAGCGGAGGGGATGCGCCTGGCGTTAACTCATTTGTTGTCTAAATATTCTTTGAATTGATTAATAATATCATCCGAGGGACTGGAGGAATATTCTGCAAGAGAAGAATCACGTTTATTGGCGGCAGCCTCCGCCCAAAGTCTAAAATCCTCATTAGATATCTTATGGTTTGATAGGTGGGCGTACATCCGCTTGTAAGCCTTTTCGTATTTTAATATGGGATTGTCTTGCACTTTTTTCTTTCTGGCTTTCATTGCTGCAAGTTTCTTGCAGGTGAACTTTTCACCATCTGGAATCCTGTCACAATAATCTGTGCTGTAGTCGCCTTTTAATACAAAATATTTTCCACAGTTTTTGCACTTTTTGATTCTAATATTGTGTTCAATCATTTTATGGGCACCTCTAAAAACTGCCCTGATTTGACGCAAAAACCTTACAGCTTCATACCCTGTTAATACTTGTTTGGTACAATAGATGCATCACCGCGTAGTACCGAACGGTACGCTACGTGATGTGGAAAGGGAGGGTCAAATTTCCCCTATCCGATTGGAATAGACAGGGAGCCCCCGCATCGAAAGATAAAACGGTGTGGAGACTCCTTTTTACATCTTTTGATGAAAATAGACACCAAAAAAGTCAGTATATGTGGTATTATATTTAAGAGAAGATATCGATACAGCAACTGCTATTATGTGTTGGGACAGCACTGTTGGACCACCGGTATAATAAGGGGAGGAGTAATGCATATGTCTGATATATCCGGGGAAACTCTAGCAACTGAAGATTTTGAATATGTTACCCGTATTCGCAGCCAATACGCTTTTTTGTCAAAGCAGCAGAAAAAGATTGCCGATTATATTCTTACACATCCTGATTCGGGTTTGTATTCATCAATTACATTGCTGGCTAAGAAGCTTGATATTTCCACCGCTACCATATCACGTTTCTGCCAGGTACTATCTTATAAGGGATTCAGTGAAATGAAGCTATATATGAATAAAAAAACGCTGTCATCCTCAATTGAGAATAATCTTATAAAAAATAGCGATTCGCTGTCCGTTGTTTTGCAGAAGCTGGCTCTTAGCGCTTGTGATGCCATAAATGATACAATCCGGATCCTGGATCCGGCTACGATCTCAAATGTAGTGGATGAGTTTTTGAATGCAAATATCATTAACTTTTATGGGCAGAGCGGAGGGTATATTTCTGGTTTATATGCTAAGCAGCTTTTACTACGGGTCGGCGTGCTGAGTCAGGCAATTAATGATAATGTGGATATGCAGTTAGCAGCATCCACATTAAAAGCAGGCGATGTAGCGGTAGGGATTGCTTACAGCGGTGAGGTGAGGTCGGTTATAAAAGCAATGGAGACAGCATCAAAAAACGGAGCAACCATTGTTGCAATCACTGCAATTCCTAATTCCAACATGGCAAAATTTGCGGATTATACTCTTTGTTACAGCCCTGATATTCCGGATGACCTTTACTATTTACATCTTGGGAATATATGTGAAATCAGCATTCTGGGTGCAATACAAACCGAAATTTTACGCCGCCCTTCTCAGAATAAATATATCAGTGGTTGCAGGGATGTGATCTTAAAGAGCAGAAAGCGTATCAAATAAATTGGAATATTAGAGAGTGGCAGATATCCGGCCATTTTCCCGCCGTCCTGAATTGCTGCAGAAAATGAATAAAAATTAGTATGGCCTGGGCACTTTAAGTATACCAGGCTGATCTTTTATTAACGTAACGAAAGATGAACTGAACTTTTGCTGTTTTCAGCTTTAAATCAAATAAAATGCAAAAGTTTTCATAATAGGCTTGTAAATAGTGAAAATGCGTGTAGTATAGTTTGATTTGCATTTACTTTTAGCGTGAGGGATTATATAATTTTATTATCAGAGCGCGCTGATAGAGCAAGATGGGAGGTAGAAATAATATGCAGGAAAATCGAAAGGCATCATTTGTTAAGCAGAAGGATTTCTATGTATCCATTGTAATGTTTGTAGTTGCATTTATAGTAAAGATCGAGGCTGATAAGATCAGGATTAGGGAAAGCTGGTTTCTTCCTAATGTATTATTTTGGATTATGTTTATATGTGCCGGTGTGCTGCTGATCCAGACAATCATGGGAAGAACGGGGGATAAGGACAGCGGGGCCATGGGTTTTTCAAAAAGTGAAATGCTGGGAAATCTTTGTATGATACTGTGTTGGATCGTGATGCCATGGCTTGGATTTTATTCGGCAATTTTTCTTCTCATAGTCGCACTCATGTTGATTATGGAATGGAGGAAATCGGTGTCAGGATGGTATTGTGTGAGTATCCTGGTTAAAAGCCTGATAGCCGCGGCAATCCTTTATATCAGTTTTGCTGAATTGTTTCACATGGTAACTCCTGTTGGCCTTTGGATTTAGAAAACAATGGAGATATGATGGAGGTAAAAATATGCTAAGGAAAAGATGGATGATATTGGCGGTTGCTGCAGTGATGGCAACTGGAACTGCCTGTGGGATGAAAGAGAATATGGCAGCGCGGGCAACACAGGAGCAGTCTGACAAGCAGCAGGATACAAAAGAACAGGCGGTAAAGGCACAGACCCCGGAACAGAAAGAGACAGATAGTTATCCGGAAAAAGATGTTACTTTTATCATTCCTTTCTCAGCTGGCGGCGGAACAGATGCATTGATGCGTATGGTTGGTGCAGAGGTGGAGAAAGTGGCGGGCCATGCATTTATTATTAACAACATGCCTGGAAATGGAGGGGCGGTTGGCACGGCAGAGCTGGTAAAGGCTGCTCCGGACGGATATACCATAGCCGGTACTTCAGTTTACGATGTACTGGGATCTGTCTTTCTGGGTGGGGACAGCGTAAAATATACGGAGGCAGATTTTAAATACATCTGCGGCGTGAATGTGGATGGTGAGATATTTATTGCAAACCCATCCACGGGTTTTGAATCCATAGAGGAAATGATTGAGTTTGCTCAGGAACATCCGGGAGAACTGACGGTATCCACATCAGGTGTCACGCACAATCTATTGTTGGGAATTTTAGAGGATCAACTGGGTGTGAAGGTGACAAATATAGCTTATTCAGGCGGAGGTGACAGTTTTAATGCGTTAATGGGAAATCATGTGGATGTAGCTCTCATTGGTAAACGGTTTGCATCTCAAGTGGAGGGGACAGACTTTAGAGTTCTCTGTGTGATGGCGCCGGAAGAAATTGCTTCTCTTCCAGGTGTACCAGCTTTCTGCAACGTATATCCTGAGGTTAAGCTTCCCGTGAGCAGCCGCTTGATTATTGCGCCTAAGGATGTGCCGGAAGATGTGGCAGAAAGGCTGGAATTGCTGATTAAAGAGGCCACTGATACAGAAGAATTCCGGAATAAAATGGCGGAATCCGGCGATTTGTATCAGTTTACGACAGGTGAAGAGGTAGAGGCAGCCCTAACTGAGGCGGGAAAAACACTGAAGGCGGCAGTGGAAAGAAATCCGGCTGTGTTTGGCCTGGAATAATGAAAGTGAGGACAAAGCATGTTTGATCAGCTTTTGGGAGCAGCCATTTCCAGTTTTTCTCCCCAGTGTCTGTTATTTAATATCATTGGAGTGGTTATAGGAATTGTCTTTGGCGCATTTCCAGGATTGAACGGTGTGGTAGGTATTGCATTGTTGATGCCATTGACTTATGGGACAGACCCTGTGGTAGGTATTACCATGCTGGCTGGAATTTATATGGGGGCAACGTATGGTGGTTCAATTTCTGCGATATTGTTAAATTGTCCCGGAGCGGCCGAGGCTGCCTGTACGGCAATAAATGGAAATCTGATGGCTAAATCGGGAAGGGCTAAAGAAGCACTTTTATATGCTGTAATTTCGAGTGGGATTGGAGGATTTTGGGGTTGTATCATTTTGATATTTTTCACACCGGTTTTAGCCTCATTTGCCCTAAAGTTCGGGCCTCCGGAGATGTTTCTTGTATGCCTTGGGGGACTTTCCATTGTAGGAAGCTTGATGGGATCATCTATGGCAAAAGGGTTTTTTGCAGTGGCTGTCGGTGTCTTGTTTTCCATTGTCGGAGTCGACAATTTAAGTGGAAATTATCGATTTACAATGGATTCCCTTCAGCTTTCTGCAGGTCTTAATTTGGTCCCAATGGTGGTAGGTCTGTTCGCGGTATCTGAAATGCTCTCATTGATGGACAAAACAGACGACAGCAGTGGACTTGTTAAGGTGAATTCTCAGGATATCCATCAGAAGCATATCTGGTGGGTGATTCTGATAAAGGAATGGTGGCTTACTTTAAAGTCGGCGGCTATTGGAATATTGATTGGCGTATTGCCTGGAACAGGCGGTGCAATTGCTTCGTTTGTGGCATATGGCGAGGCTAGGAGGACTTATGGCAGCAATCATGATTTTGGGAAAAACATGGGAGATGAACGAGGGATTATTGCTCCTGAGGTAGCCAATAATGCCGCAGTGGGTGGGAGCCTGGTTCCATTATTGGCGTTAGGAATACCGGGAAGCTCTTCCTCCGCGCTTTTATATGGGGCATTGACGGTTCACGGAATTATTCCGGGGCCCAAGCTGTTTTCAGAACATGGCGTGCTGGCATATGCGCTGATGTTTTCATTGATCATCAGTATGTTGGTGATGGTGTTGGTAGGCGTTAACTTTTCTAACCTTTTTTCTAAGATATTGCTTGTAAAGACAAAATATATTGTGCCTGTGGTTATGGCTTTGTGCCTGATCGGTTCCTATAGTGCTAGAAATAGCCTATTTGATGTGGCGGTATGTGTTGTTTTTGGCATGGCGGGACTGTGGATGAAACGGGCGGATATACCACTGGCTCCTGTACTGATCAGTTTTATACTAGGACAGATGCTGGAAGAAAACTTTCGCAGATCCCTTTTAATAGCTAATGCCAAGAATATGGGAGTATTACGATATGTATTTGTTCGTCCCATATCTATTGCCCTGGTAATTATAGTAGCAGGATTGATTTTTGCAGATTTAAAAATAGCCCTGAGAAAGAATAATGCAGAAGATTAAGGAGCTTTATTCCATATGAAGATAGTTGATATTAAAACAATTTTAACCTGCCCTGGACAAAATTATCTGTTTATTAAGGTCATCACAGATGATCCCGACATTTATGGGATTGGGGATGCATCCCTAAATGGGAGAGAAAAGGCTGTTTCAGATTTAACGGACGAATATCTAAAGCCTATGCTGATTGGAATGGATCCGGACAATATAGAGGAAATCTGGCAGCTGATCTACCGTGGCACATACTGGCGGGGCGGCAATATTATAATGGGTGCGCTGTGCGGGATCGATATGGCCTTGTGGGATATTAAAGGAAAAAGAGCGGGACTTCCCCTATATTCCCTGTTGGGAGGAAGGGTGAGAAATAAGGTACTTTGTTATTCCCATGTATTAGGTGAGACAAATCAGGATAAAGTAGAACAGGCAGCAGAGTTTGTGAAAAAACGTGGCCTGAGGGTGATACGCCTGCGCGCAGGGCTGTCGGCCGCAAACGGTACCCTGAACAGCACAGAGGCGCAGAATGCTCCCAAGATAGAGAAATGGGATCCGGAGTTCTATGCAGATGAAATGATTGAATACTTTGCAAATATCCGTAAGGTGGTAGGGCCAAAGGTGGGAATTATTTTTGATTTGCATGAGAGATTCAGCCCAGAGAGGGCAATCTACATAATGCGGAAGCTGGAGAAATATAACCCATTTTTTATTGAAGATCCTATTGCTCCGGACTGCACGGAGAGCCTTAAGTCTGTTCGGTCCCATACCAATGTGCCTATTGCGTTTGGTGAACTTTACAAAAGCCGCTGGGAGTGCCTTCCTGGAATTACGAACCGATGGCTTGATTTTATCAGGTGTGATCTGATCAGAATAGGTGGAATTACGGAGGCACGTAAGATTGGAGCGATAGCGGAAACTTACGATGTTAAAACTGCCTGGCATGGACCTAATGATGTCTCACCAGTCACCCATGCGGTAAACTGGCATTTGAATGTGTCGGCCTATAATTTTGGTATTCAGGAAGATGGCACGGTAGATGACAAAATTAATAAAGTGATCAAAGGCGGACCTGTTTACAGGGACGGATATCTGACGATGGAAGATACCCCGGGGATTGGCTGTGATATTGATGAGGAGGCGGCAAAAATGTATCCTTACCGCAGGGCATATATTCCGGTTTGCAGAAGACCGGAGGATGGCAGTTTATGCGACTGGTGACCAGAATTTGAACTGTACTTGAATAACATTAAAAAATAGTAAAAATCACAGGATGCAAGCCTAAGGCCGCGTATCATGATATATAGCTATAGGGTAAGCGTCAAATCAGGGCAGTTTTTAGAGGTACCCTTAAGATCAATGATTTATAATTATTTTTTTCTTTATAGGAAATTTCGATTTTCGCCGAGTTATTGAATGAAAATAGCCCGCCATAAGGCGGGCACAGACTGTAGACAACTAGCCTCCTAATAGGAGGCGGTTGTCTTTTTTCTTTCACT